>Ga0207058_1001_pt2 | contig 100779 bp, 86 predicted proteins | sample Alteio_BWMinCont_34_FD_153271 | JGI IMG/M metagenome (GOLD analysis project Ga0207058, IMG submission 153271) | Enriched cells from forest soil in Barre Woods Harvard Forest LTER site, Petersham, Massachusetts, United States -... | ecosystem: Environmental > Terrestrial > Soil > Temperate forest >...
GAGTCACAATCTAAAGCTTCCGCCGTTCAAGAAGCAGCCAAGCAAAAGGCATTAGCTCAAGCTGCGGCTTTGGCCCAAGCCGATGCGGAAAAGAAGCTAGCCGACCAAAAAGCCACGGTTGATGATCTCAACACGCAGCTTAAGACGGCCAACGACAAGGCAGACACGGCTGCCAAGGCCCTGACTCAAGCGCAGACTGATGGCGCCCAGGCGGCCTCGGATTTGGCCGCGATCAAAAAAGACCTCAATGGCAAGTCGGTGGCTGATATTCTTGCGGCCGAGTCGAAGGCCGAGGCGGACCTGCAATCGAACCTGTCTGAACAAAAGATTCTGACCGATCAGGTGCAGGCAGCCCAAGGTCAGATTGATCAGTTGAAGAAGGACATCAATGCCTCCAAGATTCCCTTTATCCCTCCCGGCGTCAGCGGCAAGGTCACGTTTGTCAATCGCACTTGGAACTTTGTGGTTCTCGATGTGGGACTTTCCAATGGCGTGGTGCCCAACGGGCAACTGATCGTCTATCGCAAGAACGCCTTTTTGGGCAAGGTGAAGATCACCACGGCCGATGCGAATTCATCGGTGGCCGATATTCTGCCTGACGCAAAAGGTGATATTCAAGTTGGGGATTATGTGCTTAACTAGAGCCATGATTCGTCTTCGCTTGATCCTGCTTTTGCTCTCCGTGGTACTGTTCCAGACCGGATGCTCCACTGCCTCGACCGCCTCGACGCAGCAAAACAATATTGATTCAACCGGACAGCCGGTTTCCAGCACGCCTTGGAACACTCCCGAGTCATGGGAAACGCAGGGCCAGCTCGGTGCTTTGAGTCACTAAGCGCTAGGTCGCACGTACTTGGCGGATCGCCTCAAAGAGGACAATCGCCGCCGCTGTCGCCAGATTCAGGCTTCTCACATTTGGATTGAGCATTGGAATCGTCAGGCAGGCGGCTTCGTTTTCCCGGAGCAGCGACTCGGGCAGTCCCTTGGTCTCCCGGCCGAATACCAGAAAATCGTTCGGAGCGAATCGCACCTCCGTGTAGGGACGGGGTGCCTTTGTGGTTAGAAAATGAAACCGGGCGCGGGGATAAGCAGCCTGCAAAGCAGTCCAGTTGGGCCAGGTATGCCAGGTGACGTGTCGCCAATAATCCATGCCAGCGCGCTTGAGTGCCTTGTCGTCGAGTTTGAATCCGAGCGGTTCCACCAGATGGAGAACAGTGTGAGTGGCCGCGCAAAGGCGGGCGATCGCGCCGGTGTTCGGCGGGATTTCCGGCTCGACCAGAACGATCTGGAGGTGGTGCGCTGGAGGCATAGCAGGGACAATACTAACTCTAAACTGGTTGCCATAACAACTCCGTCATCCTGAGCAAAGGCGAGCCGGTGATTTACTTTTATCAAAAGATCCACTCGAGCCGCAGTCGAAGGACCTGTGATGCCTGAATGGAAGGTGTGGCATGCGTCTAAAGATATCTTTGAGAAAGGTAACCCACTTGCTCTTCGCCCGGGCGACAAGCGAGCGGTTTGGATGGAAATTCAAAATCTGATGGCGCCACCCATATAGAGCATCTTTCTGGACTAGGTCCTTCGACTGCGGCTCGAGAAGCTCTTTTGAAGAAAGGAGGTTGGTTGCCTCACTTTCGCTCAGGATGACGGAGCTTTTTTTGCGGGGTACTTGACGTTCATCAGGTAGAGACCGCAAGCGGGTGCGTTGGCGGGGGCTTCGGAGCGGGAGCAGGCCTTCAAGATTCGTCCAAAATCGTTCGCGGTCATTTTACCGAGACCGACTTTGATCAGGCCTCCGACCAGATTGCGGACCATGCGATAGAGGTAGCCTTCGGAGGTGAAGTGAAAGACCAGGATCGCGCCATCGCGGACGACGGAGGCGCGGGTCATGGTGCGCACCGTTGATTCGCGTTCGTAGCCGGGGTTGCTGGTGAACGAGGCGAAATCGTGGCGGCCCAAGAGCATCTTTGCGGCGCGGCGCATGGAAGGGAGATCGAGGGGGCGAGGCACATGCCAGTGGGTATCGAGGGTGAAGGGATTCTGCACGAGATGGTTCAGGACCAGATAGCGATAGGTCTTCGCGATGGCGTCGAAGCGGGCGTGAAAAGCAGGCGAGACGAGTCGGCAGTTCACCACGCGGACATCCCGAGGCAGATTGGCGTTGAGCGCCCTTTGCAGGACGATGGCGTTGTGAAGCCGTGGCGCGTTGAAGGAGGCGACTTGGCCGAGCGCGTGGACGCCGGTATCGGTACGGCCTGAGCCTTGCAGGCTGATCTTCTTGCCCCAGAGCTTTTCCAGCGCGGATTCGAGGCATTCCTGCACCGTCCGTTTGCCAGGCTGACATTGCCAGCCGGAGAATTCGGTGCCCCGGTAGGCGATGGTGAGCTTGTGGCCTTGCAGGGCCGGGTCAAAGCGATGAGGCCGACTCTTGCGCACGGCGAGCGATTCGAGGCTCATGCGTCCGGGCGGAGGGAGGGAAAGCTGGCCATGTCGAGATAGACTTGGAGGAGGACGGCGGCGGAGGCACTGTCGATCTTGTCGCGTTGCTTGCGGGTGTCCTTGCCCGATTCCTGCAACTGGCGACTGGCCTGCACGGTGGAGAGGCGCTCGTCGATGAGCTTGAAAGGGATGGTGGTTGCCTTGCCCAATTCAACAGAGAAAGCGCGCACTTTGTCTGCGGCTTCACCGAACGTGCCGTTCATGTTGCGGGGCAGACCGAGCAGGATCAATTCAGCCTGTTCTTTTTTCACCAAGGCGGCGATCTCCTGCGCGAGCTTGGTGTCGCCTTTCGCGGGAACGAAGGGCAGGGGACGGGCCAGCGTGCCGGTGGGATCGCTGATGGCGATGCCGATCCGCTGGCTGCCGTAGTCGATGGCGAGGATTCGCATCTTCGTAGTGTAGCGGTGGTCTATGACCGCCGCACTTCTATTTCGCATTTTTAGATTTTGTCATCCTGAGCTTGTCGAAGGATCAGTTCCGTAGCATCGAAGAAGAAAGGCAGACCGAACTGATCCTTCGACAAGCTCAGGATGACTAATGATAAATGTGAGAGTTTCGCAGAGATCTCTTTCAGGGTTGGCACTCTCAAAAGAAAACCCAGGGTAGGCGTTGCTACGCCAACCCTGAGCTAAATGATCACAACCCCGTTGGGGTTGCAGAGTTTTCGCCAGATAATCGATGGTTAATCGACGATCGTCAGCTTGGTGATTTTATCACCCTGCTTGATGGCGTTGACTACGGCCATGTCCTGGGTGCGGCCAAAAACGGTGTGGACGCCGTCAAGGTGAGGCGTGGCGACGTGGGTGATGAAGAACTGGCTGCCGCCGGTGTCCTTGCCCGCGTGGGCCATGGAGAGCGTTCCAGGGGTATGCTTCTGCTTGTTGATCTCGCACTTGATTTTGTAGCCGGGACCGCCTGTGCCGGTGCCGGTGGGGCATCCGCCCTGGATCATGAACTGCGGAATGACGCGATGGAAGTTGAGTCCGTCATAAAAGCCGCTGCGGGCGAGCTTGGTGAAATTGGCGACGGTTCCGGGGGCGTCCGTTTCGAAGAGATCGAGGTTGATGGTGCCCTTGCTGGTTTCCATGATGGCTTTCGGCATAAAAAAAGTTCCTTGTTAGATGGTTGAGCCGTCAAAATTAGCGTGCTTGCCGGGATGGAGCCAAGGCATTTCGTTGCACAATGAAAGGGAGGGGGCATAGTTGGAAACGGGGATCAGTTGCAACCGATCCCCGTGATTTTCAATTATGGATGCGCACGCCAATCGGTTCCTGGAGGGCTTTTCGGAAGCCGGGCGCAATCGTCTCATTGGAGATATGATCCATCAGGATCTGTCGCCGGGCGCTTATCTTTTTCGCGAGGGTGACGCAGCTTATGGCGTCTGCCTGGTACTGAAAGGAGCGGTTGAGATTGTCAAAGTGGCGGGAACGAGCGAGAAAGTTCTCGGTTGCTTTGAAGCGGGCGAGTATTTCGGTGAAGTTGCGGTGCTTGACGGCTATGGACGCAGCACGGACGCGCGGGCCAAAAGCAGCGCGGTCATTGCGACGATCCCAAGTGATATACTCTTTGAGGTGCTGGACAAGGAACCGGTTGCTCTTACCCTGGGTCTCTTTCAAAACGTGCTGAATCATCTGCGCCGCACCAACGATCTCTTTGTTCAGGAAGTGGTGCGGAAGGAAAAGCTTTCGCTCGTGGGCGAGATGGCAAGTTCGCTCATGCATGATCTGCGCAATCCGATTGCCGGCATTCACCTGGCCTCCGATCTCATCACGATGAATCATGACGATGCCGAGACGGTGCATTGCTGCACCAATATCCGTCTGCAGTGCGACCGAGTTGTCGCGATGGCGGGGGAGCTGCTGGAGTTTTCACGGGGCGAATCCAAGCTCGATCTCGTTCAGACCGATACCAGCGCCTTTCTCAAGCAGTACCTCACGCTCAACGAGGAATATTTCCGCACTACCGGCATCCAGTTCAGTCTTGAAGCTGATCCCGCGCCCATTGAGGTCGATTCGATGCGGCTTTTGCGGTTGGTGCAAAATCTGGTTTCCAACGCGGTCGATGCGCTCAGCGGCAGGGTGGGTGGGCACATCGATGTTCGGGCGCAGGTGGTTGATTCGATCTTTTATCTAAGGGTGCAGGACAACGGTCCCGGTATTCCCGATGCGGTCAAAGACCGGATTTTCGAGCCGTTTGTCACGCACGGGAAAAAGGGCGGCACGGGTCTGGGCATGGCCATCGCGCATAGCGTGGTCAAGGCCCATCGCGGAACGATTTCGTTCGTCACCGCGGCGGGTGAGGGGACTGAGTTTACGGTGAAGCTTCCGCAGAATTCGGAATGCGCGGCGGTTGTCCAGGCGTAACCCCTAAAAACAATCCGTCATCCTGAGCTTGTCGAAGGATCAGCCTCCGGGAAGTTTTCAAGATCATCGCGCGACTAGCTAATTGCGAACCTCAGTGAGAGCTGATCCTTCGACAAGCTCAGGATGACGGAGCTTTAAAAGATAATTGGCAGGACGCGCTTACTGATCGGGACCTGCGGGAGGAGGATTGCTGAATCCTGCGGATCCACTCGCTCCCTGTTGCGCGAAAGCCCAGTTGTAGAGGATCTGCGTATCCGCCCATTTATTGGGGCTGTCGAGGAGAACGAGGAGGATTTCACGACCGTTCTGTGTGACAGAGCAGGCATAGGTGTGCCGGGATGCTTCGGTCCAGCCGGTCTTGGCGGGGCCCATCCCCGGATAGTAACCGAGCAAGCGGTTGTGATTGCGCAGATTATGGACCCCCGAAGCGGTATGAATCGTATATTCCTTGGTGCTCATGATTTTGCGCAGATCGGGGTATTTGAGGACCGCTTGGAATATCTTCATCAAGTCCGCGCAGCAGGTATAGTGAGTGCCGGTGGGCGCGGGCAGGCCATTGGGATTGTAGAAATGGGTGTTGAACAGTCCCATGGCCAACGCCTTCTCATTCATCATCTGGACGAACGCGGTTGTACTGCCAGCGACGGAACGACCCAGTGTGCGCGCTGAGTCGTTGGCCGATTCGATGAGCAGGGCGTGAAAGAGGGTATCGACGGAAATCGTTTCGCCGGGAACAACCGGTATATTGCTCGGCTCTGCACGGTCATCGGGCGAGACGACAACGTTGCCATTTAAGCCGCCCAATCTTTCGCGAACGATAAGCGCGGTCATCAACTTGGTCGTGCTGGCAGGTAGGAGATGAGTCGTTTCGTTGCGCGCAAAGAGGACCTGCCCTGTTTTGGCATCCACCATCAGGGCTGCCACGGCCTTGATTTCATCCGGCTGCGGGGTCTTGGGTTTGCCGAGATAATCCCGGAAATGAAATTGCGCCGAAGCCGTGCCCGTCCAGCAAAACAGCCCCAGCCAGATGGTCAGGGCGAAGAGGAGAAGGTTGGGCTTGAAGTTAGGGAGTGGGCGCGGAGCGGGTGTGAGCATTTTTCGCTTGCGCCAGTGCGGCGTCTATCCGATTGGCAAGATCGCCGTTACGGGGGGCTTTTTCCAGACCGTGCCGCCAGGCAGCGATTGCTTCGCTCCTGAGGCTCAGTTTCAAATATGCATCTCCAAGATGTTGCATGACGATGGGATCATTGTTGGTCAGAAAGGCGGCTCGTTGCAAGTACGGTAATGCATCTTTTGCTTCGCCCATCTGAAAAGAGACCCAGCCACGGGTGTCCTGAATGGGACCATTATCCGGTTCCAACTCGACGGCACGCTTGCTCAAGGCGAGGGCCTCGGTCAAGTGGGTGCCCTCATCCGCCCAAAAAAAAGCGAGCTCGTTCATCAGGTCGGCGCTGTTTGGAAATTTGACCAGCCCTTCGTGCAGGGTCGCCTCGAAGCGATCTTTTTGACCGGCCAGATTCATGGTCATGGCGCACTCGAGATAAAAGTGCATGTCGAGAACGCCCGCCTCGGGGCCTACGGCAAGCAGGCGGGTCTGGTCCAGGCTATCAAGAGCGGCGGTGTAGTTTTTCTCGTACCGGTGCTGGATCGCCTCGTAAAAACGGACCTTGGCCGAATTGGGAAACCGGGTCTGCGCGGCGGCCAGGGTGGCAGCAGCTTTCGCAGGTTCATCTCGCGCGAGTTGGAAAACAGCCAGTTGAAGGTAGGCTTCCACGGGACATGAGTCAGAGGCAAAGACCTGTTGGAAAGAAGCCTCGGCCTCGTCGGGGCGATGAGCGCCTTCGAGGGCAATACTCAGGCTGATGGCGAGGCTGATGTTATGGGGAGACTCGGCGAGCGCTTCCTGAAAAAGGCGAACGGCGTCCTCGAATCGTTGGTTATCGAGGTAAAGACCACCCAGCGTCTCGCGGACTCCGCTCATTCCCGGACTCAGCGCGTAGGCTTCCTCGTAATGCTTGAGGGCAGAGGCTTTCTGCCCCAGGGCGGTCTCCAGCTCGGCACAGCGCAGGATGATGTCGACATTGGCGGGGTCAATCTCCACGGCCTGCTGCAGGGCTCGCAGGGCGTCACGCTTGCGGCCCAAGTCGCGGTAGGTATCGGCCAGGAGGGTCAGCGTCTCGATTTCCGCCGGAGGCTTGGCGGCGGCTTCCTGGTAAATCGGCAAAAGAGTTTCGTTCAGCGAGTCGCCAACGACTGCATGGGCACTGCCGCGCGCGACTTCTACGTAAAGCTTCGCCAGCATCAACCACGATGATGCAGGTACATTGGAACCGTTCGACTTGAGAATATCTTCAACATGCAGGACGCCACCCGCGAGATCGTTTTGGTCTCCGGCTACTTCCAGCATGACGCGCATGGCGGTGACTTGGCTCGGATTTTTGGTCAGGGCTTCCTTGGCTAGACGAACAGCTTCTTCGTTCTGGCCGCGCAAGCGTTGGACGTAGGCAAGCGCGGCTTCGATGTCGATGGAATGAGGATTGGCCGCCGCCGCCGTCTGAAGTTGTTCCAGGGCAGCGCTGAGTTGTCCGAGTTGGAGCAGAAGATTCGCGATTTCCACCTGCGCATCGGTGAAGTGGGGATCGAGCGCCGCGACTTGTCGGAGTTCGGCCAGCGACGCCTGAAGATTGTTTTTGGGGTCTTCAAGGGAAAGCATGGCCTCGGTGTAGAGGGCATTCGCGCGGCTTTTGGCCTCGGCTTTGGGGCTTAGCTTGCCGGTGCCCATGCGGTCCTGCCCATCGGTCAGATGGGAGGTTACGACCACATCCGGTGTGGGCACAGGGGAGGGTGCGCTAGCGTTGTCCGCGCAGATCGCGGGTGTGCAGAGGAGTCCAAGGCAGAAAATAGCCGGGCCGACCTTCCTGCGAAGGGCAGTTTTGTAGCGGTGCGCAAGACGTCTGCGCAGCGGCGGCAGCAAATTCTTCAGAGAATCTCCAGGCACACCTGGAAGTTTAAGGACTAAGCCTTGTAACGCAACCGCTTCTTATGCCTGTTCGCCTTCATGCGTTTGCGGCGCTTATGTTTGGCGATTTTGGCTTTGCGGCGTTTTTTGATTGAACCCATAAAAAGTTGAGTCGGTCGTTTTAAAGCCCTTCGGCTTAATACACAACCTTATTCAGCGGATATTCGATTATTCCTTCGGCGCCCAGTTCTTTTAACCGGGGGATCAGGTCGCGGACAACGGCCTCGTCGATGATGATTTCCACCGCTGTCCAACCGGGATCTGCCAGAGGCGAAATAGTCGGATTGCGGAGAGCGGGGAGGGTGGCGGAAAGTTTTTCGAGAACGGCCTTGGGCACATTCATTTTGAGGCCAACTTTTTGGCGCGCATTTAATGCCCCAATCAGGAGCAATTTCATGTTTTCGAGCTTTTTGCGCTTATCGGGATCGGCGTAAACCGCCGGATTGACGATCAATTGCGGGTAGCTTTCGACGATGGTGTCGATGATTTTGAGCTTGTTGGCGCGGAGGGAGCTGCCGGTTTCGGTCAGGTCAACGATGGCGTCGACGAGTTCGGGGACTTTCACTTCGGTCGCGCCCCAGGAAAATTCGATCTCGGCGGTGACGTTGTGCTCGGCGAGATAACGCTTGGTGGTCTCGACCAACTCGGTGGCGATGCGCTTGCCTTGCAAATCCTTGACGGTCTTGATCGGGGAATCTTCCGGCACGGCGACGACCCAACGGGCGGGCAGGCTGGTGGCCTTGCTGTAGGCGAGGTCGCACATGACCTCGACCTTGTGGCCGCTTTCGAGAATCCAGTCCTTGCCGGTGATGCCGAAATCGAGGAAGCCCTGCGCCACGTAGCGGCTCATCTCCTGAGGACGGACGAGGCGGGCGTCAAGCTCCGGATCGTTGATGTACGGCTTATAGCCGCGGCTCGACGACTGCACGTTGAACCCCGCGCGATCGAGAAGCTCGAACGTCGATTTTTCCAGGCTGCCCTTGGGCAGACCGAAACGAAGTGGGGTTTTGAGTGACATGGGGAGCCTGACATCCTGTGCGTTTTGCACGGGATGTAAAGGGAATAGAGAAGGACATCATCCGAGTTGAGTTTGGCCGTTATATTGCCAAAGTAGGTGGGTGAGGATTTTTAGGCGGCCTTTGTTTATCGCACTTTGTATGGCGATTTTGGTCTCTTTGTTTTGGCTGTTTTTTGGACCTCATCATTCTTCAGCGTTGCTTCCTGCCAATATAGATACCTTTTTCGCTTTAAACTGGATTGTGGCCACACTCGGAATGTTCGTATGGTGTGCCACTTTTGGAAGAATTGAAAAGAGGCTCGCTATAACTGGATTGATCCTCGCGATCATTTCGGTTTTTCTCGGCTTATCCGTCGGTTCAAGTTAATACCTTTAATTTTCGCGAGCCTTAAAGAGCTAATTTAGGTCAGCGCCATCCCTTCGGGATGGCTATGACTATGATGACGGATTTTTATACGCGGGCAAAAAAATGCCGCCGTGAACCGGGCTTTAGCCCAATCCAACGGCGGCAATTCTTGGAAAACCTATCGCTTAGTAGCGATTACGGTTTCCGCCACCTGATCCACCGCGTCCGCCGGATCCACCGGAGAATTCGCGACGAGGTCCGCGCGCTTCCATCGGCTTGGCTTCGTTGACCGTGAGGTCACGTCCGTCATGGTTCTTGCCATGGAGGGCTTCGATGGCGCGATTGCCTTCGTCGGCGCTGCTCATGGTGACAAATCCGAAGCCGCGGGGGCGGTTCGTTTCGCGATCCATGATCAGGTTGGTTTCAGTGACAGTGCCATGTTGAGCGAAAAGCTCTTTGAGGTCCTGTTCGGTGGTCTGGAAGGAAAGATTTCCTACGTATAATTTCATGCTATTTTTTCTTTTCTGTTGAGGTTGCGACCTGGGCGCCGACTATTGAAGAGTGTGCGAAAGCACAACATAAGATACCGTTGGGAGCGAACAGGGACAACCTGCGACACTACTACTTGGCTTCAGAGGGAAGCGATTTGATCGATGGGGGTGACAGTCGCAGGTATTTGCCGCAGGTCAAGATATATATCTGGAAACATCACTGGCGTGCGTTTCCTTTCAGGGTAGATTCATTCGATTGAAAGCGATTGCCACATGGATTGACGAAGCCAGCGCACCCTTTTTTAAGTGGGTTTTCGCCAATTATCCGGAACTGCGTTTGTACGATGCGCGGATCGAACCGGTCCCTCCTTGGGAGAAGATCGACGCGCTCCTGCTGACGGGTGGTTCCGATATCTCGGAAAAATATCTGCGCCAACCGGTGCCTGATCCGACGCTGATCAAGAATCCCGATATGGAGCGCGATATCTGGGAGTTCGATGTGGCCCGGAAAGCGCTTGATCAACGCATGCCCATCCTAGCCATCTGTCGTGGACATCAGGTACTCAATGTCGTTATGGGCGGTACGCTGCATCTCGATATTCCGAATCATTACGAAGCCAATCTCAAATTTGGAAACCTCCAGGAATTGCGTTATGCCGATGGCGCGCCGATTCAAATTCCGCGCGTGAACAGTTCCCATCATCAGGCCGTTGATAAACTGGGAGAAGGCTTGGAGGTCGAAGCGTGGTGCAAGGCCGATGACATCATTGAGCAGATGCGGCTGACCGATTATCCGTTTGGTTTGAGCGTTCAATATCACCCGGAACGCGATCCGCTTTATCTCTCCATCTTCAACGCTTTCGCGCATCAGGTGCTGCGAGGTGGCGTATGAGCGCTCCTCTTGATCTCACCGTCCGAATCGGCTGCCACATCGTTTACCAGACGACGCGACCCACGCCGATTGTCTTCGTGCTTCGGCCACGCCTCGATAGCAGGCAGATCGTACAGCAGGAGAAACTCACCTTCACGCCCTATCTTCCCTCGGATGAGTTCACGGATGCGCACGGGAATACCTCCTACCGTTCCATGCTGCAACCAGGGCAGAATATTATTCATCACGACGCGCTGGTCGCGGTTTCATCCCAGCCAGATAATCACGATCTGCAAGCCGCCGTCATTCCCATCGACCAGTTGCCGCCGTGGGTGCTCCGCTACACGCTGCCGAGTCGCTACTGCGATTCCGATAAGCTCCTCAATTTTGCTTGGAACCAATTTAGTCAATTCCGGCATGGCCTCGATCGGATCTATGCGATTTGCAATTGGGTCCAACTCAATATCCAATATCGATTTGGCTCTGGTCGCTCAGATATCGCCGCCTCGGAAGTCATCAATCAAGGCTTCGGTGTGTGTCGCGATTTTGCCCATGTCGCGATTGCGCTCTGCCGGGCTTTCAATCTACCGGCACGTTATGTCACCGGCCATTTGCCCGACATCGGGCATACCGATCCCGGCACACCGATGGATTTCCACGCTTACTTCGAGGTCTTTCTGGGGCAAACATGGTGCACCTTTGACGCGCGCTTCAACGAACCGCGAATCGGTCGCGTGAAGGTGACGCAGGGGCTCGATGCGGTCGATGGCGCATTCTCCACGATCTACGGCGAGGCGGCGATGACATGGTTCGAGGTGTGGGCCTATCAGGTCAACCCCATGCAGGTTTCCATCAATGATCCGGTTGATCTTTCACGCCGTCTCGATGGGACGCAACAGGTCCGCTTCAGCTAAATCTTTTCGTGAAACTCCGCATTCAGCATCGAACGACCTATCGCTATTCGGAGAAGGTGCAGTTCGGCCCGCACCGGATCATGGTCCGCCCGCGCGAGGGGCACGATATCCAGATCGAGCGATCTTCGCTTGAGGTGTCGCCCGCGCACCGCATCCAGTGGTCGCAGGATGTTTATGGAAACAACATCGCGTTGATCCAATTCACCGAACCGGCTTCCGAGTTGATGATCTATAGCGATCTGGTCCTGCAACATCTCGAGACCAATCCGTTTGATTTCTTCCTGGAACCGGAGGCGGTGCAGTATCCGTTTTCGTACGATCCGGAGACGACGCTGGAACTTGCAGGTCTCCTTCATCTCGTTTATCCCGACGACGCGGCAGCGGTGCGTGAATGGCTTCACCAGTTTTGGTATCCGGGACAAACCATCGATACGCTGGCATTGCTCCAGAAAATTAACGGCTCGATCCAGTACGTATTTGCCTATCAAGTCAGGGAGGAGGCCGGAGTTCAATCTCCCGCCGAGACCTTGAAAAAGAAAAGTGGCTCATGCCGCGATTTTGCGACGCTATTCCTTGAGGCTTGCCGATGCCTTGGACTGGCTTCCCGTTTTGTCAGTGGATACATGCTCAGCGGCGCATTGGGTGCTGACGCATCCACGCACGCATGGGCTGAGGTCTATCTTCCCGGTGGAGGATGGAAAGGATTTGATCCTACTCTCGGACTTCTCCCTACATCGCAACATGTCCCGGTGGCCGTTTCTCGACATCCTGAAAATGCCATGCCGGTTATCGGCTCCTACTTTGGTTCCGCTCAGGCCTTGGGGATTGAGGTTGATGTGCGCGTGGAGGAGATCGGCCCGATTTCGCAGCAGGCTCAGTCGATGGTCAAAATTGCTTAACGATTTTCGCGTAAAAAGTCCGTCATCCTGAGCTTGTCGAAGGATCAGTTCAACTTGTAGCGGCGGTCTATGACCGTTGATCGTATTAGCAGCATACTTGAAAATTCCAGACGATCCTTCCCTTAGCCGACCGTCGCCCGGAGGTCGACGGCTACCAACGGAACAGATCCTTCGGCAAGCTTAGGATGACGGATCATAATAGACATCTCATGTTCACAATCGCGGCCTTGCTCTCCGGCAATGGCACGATCTAACCTCAACTCATGGAATACCGACGTCTAGGCAAAGCTGGGGTCCAAGTCAGCGCGCTGTCACTGGGATCATGGGTCACTTTCGGCCAACAAATCAGCGATGATGTCGCCGCCGATCTGATGAAAACCGCTTACGATGGCGGGGTCAATTTCTTCGACAATGCGGAAGCTTATGCGGGCGGTCGCTCCGAGGAAGTGATGGGCAATATCCTCCACAAGATGGGTTGGTCTCATGAGACTTTTCTCGTCTCGAGCAAAGTTTTCTGGGGCGGTTCGCTTCCCAATCAAGAGGGCCTGAGCCGCAAGCATGTCATGTCGGCTTGCGACAACGCGCTGCGCCGGTTGAAGGTCGATTACCTCGATCTCTACTTTTGTCATCGTCCCGACCCGAAGACGCCCATCGAGGAAACGGTTCGCGCCATGAGCGACCTGATTCATCAGGGCAAGGTTCTCTACTGGGGTACGTCGGAATGGAGCGCGCAGGAAATCACGCAGGCCTACGCCATCGCCCGCGAGTGCCATCTCGTTCCGCCCACAATGGAACAGCCGATGTACAATCTGTTCGGGCGGCACCGCATGGAGAAGGAATTCGCGCGGCTTTTCCCGGAATACGGCCTCGGCACGACGATCTGGTCGCCGCTTGCTTCCGGGTTGCTGACTGGCAAGCACAAGGGCGGTCCGCAGGAAGGCACCCGCGCGACGCTGAAGGATTACGATTGGCTCAAGGACCAAATCACGCGCGAAGCGAAAGACAAGGCGGAGAAGGTTGAAAAACTTGGTGTGATCGCCAAGGATCTCGGCCTGAGTCTCGCCATCTTCTCCATCGCGTGGTGCCTCAAGAATCCAAACGTCAGCACGGTGATCCTCGGCGCCTCCAAGACACCGCAACTCACGGAAAATCTGCAGGCGGTCGAGGCGCAATCGAAGCTCACGCCGGAGATCATGAAGACGGTTGATGAGTTGGTGGGGATTTAAAGGTCCCTCGTTCCCAAGTTGCACTTGGGAACGCACTTGTCGGCGAAGCTTCGCTTCCCAATGATCGTTGCCAATGAGGAGCCGCTACAGAGTCCATGAAGCTCATGCCGTCTATTTCATTACCTCGACGGTTATAGCTTGGTTCCCGGTGTTCACGACTGCAACCCGCTGTGACATTCTAATTCAATCATTGGAGTATTGCCGCAGCCAGAAAGGACTCAAAATTTATGCTTGGGTTATCTTGGACAATCACCTACATGCGATTGTCTCCGCGCCTGATCTCCCGCGCGTTATCGCGGATTTCAAGCGGCACACTGCCCAACGACTATTGGATCAATTGGAGGCCGAAAAAAGTGACTGGTTATTGAATCAATTCAGTTATTTTCGAGCCAAGCACAAAATGGAGAGCAAGCATCAAGTGTGGCAGGAGGGAGCGCATCCACAGGAAATGTCGAATGATGAGATGATGTTGCAAAAGTTGGAATATATTCAAAACAACCCGGTAAAGCGAGGTTTGGTGGCTGCAGCGGAGCATTGGCGGTATTCCTCAGCTCACGAGTCTTGTGTGGGTTCGCAATCGGTTATGAAGAGCGATTCTTGGCAGTAGGCAGGGCAACGAAGTTGCGGGGACAAGTGCGTTCCCAAGTGCAACTTGGGAACGAGGGGAGCAAAATTACTTCCAATTGTCCCTGACGACATTATCTTCAATAATCACCGAATAGCAGTCGGTCCAATTTTTTTGCCATCGCCATCCTTTTATAGTGCCGGGAGCATTCTTTTCTAAATAGACTGAGGCCTTATCTGCCGATAATTCCTGCTGGCATGTGGGGCAGCGAGGTGAAGCGCCAAATTTAAAATTGCCGCCACATGAGCAAGGCTGCAGAAACGATTCGATTTGGGGCGTTATGCACCTATGAACCTTTAGGTGAGCGTTTTTTGGTATCTCTTTACACCACCCACTTAGGAGGCACGATTTTCCGCAGCCCTCACAGTAGGCATAAGCGGAGTCATTGAATCCGTTATGAACGATAAAATATTGGAACTGTGAAGCGCAATGTTCGCAAACACCTATGTCATTGGTTCTCATTCGTCGCTGACCTACATCAAATATAATACCGCCAATTGATATTGGGGAAGATATTGTCGCGCCACTCGCAGTTGCCGAGGAAATCGGTGTCGATGGTGTTGCTCTTGATCTGCTCGTAGAGGCGGGTGAAGCGCAGGATGTGGTCCTGGGTGCGCTTGACGGCGTAGGGAACCATGGTGCCGGTCTTCATGATGAAGGCCCAGTCGCTGGATTGGGCGAGGAGTAGTTCGCGCGCGGCTTGTTTCATGGCGCGGTCGGTGAGGCCGTAGCAATCGCGGAATTGACGCGCGAGTTCGATCATGCGGCCAGCGGCAGTGTGCAGGTGCGGATAAATCCACGCATTCGGCTCGTCGAGCCAGACTTTGTAATAGCCTTCCGCGCCCCATGAGGAAGCGCTGGGCGTGGCCAGTTGTTGGGTCGAGTAATTGGCTAGGTATTCGCCCGGCGTCGTCGTGCGGAAAACCTGCTGATCGTAGTGGGCCTTGCGGAAAACGTAGTTGAGGAACTCGGGCCCCTCGTACCACCAGTGGCCGTAGAGTTCGGCGTCGTAGGGTGCGAGGACGATGGGATCCATGCCGAGCACGCCGTGCAGATGCTCGATCTGCTTGCTGCGATTGAAGACGAAATTAGCCGCGTGGTCTGCGGAGCGATCGCGCGCCGCATTGGGACGATAAGGTTCCTTGTGACCGGACGGCCCGGTGATGCGGTGATACTTGAGGCCGGTGAATTTGCGCAGGCCATTGGACTGCACATAGGGCGCGATGTAGTCTTGATCGAGATCGTAGCCGATGTCGCGGTAGAAATCGCGATACGCGGGATCGCCGGGATAGCCCTCGATGGAAGACCAGACCTGAACGCTTGATTCGATGTCGCGTCCAAAAGCGGCGGGGCCAGAGCGCGTGAAAAGCGGCGCGTAGACGCCGTAGCGAGGCCGCGGCTCGGCATGCATGATCGCGTGGCTGTCGACGATGAACCAGCGGATATCGGCCTCCTGCAAAAACTTGTCGATACCCGGTGTGTAAGCGCATTCGGGCAGCCAGATGCCGCGGGGTGGGCGGCCAAAACATTCCTGATAATGATCCTTCGCGATCATGATCTGTGCGCGAATGGCCTCGGGATAATCGGCCATGAGCGGCAGATAACCATGGGTCGCGCCGCAGGTGATGATCTCGAGCTTGCCCTCGTCCTGGAACTTCCGGAAAGCGGTCAGCAGGTTGCGGTGATACTTATCAACGAAAACATGGCGGCAATTTTCGAGCCGATGGAGATAGAACCATGCGAGTTCGTGGAACTGGTGATCGCCCTTGGTGCGGTTAATTTCCTTGTGGGCCAATTCGATCGACTTGTCGACGGTCTTGACGTAGCGGTCCTGCAAAAGCGGATCGGCCAGCATTGAGGCGAGCGGCGGCGTGATCGACATCGTCAGGCGGAAATCGCAATTGTCATTCAGCAGGCCATCCATCATGTTGACCAGCGGAATATAGGTCTCCGTGATCGCCTCGTAGAACCAGTCCTCTTCGAGGAATTCCTCGTACTCGGGATGGCGGACGAAAGGCAGATGCGCGTGAAGGACAAGTGCGAGGTAACCTTGAGGCATGATGGGTGCTCAAAAGTTATACCGACTTGGCGGACTTGTCCCGCGTTAAGTCAGCAAAAAACGGTGGACGAAAAAATCGCGCAGTCGTGAGTTGGCAGCCGCCAAAAGACCGGTACGGTTAAAGCATGAAGCGGCTCGCCGGCCTTGAGACCGAGTATGGCTGTATGGCGCCTGAATCGTTCGGGCTGCCAGCGGTACCGACGCGCGTTCGCGACTACATTTTCAAAAAGAAAAAGCTCGGTCTCATCGATTTGCACGATCGCGATTACGATGAGCCGGCGGGCAATGGTGGATTTCTTTTCAACGGTGGTCGGCTCTACCTCGATATGGGCCATGTGGAATATTGTACGCCGGAGTGTCTCTCGCTGGCTGATGTTGTTGCTTACGACCAAGTGGGCGAGGTGTTGCTTCAGCAGGCGCTGCAGGAATTGCATCTGATCCCGGATGTTTCCTTCATCAAGAACAACATCGATCACTACACGAGCGCAACTTTTGGCTGCCACGAGAATTACCTGCTCAATCGCGATGCCCCGCTGACAAAGAAGAATATCGATACGCTGCTCACGTTTCTATCCGTGCGCATTTTGCTGGCGGGGGCGGGGCGTGTGGGGATGACGCAAGCCCCGCGGCGTTACGGTAAGATGGATGGTGGCGACGGCGTGCCGTACCAGATTTCGCAACGGGCCGACTTCATCCAGACCGATATTTACGAGTGGGTGCAATTCAATCGCGCGCTGATCAATGCCCGCGATGAGCCGCTGGCGGATTATCGACGGTTTCGTCGACTGCACTTGTTGCTGGGCGATTCGAATCTGCTGCCTTTTGCCAATGCGTTGAAGGTCGGCTCGACCGCGTTGATGCTCGATTTGTTGGAGGCTGATGCGCTGCCCGATATCGCGCTGTATGATCCGGTCGGTGCGATGCGGAAGCTTTCACATCAACCGAACGGGCCGTGGAAAGTGGAGTTGGCCGATCGAAGCGAATGCCCGGCGCTCGATATCCTGGAGGAGTTTTTGGCGGCGGCGAATTCGGGAAAGATCGAACTCGATGCAGATGGGAAATGGACGGTGGATGCGTGGCGGTTTGCGCTTGATCATCTCCGGCATGATCGCGGGGCGTTAATTGGGAAGCTCGACTGGATCACGAAGCAGTTCCTGCTCGAATCGTTCATCGAATCGGAGGGCATCACGTGGAAGGACACGTGGCTGGAGAGTCTCGATCTCGAATATCACTCAGTCGATCCGGCGAAATCGCTGCTGGCGGGATTGCCCGGGACGGCGTTGATCCAGCAGGGCCTGCCCGGCTTGGCCAAGCGAGATTTCTTTATTCAGCCTCCGCCAAATACGCGCGCCAATGTCCGCAGCGAGGCGATGCGCACCATCCTGCACAAGAAGCTCTCTTACGTCATCGATTGGGATCTCATCTACATCGGCGAGGGGAAGCAGATCCATCTCGATGATCCTTTTGTTTGCGATCTCAAGACGCTGAATAGTTTTCGCACGCACGACCATCGGTAATCTCCGTCTCTGTCATCCTTCGACAAGGATGACAGATTGCCTGAACATGGATTCAGTCCTACAGACTTGTAACTGCCTCGGTCTTTGACATTTGCCCTATCGCGTCGCACAGTTTCCCTGTGAATCGTCGTACGTTTCTTCGCTCGATGGGTGGATGCGCTTGCGCCACGCTGATCCCTTCCACGCTTTTTCTTGGCATGCGAAACGCCGCAGCCATTGAGATCGCGGAGAAGCTCGATCTGCCCGGCAAGATGCGTCTGGCCGATATCGCCCTTGGAGCGGCCAAGACCATGGGCGCTTCCTACGCCGACTTCCGACTTTGCCGCTACCAAACCGAATACATCCAGACCAAGGAACATCGGCTGGAGACCTCCGCCACCGGAATGAGCGTCGGTTTTGCCGTGCGCGTGCTTCTCGACGGCACTTGGGGTTACGCCAGCAGTCCGCTCGCCACCGACGACGAAGTCAAACGCGCCACGGCCAACGCCATCGCAGTGGCCAAGGCGAGCCAGCCACTTCAACTGCGCAAATTCGAGTTGGAAGACCTTACCTCCTATCAGGACCGCTGGGACATGCCGATGAAGGCCGATCCGTTTCTCGTGCCGGTGAATGAGAAGATCGACAAGCTGCTTTCGATCAACGAAGCCGCGCTCAAGGCCGGGGCCAATTATGCGAATGCCACCTTCACCTTTGTTCGTGAAGAGAAGTTTTTTGCCTCGAGCGTGGGCAGTCGAATCGAGCAGACCCGGGTTCGCAGCATGCCGGAAACCGAAGTGACGGTGATCGACAAGGTGACCGGAAAATTCGCTTCACGAGCGGGACTTGCCGCTCCCCGTGGTTCTGGCTATGACTACATTCAAGGTTACGATTTCCTAGGAGAAGCGGCGAAGGCAGCCGAGCAGGCCCGGGAAAAGTTGAAGGCGAAACCGATCGAACCGGATAAGTACGATCTCGTCCTCGATCCGACGCACCTGTGGTTGACCATTCACGAATCAGTCGGACATCCCACGGAACTCGATCGCGCGCTGGGTTGGGAAGCCAATTTCGCCGGGACGACCTTCTGCACACCGGACAAGCTGGGCAAACTCAAGTACGGTAGTGAGCTGATGAACATCGTGGCCGACCGCAGCCAGGAGGGTGGCCTTTCCACCGTTGGTTACGACGATGACGGCGTGAGTTGGATTGGAAATGATGGCTTCCCCATTATCCAGGACGGTATTTTTGTGAATTACCAGATGGCCATTGGCCAGGCGCAGCTTATCGGAAAAAAGACCTCTAACGGCTGCGCGTTCGCTGACAACTGGGATGCCTTCCCGATCCAGCGGATGCCGAATGTCTCGCTCCAACCCAATCCCAAGACCTGCTCGCTGGAGGATCTTATCTCCGACGTGAAGAGAGGCATCTACATCATGGGCAACGGCAGCTGGAGCATCGACCAGCAGCGGCACAATTTTCAATTTGGCGGCCAGCTTTTTTACGAGATCAAAAACGGAAAGCTCGGCGGCATGCTGCGAGACGTTGCCTATCAGGGCAGCACGGTCGAGTTTTGGAATTCGATGGATGGTATTGGCGACAAGAGTACTTATTTCCTCGGCGGCGCACCGAATTGCGGCAAGGGCCAGCCCGAGCAGACGGCGCCGGTATCGCATGGCGCGGTGCCGGGCCGGTTCCGTCAAATCACCGTGCTTAACACGGAGAGAAAGGATGTCACATGATTTTGAGCGAAGCCGATGCGCAAGACCTCACGAAGAAAATCCTGGCTCTTTCCCAGGCGGAGTCATGCGCGGTGTCTCTTTCAGGCGGCGAAAATCGGCACATTCGTTTCGCCCAGAACATGGCGACGACGAATGGTGCTCCCGGTTCTATTTCAATTACTGTTGAGTCGCATTACGGTAAGCGGTCAGGATCGGCCAACGGCAGTGACCTGACCGACGACGCGCTGGCGGCCCTCGTGGCGTCGTCCGAAAATACGGCGAAGCTTGCGCCGGAGAATCCTGAATTCATGCCGCCGCTCGGTCCTCAAAAGTACGGGACGGTTGCGGGCTTCTCCCCGGTGACGCAGGCGACTACTTCCAATCAGCTCGCGAGCGCGATTCAACCGGTACTACAGCAGGCGCAGGCCAAGAATTTGCAGGCTTCTGGTTTTCTCGATATCGGCACGTCATTCTCCAGTTTTGGCACCAGCAAGGGGCTGTTTGTTTACGACCAGGAAACCGGGGTGCTTCATACGATCTCGGCCCGCACGCCGGACGGTACCGGCTCCGGTTGGGCTGGCACGACGCATTATGATTTCAGCAAACTCGACATTGCCGGGATGGGAGGCGTGGCGATGGATAAGGCCGTGCGCTCCCAGAAGCCAGTCAAGCTTGAGCCCGGCAAGTACACGGTGATTCTCGAACCCTCCGCAGTCTCCGATTTGATTGGTATTTTGGTTGGCGAAGAATTTGATCAGAGATCCGCCGACGAGGGGCGTAACTTCGCCACAAAGAAAGGCGGAGGCTCGCGACTGGGTGAAACGATGTTTAGCAAGAGCGTCACCATCTTTTCCGATCCCGCCGACGCCGTCGTACCCGGTGGCATTTATTCCGATGATGGCCAACCGGCTGTCCGGACGACCTGGATCGAGAATGGTGTCCTGAAAAATTTGCAGTGTGGTCGTTATTGGGCGCAGAAATCGGGACGAGCCCCTGTACCCGGGCCCACCACCCTGACGATGATTGGTGGTACGACCTCAACCGCAGATATGATCAAGCAGACCAAGAAAGGGCTCCTTATCACTCGCTTCTGGTATATCCGCGAAGTCGATCCGCAGACTGTGCTATTGACCGGCCTCACCCGCGATGGTGTTTTCCTGATCGAAAATGGGGAGATCACCAGGCCAGCCTGTAACTTCCGCTTTAATGAAAGTCCGGTGGCGATGCTGAACAAGGTCGTGGCGCTGGGGCCCTCCGTGCGCGCTTACGGGGAGGAATCGATCGGGATTCCCATCTCCGTCCCGACTATGCTCGTGGACGAGTTTACGCTGTCGAGCGTGTCCGATGCGGTGTAGATTTGGTCGATGCGCGATCTCCAATCCGGTTGGGCGATGTGGGCGAAAGCCATCCTGTTTCTGCTCATCGGCTTAATCTCCTCGATCCTCATTCTGGTGGAAATGCCGACTCTGAGAGTGTTCCTGCTCCTCGGCTTGGCGATCTGGTCTTTTTGTCGCGCCTATTATTTCGCATTTTATGTCATCGAGCATTATCTCGATCCTACATTTCGCTACTCGGGATTATTTTCCGTGGCTCGGCATTTGATGACGGGAAAAGCCCCCTGTCAATCAATCGAGCCAAAAGAAACCAAACGAACATAGGAGTTTCCTTGCCGTTCCGCAAAGAAACGCGCATCATCTCTCGCCTATGGGAGACTATCCAGGACGCAAACAAGTTCGCAATCGCGCCAAGCGCGCCGTGAAAAACGATCGTATCATTGAAAAACGGGCAGCCGAAAAGAAAGCCGCCGCGAAGAAGTAGGAGCCTCGGCATCAAACGGCACTCGGTGCCGTGGTTTCATCTTTTTCCCATGCAAAAAGGTCTAACCATCCTGTTTCTGGCGTTGGCCGTTTTGTCATGCCCGGCGCAGGACGCGCCTCTGCCCTCGTGGAACAGCGCTGCCCAGACGGTGTGGTGGACCAAAAATCCGTCGCCTGATCAATGGCCTCAAGCCGTGACGGACCTGACGGCCCAGTTGGCGACCAGCTATCAACAAAATGGCGCTTCCGTCTTTTCCAATCCTGATTTCCAAGGCTGGCTGGAGCACCTTGAGTGGATTCGGTTGGGGCTCCAATGCCCCGAGATACTGTCTGATGCCAATAATCTGGCTGCCTTTGTCGCTTTGGGCAAAGACGATGCGGTCTCGCATCTCTTCGTGGAGAAACTCAATCCACGAGATGTTAAGAAGGTGGCGCTGCAAAACCTGCTGAAGCTGGAAGAGGCCAACGCCGCCGATTTGCATGAGTACGCCGCTCTAGGTGTGGCTTTTTGCCTCGTCTTTGATCGGCCTTTTCCGCGCAACTGGCCGCATCCGCAAGTCCAGCAGAGCGCAGTTCCAATCGGCGATCTCGATGTCGTCCCGCGCTTCAATTTTTACGTGCAGTCAAACCGCGACCACAAACTTGAACAAGACCCCAGCCAGTTGACTTTCGAAAAGCTCAAGTTCCTGGTCGATAGCGAGGTCTCATTGTCCGAACTCGAATACGCCCAGCACAATCGCATCTCGTACTCTCATTTCGAGGATGCCTTTTTCTCGATCACCTATAATGAGAGCCGGGCCACCTCGGGAAGTTTCGCTTTCATGTGGGACCAGCCCACCTATCTCCTCAAGGACATTGCAACGAATGGTGGCATCTGCGTCGACCAAGCCTACTACGCCACGATTCTCGGCAAGGGCCGTGGCATTCCCACCATCTACTTCCACGGGCAGGGGACTGGTGGTGGCCACGCCTGGTTCGGCTATCTGTCGAGTTCGGGAAAATGGGAGCTCGATTGCGGTCGCTACGAAAGTCAGAATTACCCCAAGGGCTATGCCTTGGATCCCCAGACTTGGGAGCCCATCGACGATACCATTCTGACCAACTTCTTTAAGAATGGTGACGCCAATCCCAACTTTCACCCGGCGGAAAACGCCCTCGGTTGGGCGCAATTACAGGACAAAAAGGACCTATGTAAAAAGGCTCTCGATGATGCGCGCACCATCATGCCGGAACTGGCCGAGTCCTGGATAATGGAGGCCTCTTTCCTGGAGAACACCAACGCCAGCGACGACGACAAGAAGACCTTTTACCAGAGCTGGATTTCGCAATTTCAATCGTTCGCCGATATGAAGGTGGAGGGCCAGCGCCGCCTCCTTGCGGTCCTCAAAAAAACCAATGATCCTGCGGCGGACAGTCTCCAGCAGGACATCGTCCTGGCCAATCGCAGCAGTGACATTGATGTCGGAATCTCGGGCTCATGGGACGCGATCAACGGAAAGATACAGGGTGGCGACTGGGACGGCGCCCGGTTGGACTATGAAAAATCGATTCGCGATTTCGGGGATCAGGGCGGCGGTACATTGTTTTACGACTTGGTATCTCCCTATATCGAGGCGTGCCTGAAAGAAGGCAAAATTGATCAGGCGGATCGCGGAATCAAGTTTACCGAGGAGAGGATGCAGATCGATGGCGGCAGTATCGTCAGCAGCGCATTCGACACGCTGAAGGGAAAAGTTGGGGATTTAAAGCGCTCCGAGCACTAAGGGTTACGTCCCCAGCTTGAACGCATCATGCACGACCTGCGTCGCGCGAGGCCCTTCGGACTCGTTGATGATCACTGAAATCTTGATCTCGCTGGTGGAGATCATCTGGATATTGATCCCCGCCTGCGCCAAGGCCTGGAAAAGCGTCGCGGCCACGCCGGTGTGTGAACGCATCCCGATGCCCACGACCGAGAGCTTGCCGATTCCGTCCTGCGCCGTGTAGCTGCGGGCGCCGGTGTGCGCGACTTGCGCTTCGATGACTTTGCGTGCCGCCGTCAGGTCGTCCTTATTGATGGTAAAGGTGAGATCGGTTGTGCCGTCCTGCGAGACGTTCTGAACAATCATGTCGACGTTGGTGCCCGCTTCCGCCAGTGCGGAAAAGAGGCCTGCCGCCACGCCGGGTTTGTCCGGCACGCCGATGATGGTGACCTTGGCCTGGTTTTTTTCCAGGCTCACTCCGCGTAAAACGACATCTTCCATGGCTGCGTGTTCCTCTCGTATGACTGTCCCGGGATTATGATTGAAGCTCGAACGAACCTCAAACTTCACTTTGAACTTTTTGGCAAATTCGACTGACCGCGCCTGCATCACCTTGGCGCCGAGGCTGGCCAGTTCCAGCATTTCGTCGTACGAAATCTCCTGAATCTTTTTCGCGTTCGGCACAATGCGGGGATCGGCGGTGTAGACGCCGTCGACGTCGGTGTAAATCTCGCAGGTATCCGCCTTGAGCGCTGCTGCCATCGCGATGGCCGTCAGGTCGGAGCCGCCTCGGCCCAGCGTGGTGATATGGCCGTCTTCATTCTGTCCTTGGAATCCGGCAACGATGACCACATGCCCCGAGTCGAGATGCTCAAAAACTTTTTTCGGCGTGATGTTGAGGATCTTCGCCTTCGTGTGAATCCGGTCGGTGACAATGCCCGCTTGCGCGCCTGTCAGGGAAACCGCAGGGACGCCCAATCCATGAAGAGCCATGGCCAGCAACGCGATGGTCTGCTGTTCGCCGGTGGAAACCAGCACGTCGACTTCGCGCGCCGTGGCTTCTGGGTTCACTTCTTTCGCGAGCTTGATCAGGCTGTCGGTCACACCGGACATGGCCGAGACAACGATCACAAGCCGATGCCCGGCCTTATGCGACTCGGCGACACGATTGGCGACATTGCGGATCCGCTCAGGGTTACCCACCGAGGTGCCGCCATATTTCTGGACAAGGAATGACATGGAAAGCGTCAAGCATTAGCGCGAAATCGCGTTTCTGACAACACTGGGTGTATGGGGGAGTGGTGCAGTTTGAAATTTTACATAAAATCTTGCGCTAAAACTCCGTCATCCTGAGCTTGTCGAAGGATCAGCCTCCATGGCATTTGCTCGTTACCAGCCCTCATTCGATCGCGCAAGTCACCGGAGGCTGATCCTTCGACAAGCTCAGGATGACGGATTATTCATAGAAAATTTTCCGCAAAAACTGAAACTGATTTGAATCTCTTGAGTTGCTCGTTCATTTTGCTCTCATGGAGTGGGCCTGAAAACCGCATGTGTCGAATCGTGATAAACCTCCGTCCATCCCGGCTCGACTAGCATCTTGGGATAAACACCGTCAGGAAGATTGACCAGGACGGCGTCGGGCGCGGGATCGGTGAGGGCATCTCGCCAATGATCGCCACCGGCAAAAAACCGCTGCACCTTTGCAAAGGTCCCAAAGGGATAACTGATATCGAACCGTCCATCGATCGAGACGCGCATTCGGCCGCGTAATTCCCACATGGCGTAACTGCCCGAGTTGAAGCCGACAAGTAAGCGACCGGTGATGCCCTTGTCTCGCAGATAATCCACCGCCTGAATGGGGCAGCTCTCCACGGGATAGGTCAAATGAAGCCCTTGATTATCGGGCAAGAGCTTGCATGCAAAGATCAGGGGAAGAATGACCAAAATCGCCCGGACGGTGAACCGATGCAGCCACGGTTTCCATTCGCGAATCTCATGCAGCGATCGTTCAGGCGGAAAAAGAGGTGGGAGCAGGCCGCTGGCGGCAATGGCGAAAATCGAGGTGTGGCGGACATGAGTCAGAGAGGGAATCAGGAACAGGCCCAGCAGAATCACGGCGGTCTGGTCGCACTTTTTCCAGCCCACACGGCGAATATGATTGAAGAGCACGACTATCATCCAAAGGGCGAGGATTTTATAAGCGGAGAAATCCCCGAAATCGTGAAACCATGAGACGGGAGCCCATTCTGGAAAATCCGGTCGGGGGATAAAGACGGCTTGGCCGATGCTTATCCAAAGTTTGTAGCCGAAGGGATTCACGAGAGTAGCCAGTAGACATAAAATCAAGATTTGGAATCGTCGCTTCCAGTCGCCCCCGTTGAAAAACTCCGACACCCCAATGACCGCCAGCCAGGCCAGTCCAATGATCACGCCGCCATGCAGGTTCGCCCAGATAATCGTGGTTGCGACATAAGCCCACACCGGAGTTTTGTGACCACGTCGCTCGCGCTGAAACCAGAGTACCCAAAGTGCAAAGAAGAGATGAGTGAACGCGGCGGCCCGAACGGTCGAGAGTAATGAGGGCAGCATGGCCAGAAGCACCAGGCTGAAAAAAAAGGCGTCGAGCATGGTCGGCGCGCGGATCCCCAATGCCGCGCGGACGGTGAACGCCAGCGTCGCGCCGATGATCGCCAACTTCAAAAGCACGAGGCTGGACGGGCCTGCCCAGAAATAGAGAGGATAGAAAATGAGGGCGTTGCCCCATTCATGATCGGGCACGACTTGGGGATAGGCATCGTAGCTGAAGACATCACCAGTGGGGAAATGCCCCGTGTGGCTGATGAAATCAAAGAAAGCAAAATGCCACCAAAGATCGGGGTCGGCGGGATTTAGGGAGGTCCCGAATAGAACAACTAAAAGAAGCAGATAAATCCAAAATGCCACATCTCCCCAAGGAGAAAATTTCCCAGGGGTAGGCTTGGGTGAGGCGACGGACGACATTGAGATTTGAGCGGAGAATATCTGTCCGGCATCTCAATTGCCGAGAACAAACATCCTGACAAAAAATTACCCCAGAGAGCCGTGGTGGGCAGGACTTTCGACCCTCACTATAAGGCGGAGACGGCCGTGGTAATCCCGCCTTCCAGTGAAGGCGTGACGTTTATACCAACGACTTGGTGTCTCCTATTTCGTGTTTATAGGACGAAAGACATAGGCCCACAGCACGTACCCCCCAGGGTAAAGTGTGTTGCCGAAGATTTCTCCCCGGCGAAAAGCGTTTCAAAGAGCGTTCTTGAAAATTAACCCAATGATGTCCGCTGTCCAGAGACTTTCTTGGTATCAACGATAAGCCGCAAGCATGGCGTAGACGATTACACCGGTAACCGAAACATAGAGCCAGATTGGAAAAGTATAACGAGCCAGTTTTTTGTGCTGTGGAAAGCGTCCGCTCAACGACAGAAAAAACGTGATGAGAATCATCGGCAACACCACGACGGAAAGACAGATATGAGAGATCAGCAGCGGGAAATAAAAGAGACGAATATCTCCCACACCATGAAAGTGGGATTCTCCATGCAAAGCGTAATTCGTGATGTAACTCGCGAGGAAAAGTGACGAAAAAATAAACGCCGTGAACATCGACGTGCGATGGGCCTCGATGCGTCTGTTGCGGATGAAGCAGAAGCCTGTGATCAACGCGATGGTACAGAGAGAATTAAGCAAGGCATTGAGCGCAGGCAAAAAGAGCAGATGGGTTCCACTCACATCGGCGGGCGCGTGATAATAGACCAGCCAGCCGAGAAAAAGACTGGCGACGATGCTAATAACAATGATCGCCGCGACCGCGCTCAGCGGCGTTCGGGCTTCGTTGGGAATGAGAGTAGCGCTCACGGGGCCTCCTCTTTTTCCAGCGTCTTGATACCCTTGAGCAAATCGGCCCGGCCATCTTCACCGACGCCATCGTAGGAACTTCGTACGTACCCATTGGCATCAACGAGCATGAAGTAGGTGCTGTGGGTGACGACGAATTGACCCTCTTCCGGGGGCTTGCCCCGGTTATCCTGTACCACCTGGTAAAATCCATTCTGGATTAAATCGTAGAGCGGCTTTTCCGGGCCGGTCAGGAACCACCAGCGATTGGGATCAGCTCCATACTTGTCTGCGTAGGCGGCGAGCACGCCCGGCGTATCGGTTTGAGGATCGACGGTAAAAGTCACCAGTTGCACATGCGGATCATGCGCCGTGGCCGTCTGGATCTTGGCCATATTGGCCGTGACCAGCGGGCATGGACCGGGACAGGTCGTGTAAACGAAATCAGCCACCCAGATTTTCCCGGCCAAATCCTGATTGGTGATGTTTTTCCCGCTTCTCTCGGTCAACGTAAAAGGTGGCACGGTGCCAATCCGGGGCAGTTCAGTGGAGATGTGGCCTTGCTCCGGCGAAGGCGTCTCAGCAGAGAAACGATAGACCAAAACCGCCACCAGCAAAACGGCCAGCGCACGGATCAGCCAACGATAGGGGGACGGTTTGGAGACGAGAGGCGTGGACATGGCGAAAGCTCAATACTACGGAACTGGCCGAAGGGCGCAACTCCCGCACACGCTTTTTCGGGGGAATTGATGAAGTTATAAGCAACGAGAACGGGGAAAATTCCGGGGTTATGGAAGAAATAAATCTTTGTATCGTCGTACAGGGACTTTTGCTAGTGTTCGCCGCGTATGATTTCGATTCGATTGGCAACTGTTCGGCAATGGACATGTGGACTGGTTTTCGTGGCGGCAGCACTGGCGCTCACCGCCTGTGCCGGCGATGTCGATGACGTCACTGGCTCGCGCTTGACCCAGCCGCCGGTCGGAACGCCTCCTCCGAAGCCGACTCCGGCGGGCGATATCACCATCGTTGGACAGGAAGTCGGTCACGCGATCATGGAACTGCCCGAAGTGGCCAATGCCACGACTCCGCCTCTCGTGCAATTCACAGGCGTAACCAGCATCATTGTCAGTCCGGTGCCCATTGATACGGAGCCCTATACCGATTTGTTGCGGGATCGCATCCTGCTGATCACCCGCTTAAAACTGCGGTTCATTGAACATACGCTTCCTCCGCTGGTCGTGTCGTCGAAAAAAGGCAAGAAGTCGGCTGAGGCAGCTCCTGTACAAAACACCAGCAATCCTGACTTCCAGATTCTGGCCGAGTTGCGGGGTCGCTATGACGCCGAGCTCTACAAGATTCAGGTCGAGTTCGTTGATGCCCATACCCGGGAAGTCCTTTTCAACGGCCTCTACAGCATTCGCAAGGAGGGATCGCCTGACGCGCCGTCGGCCATTGAACAGGCCAACAGCCCCACCGGCGACACCATGGCGCCACCACAGCCCACCAATCTCGAGTCCACTGCCCCCGAGAAGGCTCCGGCAACATCATCTCCTTCGACTGGCCAGGCTCCTGCGGATCCGTTTCACCAGGCGAATCCCAATCCTGCTGGCATACAATAACCGGGACGATCCGTGATGCGCGTGCCCCTCGTTCGACAAACGATGCTGGCTGCCATCTGTATCGTCGTCTCAGGCTGCAGTAATCCTCAAGCGGGGGCTTCTTCTTCGGGCGATGCAGCCACCACGGATACCTCGTCCGCTACTCCGCCTTCCGGTTTTCCCACGCAACCGTCCGTCCCTTCAGCATCACCCACTTATCCCACAGGTCACCCACCTCGCCAGCCCTCGACATCGGTTGATTCAGGCGCGAATGCCGGGAACCTAGCGAACATGACGAGCGCTTCCGACCCAACCAGTGCGAGTCCGAAAATCGATGTTGGCTCGAACTTCGATAATCTGGACATCGTCGATGCCAGTCTGAAAGGAAAGCTGGGCATTCTGCGGGTCGGCTCGGAACAGACCTCAAACGATCTTCTTTCGGTCTTCGCGGGCTTGAAAAACAAAACGTCGCACTCGCTCGCCCTGGAAGTGCAGACCATTTACAAGGATAAGGCGGGCGATCCGCTCAATAGCGGAAGCTGGGTCCCGATGACGCTGAAACCACATGAGGAGACCGAGTACCGTTCCTCCTCCATCTCCGCGCAGGCGGTCGATTTTCTCGTGCGCGTTCGTAGCGCATCGAATAATGGGGCTGCAGGATCCAACTAAAGTGAAGTTTGATCTCTGAACAAATGGAGAAGTGAAACCGGCCGGGAATGTGCTAACTTGACCCCATGAGCGCAGGTTCTCCTCAAGAAGTCCCAGTCGATGTCCTTCCCCCGTTGCCGAAGGATGCGCATGCCACGTCGCCAGCGACTCAAACCGAAGGCCCGCCGCCGCCCTTCGCTGGCTTGCGCACCTTCTATCACCCCGCCAGCGGCGTGGTCATTCTCGGACTCGATTGGCTGGCATTTGGCTCGGATATCATGACCGGGTTTCTCGCCCTGCCTCTACTTTGCGTCCTGGCTTTCGCCATCAGTTTTCCGGTCATTTATGTCATTCAGTTGAAATGGTCGAAAGACACAATAGGCCCGGCGCTAGGCAAGGCCTTTCTCGGTGCCTTCCTCGTCGGGCTGCCTTTTCCAATCACGGGAACGCTATTGGGTGCGGCGATCCTCGCACTGGCCGGTCTTCCGCATCATCCCGTCGATGCGGTGAAGAAGTTGACCTCGCGGGGGACTACCAAATAACAATCAGTTCAGTGGTAGCCGCCGCAGGCCCGGCGGCGATGCAGTCCTCAGTACAAAGAAAAAGCCCCGAGGAAATATCCCCGGGGCTTTTCTGATCACGACGTGATCGCTTACTTAGGCAACAGCGCGTTGACCGCGGTGTAATCGACGAATTGCAGAAATTCATCAATGTACCCGGCGCGGGCCGTAAAGAAATCCGCGTAATAAGCGTGCTCATAAACATCCAGGCCGAGCAGCGGGGTGACGCCCCAGATCGGATAGCTGTTTTGCGCGTCGCCGATATAGTTGAACAGTTTGCCGGTATCGGAATCAATACCCGTCCAAGCCCAACCGCGTGCCGCAACGCCTGTCGCCTTCAGGTCCTTCTTGTAATTGTCGAAGGAACCGAAATCGCGATCAACCAGTTCGGCGAACTTACCGCTGATTTTTCCATCGCCGCCGAGGATATTGAAGTAGAGCTCGTGGTTCTTGAGGCCGCCCAAAGCGAAGGTCAGATCGACCTTCAAGTCGCGAATCTTCGAGGAGATTTGGTTCGCCACCGCAGGATCAGCGGGATCCGGCGTGCCGAGTGCCTCGACTGCTGCAAGCAGCGCGTTCGATTTATTGACGTAGCCCGTGTAGAGCTTGAGATGCTCCTCGTGGGTCTTGTCGGAGATTTTGCCGGTGTTGCCCTTCACCTTGGCGAGGAGAGCGGCCTGTTTGTTTTCGTATTTATGAGCCATATGATTTTATAGTTAAGGTTGGAACTAACACGGTAAGGGTCGGGAGTGATCCGTCAAATACTCAATATCGGGTATTTGTATCCAGCTTGGAATTAAGCGGTTGCCAAAGTGGGCGCTTTGAGCTGCAGACGCGGATCGCTGGTCAGAATCTTGTCCAGCTCGGGCCAGTGCGTTTCGTCAATCTGATTGAAGCAACGGAGATAAACCGTCACGAGCACCGGATCGAATTGCTTGAGGAGAACATCGACGCCCTTCTTGAACAGGGACGCATCGGGCTCCGGCGGGAATGTATCGGCGCAGCCATTTTCCGCATGCTCGATGCCAAGGGAATCGAGCCATGCGCAAAGCATGGGCCGCTGCGTCTCAATCAGCCACGTTGAAAGAATATTGAAGCTCAATACCTCCATCTCAGGCCGGGCGAGAATTTGTATCCAAGTGGCGTGCCGCTGGGTTTTCGACATTTCGATCAGGATGGGAACGCGAATGCCCATGCGCGGTGCCATGACTTCCAGCGCGGTGCGATAAAGTTTTTTATTCGTTTTCTGGACTGAAAGGAGGATGTCGTTGGCCAGTTGCGGGGGGAGAGCAGGCCAGATGGAGTAAGTGGGAGTTGGCATAGGGGAGGATTATTTTAAACCGTGACGATAAAATTAACGACAGAAAAGGGTTTTAACAGGAAAACATGAAAACAAGAAATACATGAAGAAAACAGGAAACCGTTCAGACAATTCCTTTCCTGTATTTCATGTCTTCATGTTTTCCTGTTAAAAATAGCTTGGAAATGAAGAACGGTAAACTAAAGCGCGAAGATTACGCTGACCCCAACCCGGTGAGAATCGCCCGTTTCTTCCTCGGAAAATTTCTTTGCGTGCAGGCCCCCGATGGTTATGCCGAGGGAATGATTACCGAAACGGAAGCCTACGGTGGCGTGCGGGATGCCGCCAGCCACGCCTTTGGCAATCGCCGCACAGCCCGTACCGAAATCATGTTTGCGCCCGGTGGTGTGGCCTACGTCTATTTCTGCTACGGGATGCATCGGCTTTTCAATATCGTGACCGGCCCCGTTGATTCACCCGAAGCCGTTCTGGTCCGCGCGGTGCGGATCACAGAGGGACGCGAACTCGTGCAAAAGCGCCGACATGGCGTGAAGGAAAAAGATTGGTCCAGCGGACCCGGCCGCGTCTGCGCGGCGCTTGGTATCGGGATGGATCATAACCGCCACGACCTGCTCGGCGAAACAATTTGGATCGAGGACCGTGGCGTGAAAATCCCGCCACGACAAATAAAGCGGACCCCGCGCATCGGTGTGGACTACGCGGGATCGTGGGCGCTTAAACCATGGCGATTCGTATGGAAACCGAAGCCTTAGATGGGGCTCTGTTATGTACCGCGAGGGCTTTTGATCCTGATTCAGCTTACGACAGAAGCCACATCCTCCGCCGTCACATCGCGCAGGGAGGCAAATGTGCGCGTGGCAATGGCGGCGATTTCCACCGGGCTGGAAGAGGGGACCGTAAAGCAGGCCATTCCCGCCGCTCGTGCCGCCTGCGTTCCAATCAGGCTGTCCTCAAAGACCAAGCATCGTGCCGGATCGACTTCCAATATCTTCGCGGCGGCCAGAAAGATATCAGGGAATGGTTTCCCGCGCGGCACGGATTCGCTGCTGACGAGGACCGCGAAACAATCCTTCAGTTCGAGCCGTTCCATCGCCAACTCAATCAGGGGCAGGGGACTGCCCGACGCCACCGCCAGCGGATACGACGCGGCGAGCGACCGCACGCATTCCACCGCGCCGGGCATCGGCTTGATCGGACTTTTCTCAAAGGCTTCAAAGAGTGCGTTCCTCATGATTTCCTGGCATGATTTCACCGACAACTCCGGCTGCAAAAGGCGATGAATCGTTGCGGCCACGTCGAGTGCGTTCATTCCCTTGTACTGAATGGCCAGTTCCGGAGTCCAGCGATGTCCGATCGTCTCCAGCAGTTTGCTCTCCGCCTCCAACCAGAACGCGAAAGTCGCCACTAGCGTGTCGTCCATGTCGAAGATCAGGGCAGCGGGAGGATGGGCCATCGTCGTGGATTTTACGGCTAGGACGCGGTAACAAAAAATGGTTGAGTCCACGCGAAGCTCTCGCCTTTCCCCCAACATTCAAACCGCACGTGCTTGGCTCCCGACGGCACTTCAACCTCGATCTTATGCGAATCAGCCAGCGTAAAACGTTGCCCGTTTTCCTGCAACGCCACAATCCGTTCGGCATTCTCCGTCTCGATTCTGATTCTTGTTCCCGTCACGCTCATGTCGCGGATGGTCACCCCGGTCGAGGCGTAGAACCGGCCATGGCGCAGCGCATCCATGATGTCAGGGAGCGTTTTGGTCCGTGCATAAACCATGTTCCATCCCAACCCCGCATCGCCGACCGCCAGATGGTGGTCATCATTCGCAAATCCCCAAACCCGGCGGCCATGGCTGAGCAGCATGTCCCATTTATTCGTGGCATAGGGACTTCCTTCCAGCCGACCGACCGTGCCGTTGAATATCTCGATGCCCGCATAGCCCGTCCACTTCTCCAAATCTTTCATGGGAGTGTGATCAAACGTGCCCTGCCAATTCGGATGATTGATGATGACAAAAGATGATGGATCATTTTCGGCGGCCTCGGTCAGGACCAATTGCCGCTCTGGTGAAGGCGCGATCCGTCGGCTCGCATTAACGTGAAGCAAATGCGAACCATTGGCCGTCACCTCGTTGCCCGGAATCAACACCATCCCGCGCGCGTCATAACAGGTAAGATCTTCCGGCGACGTGTAGATGTCATGGTCCGAGATCATAAGGAAGTCGTACTTCCGACTGGCATAATCATCGATCACGACCTGATGCGGACGCTCTCCGTCACTCGCGGTGGTGTGGGTATGTAAATTGCCCTTGAGCCACTGGCCCCCGGTCAATTTCGCGTAAGGATTTTCGATTTTGCTCATGGGTTGTAATCAAAGATTGTAAGGTAAAGCTAAGGATAAAAATGTGCTAAAATTTGCTTAAAAAGACGAAAATCATTCGGATCGGTTACTTCACCTTCAAATTTACTGTAAAATTCTGCAAGCAGAGGATGGATAATTTCATCTTTTTTCAGCAAATGTGGATAAGCTAGACCAAACCAGAGTTCGTATAAAAGAGCTGCAGGGCATTGATGAAATTTAAGAAATTTATCCGAGGCAAGATGCCTATAAAGGTGGCATGCTTCTAAGAGCAAATACCGAAAGCCAACTGGATTATAATTTAAGACTTTATCGGTATCTTTGTCGGCGTGTTTAAAAAAAATTCTGTTCCTTGTGAAGTGCTCGAATCCATTTGGATTTGTACTCTGGGCGTATCATGTCACTATCATGAATAAAAGCCTGCACGCCGTGATGTTTTGCCAAGGCTGTGAGTACCCCTGAAGCAGCGCCAACCAAGGTTTCAATCGGAATTGGATCATCTTCAGAAAAGAAAAGCTTAATGGCACACTTTAGCTGAGCTTCGGCCACCTCTATTTTGCTCAAAGAGCGACCTGCTGAGTTCATTCGATTAGATGTTACAATAACACCGGCTCCGCATAATAAGTAAACCCGGTCGATTCCGTCAGCCGCACGGGGAGCAATTCTCCACGCCAGCGTTCGTTGGCTTCGATCAAGACCAGGCGATTGGTGCGGGTGCGCCCCTGAAATCGTTTGTCACTGGTGCGACTCTCGCCCTCAACCAGAATTTCATCCTCGCGACCGATCAATTCCTTCACGCGCACCTCCGCAATTTCATCGAGAATTCGGAGCAGAACTTGATTCCGCTCCATCTTGATCTCCTCGGACAATTGCCCCTCCATCGTGGCCGCCGGAGTGTCGCGCCGAGGGGAGTAGCGGAAGACGAACGCATTATCGAAAGCGACCTTGCGCACCAAATCACATGTCATCTGGAAGTCCTCTTCCGTCTCGCCGGGGAATCCCACAATGATGTCGGTCGTGAAGGAAATATTGGGCCGCGCAGCGCGGAGCTTTTCAATCAACCGCAAATAACCTGCTCCGGTGTACGCGCGATGCATCGCCTTGAGTATCCGGTCACTGCCCGACTGCAGCGGCATATGGACATGCTCGCAAAGATTAGGAAGATCGCGAAAGCAGGCAACAATATCGTCCTTAAAACCGATGGGATGCGGCGACGTAAAGCGAACCCGCTCCAGCCTTGGCACCGCGCACACGGCATGAAGCAATTGCGCGAAAGGTGATCGTCCATCCACAACAGGAAACTCATGCCGTCCGTAAAGATTAACGATTTGTCCGAGCAACGTGACTTCCTTCACGCCCTGCCGGACCAGCGACTCCACTTCGGCGACAATCTCCGCGATAGGCCGCGAACGTTCCGCGCCGCGCGTGCTCGGGACGATGCAAAACGTGCAGTGCATGTTGCAGCCCTGCATGATCGAAACGAAGGCCGTGACCTGATTCGGCGCCAGTAGATGATCGCGAATCATATTCTGCGAACCAGTCTCCTCCGCCACATCGACAATCCGCTCTGTTTTAACGCCGGGAATTTCCTGCCGCTGCCGGAAAAGGTCATCAATATAACGCCCCGTTTCGTGGAACTTCTGCGTCCCAATGACCAGGTCGACATCGGGCAATTCATCCAGAATCGATGCCCCGCGACTTTGCGCCATGCAGCCAAGAAACCCAATGATCTGGTGCTGCCGTTTGTTCTTGCGACCGCCCAGCGTCTCCATCTTGCTGATGGCCTTTTGCTCGGCCATATCGCGTACCGAGCAGGTATTGAGCAGGACGACGTCGGCTCCCTCTTCGCGCTCCACCAAGTCGTAACCCCGGCTGGCCAGATCACGCGCGACCTGTTCGGAGTCGCGCACATTCATCTGGCAGCCATAAGTTTTAATGAATACGGAAGGCATGGAGCGTTGACCCTACCTGATCTGGATTAAGATTTCGAGCGAAGAACGTGTTATATACCGACAGAGTGCCTGCAAATGAGCCTTTACTAGGCAGTCTTTACCGACCCAGCGTGCTCTGTGTTAAAGCCCTATCTCCATTCTTGCCTTGCAAAACGCGTTTCTTGGGGAACTTTTGGCGTATGGCATGTTTATTGCATAAATCTGTTTACGGTCGTTAATTTTGAGTGCAGGACTGGCATTGACCATTGTAGCGCGCCTCTAGGTAGCATATTCGAAATATTTTGAACTGTATGACTTTCAGACAGAATCCAGACACAGCATGGTGGTTCCCACGATTCCGTGGTTGCGATCACATACAAACCGCGCACGTCTCGACGTGTCGCGGCGGGAGAACTGGCGTTCAGCCGGTTAAGCCATGCCAGTCGGATCCATCCAGGAAAGGAGGTGAGTGGCATGAACAACATCCAACGACCGGCTATCATTTATCCGCAAACAGCCGTGCGTTTTCGCCGATCGGTCAAGTGCCGGGGGCAGACCTTGGTGGAATATGCCCTGATTCTCGCGATCATTTCCCTCGTGATTGTCGGGGTCATCGTCAATCTTGGGCAGCAGGTTAAGACCATCTTTTCGGGAATTAATTCCCAGGTTTCCAGTGCACCCGGCGCGGCCAATTCGACTCACTGATTCTTATGCGCGGCCTCCAGAATAGGAGGCCGCGCGATTCTTCGTTTTTGCACTGGTGGCCCGGACAACTTGTTGTCCGGGTTCGCGAAGCGAACAGGAGGTCGCCCGAATACTTCCTTTTTAGATGCGACAGTTGGTTTTCTAAGGTTTTCCCCTCCTGTCAGGCTTGCCCTCTTTTGAAGATGCCCCCTATCGTGTCCCTTCATGGCTGAGTCCGACATCAAACCGATCTGGTGGCTGCCGACCTTCGGCTTCTTTCTTTTTCTGGCTCTTGAGTTATGGATGTTCGCCGCTCCTGATGCCATTTTCGAGGACCCCGGCGTGGGACGTCATCTGCGCACGGCGGAAGTCATTCTCGAAACTGGTTTGGTTCCGCGAACCGACCCGCTCAGCTTCACCCAGGCAGGCCAGCCCTGGTACGATTTCGAGTGGGCTTTTGAGACGACCCTCGGCGAGCTCTATCGCGCGGGCGGTCTGGCGCTTGTCTGCGCATTTTGCTTCGGGATTTTCGGGACGACGGTGCTGGGCGTTTACCGAACGCTTCTGCAGTCAGGATTCTCGCTAAGCGTGGTGCTGCTCTACACCAGCCTCGCTTTCCTGACGCTCCATCTCCACTTCTCCGTTCGACCTCTACTCTTTACCTATCTCTTCATGGCGCTGGTGGTTGAGGTTTGGAACCGACGCAAACATCCGCTCAAAAGGGACTGGATATGCCTGCCCATCGTTTTCGCGGCATGGGCCAATCTTCACGCGGGCTGGCTCGCTGCGTTGCTTTTTCTCGGGATGGCCATATTGGGACGCTTGCTGGACCGCCTCACGGGACGTGTGGACGGCGAGGAAGCGCCGCTGATTCCTTGGATCGGCCTGACGCTGCTCTGCACGCTGGCGACCTGCCTCAATCCCTGGGGCTGGGCCTTGCATCATCACGTTGTTCTTCTGGCCAGTACTTACAAAAGCTTCGCCCTCTGGGATGAATTTCTGCCGCCCAATTTCTCCACGCCCACCATGTCGGCGATTGCGGTGCTCTGCATCGTCTTCGTCGTTTTTCTCGCGCGAGTTTCCAAGAGCGCCCCGAGATGGCGTTGGGAAGCCCTCCTGCCGGTGCTCTTCTTTCTCTACGAGGGCCTCAAGACGCAACGCCATGTTCTCCTGCTCGTCATAGTCGCGGCCGTCCCGGTGGCGCGCGATTTGCAGGCCCTGCTCCAGACCACATGGCTTCCGTTTATACGAGAACGGCTGGCCGAGTTTCAGGCTAGGCAACGTGCCGCGGGTGGCGATGCGTGGCTTGCGTTCGTCATGATGCTCGTCTTCGCCGCGTTATTTGTCCGCACGCCCATTGGCCATGACATTCAGGTCGGGAAAAGCGTAACCCCGCAGCTCATGACGTTCCTGCACGACCACCCCGATCGTTTCCAACGGCCCCTGACCACGACATGGAACGCCGGCCCGCTCCTCTGGAATATGCGTCCTGATTTCCGCGTCAGCATGGATGATCGCGGCGATTTCTACGGTGACCCCACCGTCTTCGCCTTCGTCGATATGGTCAACGGCCAAGCCGGTTCCAAAGCCAAACCCGCATGGCGCGACACCCTCGACCAGGGCAACTACGACTCCGCCATCCTCGATCCTTACCTCCAGCTCAACCAACTCCTCCGCCTCCAACCCGACTGGCACGAAGTCTACCGCGACGACCACGCCGCCGTGTATTGGAAAGCCAGGTAGCCGATCAGTGGTAGCCGCCGAGCAGCGGTGTCTTCCTTCACAGTTCCTTCGTTCCCAAATTCTATTGGGAATGCACTTGTCCGCGCAATTCCATTGCTCCGCAGAGATCGTCTTCAGGTTGGCAGCGACTCACCCCGGCACCAAAACCCGCAGCTTCTTATGCCGTACCGAAAATTCCACCGGCGCATGCCCTGCCAATTCCCCATCGGCCTCAAGCGGAACATGGCGGTCCGATTTCACGATGAGATTACTGGCCTTGAAGTAATCCACGTCGGTGAATTTCGTGAGTGAGCCAAAAACCAAACCGCGCAGATACCGCATCAACGCCAGATAATTCATCGATTTGAAAACGCAGATATCGAGCAGCCCATCCTGCATGTCGGCCTCATTGAAGAGCGAAAACGGCCCGCCGTAAAATCGACCATTGCCGACCAGCACAAATGAGCCTTCCACCGTGTGACGCCCATCACAAAACACACGCAGCTTCGGCGGTTTCTCAGCGGCCACTTGCGTCGCGGTCAGCAGATAACTCAGCGGTCCCAGCATCATCTTGACGTGCCGGTTATTCCGCTGAACGACCTGCGCATCAACGCCCACGCCCGCCATCTGAACAAAGAGATGCCCGTTCGCGCTGGCCAGATCAATCGCCCGTACTTTTTTCCCGCGAATCACTTTCCATGCAGCCACAAGATTCAGCGGAATCCCCATCTCCATGGCGAAAACATTGACCGTCCCCATTGGCAGAATCCCCAGCGCGACCGGCGAGGAACCAATGCCATTCACCACCTCGTTGACCGTTCCGTCGCCGCCCGCCGCTACAATAGTCGAGTAACCCTGTTCAACTGCGCGTTCGGTCTGCGCCTCGGCATCGCCGGGTCCCTTCGTTGTCTTGATCACGACGTTGCGCGTGAGCCGTTCGAGGCTTTTCAGCCGCGCCTTGACGCCTCGTGCGGCAGGGTTGGCGATGATACAAATGCGATTCAATGTTGGCCTTGGATAAATCTGTGCGATAGGTTGGGGGAATGCGTTCTCTTCGCTGGATTCTTGGTGGTGTGGCGGTCGTCGCCGTATTGGTTGTTCTAGCTATAGCCATCGGAACCGTATGGCTCAACACCTACATCCATTCGGATGCATTTAAAGCCGAGGTCGAAAGTCGCGCGGCGAGCACGCTGGGCGGCACGGTCCAGATCGGAAAAGTCGATTTCGATATTTTCAGCGGCGTGAAATTGCAGGAGTTGGTCACGCAAATCGATCCCGCCCATGCCAGTGGACAGGGCGCGTTGCAGATCAGTGTGGCCAACGTGACTTGCACTTACGCGTGGACGGAATTACTCCAGCGCAAATTGAAGCTGACCGGCGTGACGCTGGATCAACCGCAAATCGTGCTGACGAAACAACCGACCGTGCGAGCGGCGCCTCAACCGCCCACGGGTGGTCCGGACTCCGGCGTAACTCAGGGTGAGGGAACGGCGATGCCTTTTCAGTTCATTCTTGATCGCGCCCGGATCAAAGACGGTTCCGTTTCGATCCACGATGCCTCCGGCACGTCGATGATCGATTTGACCGGCGTCAATGTGGACGCGAACACCTCCGGCTATACCGAGAGTAAGGATGTCACTGGAACATTGAAGATCGCAGATATTGAAGCATCGAATTTACACGTCACCGGTTTTTCCACGCCGTTCACTTATGGCGCGGGCGGTCTGGCGGCCAATCCATTCGTAGCCTCGGCTTACAGCGGCAATATCGCGGGTGATTATCAACCCCAGCCTTCGGGAGGCTCCATGCTCAACCTTAACGGCAAAGGCTTTGATGTGGCAAAACTCACCGCGGCGACAGTCTCGAACTCCTCGGCCAAGCTGACCGGCACGCTCGATCTTCAAAGCAAATGGCGCGGCGTCGAAAGCGGCGATCTCAATGGTGAAGGTGACGCGCAACTTTCCGACGGCAAACTCGAGGGCGTGAGGATACTTGAGGAAATTTCACAGGTGCTCAAGATCAAGGAACTCAACGATCCTGTCATCAAGAAAGCGCAGAGTCACTTCGTTGTCCAAAACCGACAGACACAACTCACCGGCCTGCAAATCGAATCGTCGGGTTTCAGTATCACCGGCGACGGCACCATCAATTTCGACGGCCCGCTCAACCTGAATCTCGTCTTAATTCTATCGCGCGATGCCATGAACAAAATGCCCTCGCAAGTGGCTGCCTCGTTCATCAAGCAACAGGACGGCACCGGCTCGATCGCCTTTCACGTCACCGGCACGACCGCCAATCCGCAGACCGATCTCCCCACGCGCCTGCTCATGCAAAATACGCAAATCCAAAACGTGCTCAACAAGGCGCTGAACAAGTTTTTCCATTAGAAGCTACGGAAGATATCGTTAAAAAATGCCGTCATCCTGAGCTTGTCGAAGGATCAGCTTCCGGCGATTTTCTAGTTAGCGGGTAAGTTGATAATTGCGAAAACGCTCTGGAGGCTGATCCTTCGACAAGCTCAGGATGGCAGCATGGGAAATTGAATCGTCACCCCAACGTAACTCAGCAGGGATTGACAGTTATTCACAGCCTTGCTATCAAAATGGCCCAACGTGATAACCACGAGTTCAGTTGGTCGAGGGCATTCCGCCCCTCGAAGTTAAGGGATCCATGGAAGCGATCCTGAGTAACAACGTCCTCGTGCTCAATCGTCTCTGGCAAGCCGTCAACATCTGCAGCGTCAAGCGCGCCTTCATGCTCCTTTATCAGGGCCACGCGCAGGTCGTCGAAGCCGAAAGTGGCACGTTCCAGACCATGACCTTCGACCAATGGTTCAGTTTTTCGCGCGGCTACGAAGGTACGGATGTCGTCAGCACCGTCTCGTTCAAGATTCGCGTGCCCAAGGTCATCCTGCTCCTCTTTTTCGATCGCATGCCGAAGAAGGAAGTGAAGTTCACGCGCCACAATATCTTCGAGCGCGACCATAACACCTGCCAGTATTGCGGTCACAAATTCGACCGCAAGGACCTCAATCTCGATCACGTCATCCCGCGTGATCGCGGTGGAGAGACCTCGTGGGAAAACATCGTCTGCTCCTGCGTCCCCTGCAACAGCCGCAAAGGCAACCGCACGCCTCCCGAGGCCGGAATCAAGCTGCTCCATAAGCCCAAGCGTCCCAAGTGGCGCCCCATGCTCCATCTCCAGTTCAGCAAATCCAGCGACGATTCCTGGAAACACTTTGTCGACCTCGCCTACTGGAATGTCGAGCTGACGGATTAATTCTCGTCAAAAAATTCCGTCATCCTGAGCTTGTCGAAGGATCAGTTCAGTCTGTCTTTCCTCCCCTCGTTCCGAAACTCCATTTGGGAACGCAATTGTCGGCGCAATTCTATTGCTGCGTGACGCATCATTTCCACGTAAACCGTTAGAAACGGCAATGGAGTTGTCTCAGCAAGGGCGTTCCCAAATGGAGTTTGGGAACGAGGAAGGCCGGTGACTTTCACACAAACATTTCCGCGATACTATCCGCAACCAACTGCCCGCGCAGAGTCAGTCGAACCCGTCCGTTTTCCTCCAGCGCCAATCCATCCGTCTCAAGTTTTCGCAGTTGCACTTCATCGGAAAACAACGCGCTTGCCACACCTTCGCGCATTCGTAGACCGAACATAATTCTTTCGCGTATCCGTATCGCCGAATCGATCTCCTCCAACTCCTCCCGGACCGATTCGCCTTTCGCGATCCGTTCCGCGTAAGCCCGCGTATCCGGCACATTTTTCCAACGCAGGGCACCGATGGTCGAGCACGCACTCGGCCCCAACCCCAGGTAATCCTCCCCGCGCCAGTAGCCAAGATTGTGCTGCGATTCAAAACCGGGCCGCGCGAAATTGGAAACCTCATAATCAACCAGGCCCGCCGCACCCAGCACATCCCGCGTCCGCTCGAACATGACAATCTCCCGCGCTTCATCCTGTCGATACTCACCCTTCGAAAGTTTCTCAAAAAACGGCGTGTCCTCCTCGTAAGTTAAACCATAGGCCGAGATGTGATTCGGTTGGCATGTCAACGCCGCTTGTAGTGTCTTCTCCCACGTCTCCTCGTTTTGTCCGGGCAACGCAAACATCAAATCGATATTGATGTTCTCAAATCCGTGCCGGCGTAACAGCGCACAAGTCTCGGCAATATCTCTCGGCGCATGTTGCCGTCCCAGGATTTTCAGCATCTCCGCGTCAAACGATTGCGCACCGAGGCTGATCCTATTCACTCCAGCCGCGCGCCATGCCGCCGCTTTTTCGTCTGTCACCGTCGCCGGATTCACCTCCAGCGTGAACTCATGGGGATCAGTTCGGTTCTCGGGGACAAAGGCAGACTGAACTGATCCTTCGACAAGCTCAGGATGACGGACTTGTTTGGAGGAGATTTTAAGTTCCTGCGTCAACTCCGTAAATAACTCCGCCGATAAAATCGAAGGCGTCCCCCCACCAAAATAAATCGTCTCGAGGGTGAGGGGAAACTCCTCCTTCGCCCGTTGCCACTCTTCCCGCAGCGCTGCGACAAATTCCCGCTGCTGCGCCACGCCGCCCTGATGTACGTAAAACGCGCAGTACGGACATATCTTCGCGCAGAAGGGCGTATGCACGTAAAGATGGCGGATCATGGATTTATATTGTAGCGGCGGTTTGGGAGCATCGCTAACTTTCTCTTTATGCAAGAAGCGGCCCGCCTTCACCCCACCCGCGCCGAAGTCATCGGAAACGAACTCGCGCTACTTTGGAGCGATGGCGTGGAAAACTATTTTCCGCTCGAAAAACTCCGCCGTCATTGCCCCTGTGCTGCATGCGGCGGCGAGCCCGACGTCATGGGCAATATCCAGCGTCCTCACGTTAGCTACGGTCCGCAAAGTTTTGAACTCCGCAGCTTCCGCTTCATCGGCGGCTATGCGCTTCAACCCACTTGGAACGACGGTCACGACAGCGGCCTCTACTCGTTCCGCTACCTTCGCGCCCTCGACGAACATGCCTCCGCGTAATCCTCCCACTCCGCGCGACAAACGCGAGGAACTCAAAACGTACAGCGAGCTCAAGTTACATCGCGACCTGAAATCGATCGTCAAACGCAAAAAAGTGGAGGCCAACGGCCTCAGACGCGTCCTGGGTAATGGCTCTTCCGGCCAGCCCTATCTCATCGTCGAGACCCGCCGTTACCGCCAGGTCCGGCTTGAAATTCAGCGCCAGCTTTTGGTCGAGGCGCGCCGGGACGGACTCCATCTCTCCGTCGATCTTCTCCTGCGCCAACTCAAGCCCCGCATCGAGGCGCTTGCCTACACGCAACTCGCGGAGGAAACCAGCCATGATGCGGAGCGTCACATTCCCGTTGCCGCCCTCGGACGAGCGTTGACGGCGGAAGAACAGGTCCATTTCGCCGCTTCCCGCGCGGTCTCGGATACGTCATCAACTCCTCGCACGGCGACCTCTTCCGCCAATCGCGCACTCAATCAGGTACTCGGCCAGGTCGAGCAACGCCAGACTCACAACCCGGCCCGCTACCAGACTATCTGGGCGCAGGTGGTTGGGGCAGAAGCCGCGCAGCAGTCGTATTTGGATCGTGTTGATCCCGCCACGCAGACAGCTTGGTTCAGGTGCACGAATTCAACTTTGTCTTACGCGCTCAGCCGCAAGCCCGCGCTCGCGCAAAAACTCAGCAAGGCGTTGGGCTTGCCCATTCGCCAATTACGCGCCAAGTTTTAAACACGACGCAATCAGGACGCTGTCGGCGCAGATGTCAGCCCCGCTTCTTGAATTTCCAAGGGTGTTAATTTGCGGAAGGAAAACTTGTAACCCTCGTAAATGCCGATTCCGTAAATGACATAAGTGATGACAGACGAGTTCGTCACCACGTTTTGAATGACAACCCCGAAATCGACTCGCGACAACGCCTCAAAAAAGCCGATGCCGGCTGAAGTGGCTGCCATTTGAATGACGGTACAAACTTCACCCGCCAGGCAACTGAGCAAAGTCAGCACCGCGCCCACAACTCCGTAAACCTTCGTCACTCCCTTACCCGCGTAACGCACGGCGTAACCGACTCCAGCGCCAATCGCGATCGCGACCAGGCCAAGCTGCATTTGCGTCGCAATGGTAATTCCCATCCAGATCAACGCGCCTGCCAGCGCGGCGCCTGCACCCGCGAGAATTCCCAGGACAAGATTTTGTTCGCGCAGCAGTTTCGCATTCAGCGCGGCCATCCGCATTTCGCGTGTTGGTGTCGTGCCCGATTCTGTCGTTTCCATAAATCCCCCTAGTTGTCGGTTTACTTTCGGCTGGGAGAAAAGTCCCATTGCCGTAGACCAGTCTTTGCTAGCAACGATCAAGCCCTGCGGCAAGCACGCCGGACAGGCGGCTTCGTCTTATTTCCGAATGGAAAGCTTGTAGGCCAGAATGCTCCCCACGACATAGGCGGCTAACATCATTAAGGATGTGTGGCTGACAATAGACGAAATCAGCGAGATCAGGTCGATGTGCATAATCACTGCGTAAAGGTCCAATTGCGAGGTGGTCGCCGATTGCAGGGCCACGCCGATTTCGCCCACCAGACAACTCAGCAACGTGAAAGCGATCCCCAGCATTCCATAGATGAAATTCGAGCCATTACCGTTGATCCGGATGGCCAAACCCACCATCAATCCCACGCCGAGAGTCAGGACCACAGAGCCCATGTCCCAACCGGTGGTCAGCATAACTCCCATCCAAATCACGGCTCCAACCACAGCGGCAGCCAGCCCGGCAAGCAAGGCCAGTACGAAATTTCCACGGGATGGAATTCTCTCCGTCAAAACATGAGTAGAAAACGTATGGTCCACGGATGGGCAAAATTACAATAGTGGTTATAAAACGCAACGACCTAAAAGATAAATGAGGTGTCTTAAGTGACCTGAACATCCTAATGACAAAAATCCTGTTCAAGAGCCGTTGTTTTGTGTTGCGCTGGGAGCGTGTCCACCTCATGGGTAAAGTTTTTTTTCTGGCTCTATCTGATCGTGCTGATTTGGGCGGACGCGACGGTCACCAGTCCGGCTGATCCCGATCTCTGGCATCGCCTTGCCCTCGGAGAAACTCTTTGGCAAACGGGCCATTTCCCTCCCGGCGATTATTTCAGTTATCTGGCTGATTATAAGACGATTGCCGATCATGAGTGGGGCAGTGCGGTCATTTTTTACGGCCTGTATAAGTGGGCTGGATTGGACATCTTTATTGCCGTGAAACTGGCCACGCTGACGGTAACGATGGCCCTGTTGGTCTGGGCCGGCTTGTACCATCGACGTCCTACGATCTTCACTGCCGCCTTTTACGCGCTGGTGCTCCTTGCTCTGCTGCCATCGTTCCAATCGGTCGTCCGATGCATGACGTTCTCCCATATTTTCTTCGCTCTCTGGCTCTACTGGTTCCAATGCGAACGCCATGGACGCCCCATCCCAACCTATCTTTACGTCGGGACGATGATCCTCTGGGCCAATCTCCATGGAGGCTTCGCCGTCGGATTGGTGTGGCTTGGCGTGGTGAGTATCGTGGAGATGATCTTTCAAGGGCTTTGGAAAAAATGGGCTATTCGGTTCGGGATCTGTTTGCTCGCCACCCTCATCAACCCATTTGGCGTAAAGCTTTGGCTCTCCACGGGGCGCGCGCTTGTAGCGCCCCGGCAGGACTTCGTTGAGTGGCACGCTGTCTCGTGGTGGTCAAATCCACTGGGAGTCTATCCCGGTTATAAATTTCTGATTCTCGGTCTGTTCATTGCATTGATCATCCAGACTTATCGGCGAGGCTGGGCGCAGATGGATCGACCGATCGTGATTCTCATTGGTATTTCCGCGGTGATATTTTTTTCCGCCCGCAACACCTCGCTTTTTGCTGCAGTTGTCGGTGCTTTGGCTCCCGGTCTCTTTGTCGAGGAGCCGGATGAACAAAATAGAGATCATCCTCTTCAACGCCTGGGATCCATGGCATTGGGTACAACGCTTCTTCTCATTCCTCTCTATTCGGCGTTGGTCATTTTGCCCGGGTCGGGATTGAACCTCGATTATCCGCACATCTCATCTCCAAGGGACGCCGTCGCCTATCTCCAGAAGCAAAATATCAGGGGAAACCTCCTTGTCCCTTTCAACTACGGCAGCTACGCGCTTTGGGAATTGCGCGGGCAAATGCGTGTCTCCATGGATGGCCGCTACGATCTCGTCTACCGCCCCGAAACCTATCGCCGGGTCGAAGACTTCTTCCTGGCCCGGGGGGATTGGCCAAGCCTCCTGACTTCGCCCGCACCCGATGCCATTCTTGTCCCCGAAGACGATTCCATTTACCCCAAGCTTCAAACGCAACCCGGCTGGAAAGAAGTCTACCACGACGATACCGATGCCGTTTTTGTTCCTCATTGAGGTAAAGCTATCCTTAGGTGATTCGGATCAACTGGTTCCTTGCAGGCTTGAGATGACAGAATAAGATTCATCACCCGATCCCATGGTGAATTTCCTCAAGGCTCTGCTGATCATAATCGCTGGTTGGTGCGTTTTTCTCCCCGTGCTTCACGGCGGCTGGATTTGGGACGACATCGTCTATATTCCGCAAAATCCCATGATGGCGGATCCGGCGCGGTTGTGGAAAATCTGGTTCCAGCCCGGAAGTTTCATCGAGTACTACCCGATCGAACAAACGGTTCAGTGGGCGCAATGGGAATTGTTTCACTACGATACGCTAGGCTACCACGTCACCAACATCGTTCTGCATCTGGTGTCAGCACTTCTGGTCTGGAAACTCTTGAGCAAATTGGGCCTGCGCCTGGCTTGGTTGGGCGGACTTATCTTTGCCATTCATCCCGCCATGGTCGAGTCGGTGGCGTGGATGTCGGAACTTAAGAACACACTTTCCCTGCCGCCGTTTCTATTGGCCGTCTGCGCTTATATCGACTACGACAATCGCGGGCGCAGGAGCGATTACTTTCTGGCCCTCGGCTTGTTCCTCGTGGCGATGCTTTGCAAAATCAGCATGGCGCTTTTTCCACTCGTGATTTTGCTCTACGCATGGTGGAAGAGGGATCGCATCGGATGGAGTGACCTGAAGGCTGCCGCGCCGTTTTTCATCATCTCGATGGTTCTGGGCATAACAACGATCCTGGCGGGAATTTGGTATCGACCGACACATCACATGCCGCCCGATCATGTCGAAGTCGGTGGCCTCCTGGCGCGACTCGACCTAATCGGCCTCCTAACCGTGTGGTATTTTTATCAAGTCATCTGTCCGGTCACCCACTCGTTTTTTTACCCGAAGTGGACGGTGAATCCGCCCTCACCCTGGCAGTTCCTACCTTGGCCTATCCTCGCTGGAATCATTTACGTGCTCTGGATCAAACGTTGCGATTGGGGACGTCATGCCTTGTTGGGGCTCGGATTTTTTCTCATCAACCTGGCGCCATTTCTAGGGTTGACCGCCCCGTCCTACATGGGCTTTACCTGGGCGATGGATCATTTTCTCTATCTTCCGATCATTGGATTGATCGGACTGGCCGTGGCTGGATTGGAGCAGATCGATCAACAGATTTCCCAAGTCGCACATCGCGGAGGCATCGCACTCATCGTCATTGTCATGGGGGGCCTTGCGATAACCAGCCACCGCTATGCCGGAACATTTGCCAACGAGGCAACGCTGTGGGCGCACACGGTGGAATGTGACCCCGGATCGGAAGTCGCCCAGGAAGATTTGGGCAGTGCCCTCGTTAAGGAAGGTCAATTCGAGAAGGCCATTGAGCATTTCAATCGTGCCTCGCAACTCAATCCGCGGGATGGTGAAGTCGAAAATAATCTCGGCCAGGCCCTGGCCCAATCCGGACGACTTTCCGAATCGATGGAGGCATTCAACGCCGCCCTTAAGATCAATGCCAACGATGCCGGTTCCCACGCGAACCGCGGGCATCTCTGGCAAATTATGGGCGATCACGATCAAGCCATCGCCGATCTGACCCGTGCGATCGAGCTTAATCCCGATCTGCCCCAGCCGTACATCAATCGAAGCGCGTCCCGGCAGATACGGGGCGACTGGGCGGGAGCTCTTTCCGACTTGCAACAATTCTGTCGACTCGCGCCCGGAAGCCCCAATACCGATTACGCTCATTTTTGGATATGGTTCATCCGCGTCCAGCACAACCAGCAAGATGTGGCGGACCGCGAACTTGCCGACGCCTTGAGCCAACACTGGAACGGTGCCTCCGGAGAATGGACCTCTCAAATTGCCCGCTTTCTTCTCGGACAAATCAACGAAAACCAATTTCTTGCTGCTGCCTCTGCCACCAATCCGGATCAGGACCGTGACCAGCATTGTGAAGCGTGGTACTACGCCGGAATGATGCGACTGCTCGCCGGAGACAAGGCCGTTGCGGTGGATGATTTTCGCAAATGTCTCGCGACCGGAGAGACGCAGTCTATGGCCTACGCGCTGGCGCAGGGTCAGTTAAATATGCTGAAGCCGCACTAGCGACCGCGATTTCTTGCGACGCGACTTGGAGGCCTGTTGTTGCCGATAGGCGAGGGGGCTCCGTCCAACCATGCGCCGGAATTGCTTGTTGAAATATTGCGGGTCCGGGATTCCGATCTGCTGGCCGATTTCCGCGACGGGCAGATCGCTGGAGACCAATAAGTGGCGGGCCAATTCGATTCGGCGCAGGAGCAGATAGTGCTGGAGGTTCATGCCGTAGCGACGGGCGAAAAGGCGCGCGACGTAATCGGCGCTCAGTCCGACCCCGGCGGCCAACTCGCCGATCAACATCGGTTTCGAGAGCGAGGTCTCGATGGCTCGCTCCAGCTTTTGGATGGCTTCCTCCATGAGGCTGGTGCGTTCCGGCATTTTGCCTTGGCGGCTTTGTACCTGAAGCCAAAGCAACAGTTCCTGCAGCGAGGCCGATGCCGCGCAGCCCGAGGGAGAATTGGCCTTGCCTCCGGCTTGTCGGGCGTGATCGATGGTGCGCCAGAAGCGTTCCCGCGCCGCGACGGTCTGCGGGCCGAGGCGGATATGCAGAGGGAGACGCAGGCTGGAGTCACGGGGGCTTTGGGTCGGAGGGATGAAGTGGATGCAGAGGTGGGTGCCGCTTTCCTTGAGGTCGTAGCGGGAGGGGACTTCGGGAGGTGAGATGGTGATGTCGCCGGGCTCGAGGCGGTAGCGGTGACGGGCGATCCAGAAGTTGCCGGAGTAGTCGTGGAGGTGGAGGGCGACCGAGGTGCCCTGGTAGGTGTTGTTGCAGCCGGGGACGGTCATGGGGAACCTGCCAGCGTTGCCGAGGGGCGGGAGATAGCGGAGGGGCCACTGGAGGCCGAGGGCGAATGGGAGCATTTTTCGTTTTTCCGGATTTCTACCAGTGATTCGGCGTAACTACCATTGAAAAAGAAGGATGTGGCATTCTAAAGTGGACGCCTGCCTACCACTAACCAACCAAAAAACATATGAGTACATCATCCACTGAAATCTCCGAATTCTTCCAAACCAACGGTTATTATCACGCGAAGGGCGTTTTTTTCCCGGCGGAAATCCGCGAGCTTGAAACTGATTTTGATCACATTGTCCATCAGCTCAAGGGCAGCGGGGAGGAAGTGGACGTGCGCTGGGGTGGGGCGGTTATGGACAAAATTGCGCCGAAGGATTCTTTCGTGGTCCATACGCACAATGTGCAGATTTATTCCGCCGCGTGGCTGCGTGCGATGATGCAGGCGCGCTTCCTGGAGCATGCGCAGGCGATCCTGGGGCCGAATGTGATTTTGCATCACTCCAAGCTTTTCCAGAAGCCGGCGGAGAAGGGGGCACCGTTTCCGATGCACCAGGACTGGAGCTATTTTCCCACCATCAAGGACACGATGATGGCGGGCATTATCCATGTTTCCAATGCGACGGATGAGATGGGCTGTCTGCGGGTTTATCCCGGTTCGCACAAGCTCGGGCGGGTGGCGGAGACCAATGGCCAGACCAGTGCCGAAGTCCTGACCGAATATCCGTTGGAGAAGGCGACGATCGTTGAGGCGGAGGCGGGCGATGTGCTGTTTTTCCATTACTGCACGCTGCATGGCTCGATGCCGAATCGGTCGCAGAAGACGCGGAAGACCGTTCTCGTCCAAATGCATAGCGGGGAGGACGTGGTTGAGGATGAGAATCGGCATCCGAATGCGCGGCTGGTGCTGTCCGGATGGAATTCTTACGCGAAGAGGAGCTTGGGGAACGAGAGCTGATGGGGAGGTTTCGCGCAACGATCGCGACGGGGCAGGGGACGGCAACTGTTAAGGCTCCCCTGCCTCCGGTAGCCGTCGCAGGCCCTTGCGACGGTCGGAAGGAGCTTGGGGAGAATAGGGGGCCTGCTATACGAATAAGGGATGAAAGTGTGCCTGCTCCCGTGGTTCAGCGTTGTCCTTATTTTTACATTACCGGTTTTCGGCGACGATACGACGGACATGTTAAGCAAGGCTCTTGATCTCGTTCGTCAGGTAGAAAACCCCACGGTGAAAGCCCCAACGGATGCCCAGCGAATCGACTTGCTCACCCAAGCGATTACCATGGCCCAGCAAGCGCCCAATCATCGCCTGAAGGGCCATCGTGTGCTGGCGATCCAGGCCATCCGCAGCGCCATTGCCGAGATCAGCGCAGGCGATCCGAACCACCAGGCAGCTACCTACCTTCACACGGCCGATACGGAACTGAGCACCTCGGTATCCCTTGACGGTTCGTCCCCATTATCGGCACCGGTCCAAGCCCCACCAACGCCGCCACTCTCCGCCGGGTCTCCGTCGGTCGCGGTCCCGGATCCAACCAGCACTGTTGCTGCCGTCGTGCCTCCGGATGTTACGCCGGATATGGAACAAGCCTTCCTGGCGAAGTATAAGGCTGCTTCAGAAAAACAAGATCCCGACGCGTTTTTTGCCCTGGTCGCCTTGGACTCCAACATGGATTCAAAAGCGAAAGACGCCCTGAAGGGGCTCATGACGCTCGGCTTCCTCCTGGATGCTTCGAACCTTAACCGCGAGTACTCGTTTGTCCCGGTACCGTCTGGACAGCCGGATGAGCCGACACAACTCGCGGGCAAAATGTATAACGATTACCCTCCAGCGAAAGTTGAGTTGAAAATTACTTTCAAAAAGAACGACCAAGCCTCTTCAAATGGGTTGGTTGCCCAAGGCCCCACGATCCTGCCCCTCTGCATTCAGGATCATCACCTCATGATTACCGGAGTGAAGGAAATACCAGGCGCCGTTCCGCCGCCTGCGGTGGATAAAGCAGCTAATTTTGGGGTCGAGCCCAATCTGCGTAAGGTTAATGACAAGACGACATGGGAGAATGGGAATGCGTTCACTTCCCTGAACGAATTCCTTTCCAGTCTCAAACAGCCCAGCGTCGAAATTCTGGCCTCCGGCGAATCGAAGTTCGAGTACTACGCCATTTGCCGGATCGCTCCCAATCTTTGCGTCTGGGCCGGTGGCGACAAGGTGGGAGAAAAGAATTATTCCTTTTATTTTCGAGCTACCGATTCAAACAAACAGGAGCTAAAAGGCTCCCAAAAATGGATTCGTCTGGCGGACGTACCCACCGACAACGGCCAGGCGCCTGATGTCCAGGGAACCGTGTTTTTTGTGCCGGACCATTATGCAGGCCCAGTAACCATCGATGCGCAATACTCGGACGGTGCGGGAAACAAGGCCTCCTCCGTTTCGCGAACCGTTGAGTGGAAGCCATGAGGATCGAGAATTGAAGACGGGAAATTTTTGACAGGATTAACAAGATTTACACGATTGGGAGAAAGGCAGGGAAGCATCACCAAATTTTCCAAATTAACGAAATTTTCTAAAAGGGCTGGGAGTTTTGGACAGGAGGGACATGAGGAGGGATGAGGGGAAACAGGACAGCACTGCTACAGGGAGAAAAGTGGACCGACCCCCTACTTAAGGTTTTGATGGCTTGCATCGATGGTGCGGTTTCAGGTTTCGCGTAACGACGCAATGATCGCAACGGGGAAGGGGATGGCAGTCGCTGAGGCTCCCCTGCCTCCGAGGTAGCCACCGCTGTCCCTAACGGCGGTCTATGACCGTCGTGCCGCGTAGCCGCGCTCGTGAGAGCGTGGTCGTCTCGGTGGTAGCCGTCGACCTCCGGGCGACGGTCGGAGGGCTGACCCGCGCTCGGAGATCGCGGGCTACCTCTAAAGCCGAAGCCAGCTTCGAGGAATTCAATCCAAGAGAGTAACGATCCAAAATTGAGGCCGAAAATGTATCTGCCCCTTTTTCAAGCTGCCCATCGGTCTTGGTTTTGTGCAAAGTCAGTCTTATGATGAAGTCTGCTCGAGCCGTGCTTTTATGGATTCTATGTCTTGGGTTGGTTGCCGGGTTTGGTTCCCCGCTCGCAGCTGATAGCACCCAACCAGACAGAGTTGAAATCACACTTCACCTGAAGCGGGGAGATTTTATCGTTCATCGCTACGTTCCGGGAGATCCGAAGTTTGCGCAGCATCCGTTGGCGGTCATCATTTTTGGCTCCGGTGATGGTGGATTCGATGGATGGGAGGACCGGGTTTGCCATGCACTTCAAGCTGCGGGTTATGAAATGCTTGGGTTCGATTGCGCGCTCTATGCGAAGACCGATTTTGACCTGGAGACGTTGCAAGCCGATACAAACACGATCGCGCAGAACTCACTGGCGAGTTACGGCGATCATCCCCCGCCTTTGATCGATGGGGGATGGTCGATGGGTGCCGAGTTAGCGGTTCCGGCGGCGGGCGGCCCCCATCCTCCGACGGGACTTGTGGGGTTGCTTCTCATTTCACCTGGAGATCGTGGACGCTACGGTTTGCGCGACGCCGACAGGTGGGATGTATCACCAACGGGCCCGGGAACTTTTGGGTTGAAGGATTTTGCTCATAACTTGGGTAAACTTCATGTTGCGCAGTGGGACGGGAATCTTGATCTTCTTGGTTCAAAAGACTGGCTCTCGTTTCTGACCGCCCCTCATAAGGCGTATGACTTTTCATGGGGTATGCACGATTACGACGGAGCGAGCGACCATTTTTTGAGTCTCCTTAAGGATAGTCTTCAGTGGGTGCTATCCCTTGACGGAAAGGCAGAAGTGGTCAAGAAAAGCTGACTTTCTCCTTTTGCCTGCGCCTTGAGCTCAGGATGACGGCGTTTTTAAAATCGAGAGTTTTGCGCAGGTTTCCGAAGAGGGTTGGGAAACGAGAGCTGGTGGGGGAGGGTTTCGCGCAACGACGCAACGGACGCAACGGGGGGAGGGGATGAGGTGGGTTTTCCTCATTATCCCTTCGGAGACCTCTGCAAAAGTCTCGTTCGGGCAAAAAAGACACTGGGAGACTAGAGGGCCCGGAGGGCCCAAGGGAAATTAGCCGGTGGTGCCAACCACCGGATTATCATGGTTTAAAGAACCTGCCCCAGCGGGGTAGTGGAAGATTTTTTTGCTTCTCAAAATCACGCTTGTCCATCGCCTCCTCCGGGGCGAATTTCTTTTCGACGGCTTACCGGTGGTTGGCACCACCGGCTAATTTCCGTGCGACCCTCCGGGGCAGGGAAAACGCAGATCAAGGATCATAAGGTGACTTTCGCAGAGGTCTCCGAAGGGATGGCAGGATGGGTCGAACGGAGGAACGCTTAGCTGTCCAGTGAGGCCATGCGGCGCATTTCCTTGTCGTGGCGGCCTTGTTTCAGGCGACGAACCAGGAGGAGCACTTGGGCGAGCGCCAAGAGCACCAGAACGCAGGCGGTGACGCCGATCCAGAAGGAGGACCAGTCGAGGCCGGGGGAGGGAGCGGGGGCGAGAGGGATCGCTTCCTGCGCGCTTCGCGCGCCCAGGCAACAAGTAGCCCGGGCCACCCGAACTGAACTGTCGCTCGGAGATCGACGGCTACCACGGAGGGAAGACATCCGCCGCTAGGGACAGCGGCGGCTACCACTGAGGTACGACGGTTACCTCGGAGGGAAGGCACCGCCACCCAGCGTGTGGCGGCTACCAACGGAAGGTGCGACGGCTACCACGGATGGAAGGCTCCGCTGATATGGACATCGGAGGTTACCGGAAATAGGGGATGGGGAGATTGATGGACGCATTGCGATCTGCACGAGTCGTCGGGCATGGCCTTTGTTTTTGAGTGGGACGGTGGAGTTGTCTATAACTTAAGATGCTTATATTCAAATGCTTGCATGATACGTAGATGAGGTGGCATGTCGTATGCCGCTTAAAGTTACAGAGATTGGAAGGATGAAAGTTCCGACCAATTGAAGGCCCGATTTAGATTCGGGCTGAGAAAGGAAAACATGAAAGCATATCTTTTGGTTGCGGCAGCCATACCGCTTTTGCTGACGGGGTGTGTGTCTAGCGGTTATGTGGGTGATGATTATTATCCTGGGACGTATTATGGATCGGACTATTACGATGGCCCTTATTACGGTTACGGCGGCCCCATCGTTGGGGTGAACTACTATGGAGGTGGCGGTTATTACTCCCATAATTATCACCACTACGATACGAGCTATCACCATGCGTATGCGAGTAACGGTCGTGGGAGTTATCACACAGGCACGCGTTATGCGAGTGCCGGCGGGAGTCATGCCTCGGGCTCAAGTCACAGGGCTAATGTCTCGTCGGGATCGTTTCATACCCATTGATGGGTGAGAGGAAAGGAAACGAAAGGCGCCCGTCGCAAGGAGTGCGACGGGTATGACGGAGAATGGGGCAGGACGGAGGGTGCTCCTGCAGAGGTGGGGAGGATATTTGAGCTAGCCTTGCCCGGAGGGAGAAATATTCTCGCGCGAATCGATGGTATTGAGGCCCATCCGCAATCTTTGGGATTTGTTGATGAAGTCGTCCTTGATGTCCTCGGCGTCGAACTTTCGGAGCTGAAACATGACTTCTGCGAGGAGATCGGTCAGTTCTTCGCGGCTCATGCCGCTCAATTTGAATTTATTCATCACCGGTCACCTGTTCGGCCTCATCTTCACCCGAGCCTGGCGCCCTGAGAGGGCGTTTGGGGATGGGGCCGGTTTTTCTGACGTAATCCTGACGAATGCTTTCGGCATCGCGCAATCGGCTTTCCCTGGTGCCTAGCGGCAGGATGTTATGATTTTCGTGAGGGGAGGGCATTGCGGTCATAATTTGAGAGGTAAATCGGTTTAGGTCTCACATCAGGATGTGAATGATCAGCAAAAACCGTTCCCGTCGTGGGAAGTGCCCGGGCAAAGCTGTGAAATGGGGCTAGTTGAGCTGATTTTCAGAGGTAAGAGGACGGCTTACACGGAGGACTGGAGAGGGGAAGAAGAGGACGGATTGGGCGTTTTGCCTCTGGAATGGGCTGTTTTCGTGCGAAATTCGGCTATTTTTCGACATGTATTCATGTCTTTCGTGGTTTCGTGTTCAGCAATTCCGCGAGTTTGACGCGAAATCGCATTATTTTTTGAAAAAAGATTTTTGGCGGTTTTACCTCTGAAAAAGGGCCTCAAAATTAGTTTCGGACAAAAAAATCTGCAGAAATAATGCAAAATACTATTGACCCCTGCTGCGGATTTGATAGGTTGTGCCTCCCGGAAATCCGGGGAGATGGTGCAGTTTGAGACTTCAGATTTGGTCGCGGCGCTGATTTAAGCGAAGCAAAAATGGCCAATCTTGTCTCCGGTATCATCCGTTAGTCAGAATTCTTTCGGTTAAAAACGAAGAAGACAGACAGCGGGTGAAGCGTCGTCGGATGATGTGAAAACATTGTTACGATGGCGAGTCGGTTCTTCGGAACCGGACCACTGCACTGTTTATTGATCTTTGAATACTTTACTGGAACCGAGAAGCGCAACGATGTTAGCCGCGCTAGACATCTCGGTAGAGACAACCTAAGTAAGAAGTACAGCGAATAGATTGAATTGTGCGGAACGTTGAGTTTCTTTCTAACGTGGATGAAGACTGGCGCAAGCCAGTACTCACATCAGTTAGTTCTCAAAGTTTTTGACCGATAAGGTCAGAAGAATCAGCAGCCTCCTAGCCGAGGTTACGCTGACTTACTTTTTGATTATGATGAAGTCCTTCAGCAATGAAGTGCTTCAATTAACGGAGAGTTTGATTCTGGCTCAGAACGAACGCTGGCGGCGTGGATAAGACATGCAAGTCGAACGCTACTTATTTTGTTAGCAATAACGAAGTAAGTGGAGTGGCGAAAGGGTGCGTAACACGTGGGAATTTACCAAGAAGTGGGGAATAGCTCGACGAAAGTCGAATTAATACCGCATACGATCGAGAGATCAAAGCCGGGGACCGCAAGGCCTGGCGCTTTTTGAGAAGCCCGCGGCCCATCAGCTAGTTGGCGAGGTAAAAGCTCACCAAGGCTATGACGGGTAGCTGGTCTGAGAGGACGACCAGCCACACTGGAACTGAGACACGGTCCAGACACCTACGGGTGGCAGCAGTCGAGAATTTTTCACAATGGACGAAAGTCTGATGGAGCGACGCCGCGTGGAGGATGAAGGTTTTCGGATTGTAAACTCCTGTCACTGCAGAACAAGGGTGCATCTATGAATAGTAGGTGCATTTGATGGTATGCGGAGAGGAAGGGACGGCTAACTCTGTGCCAGCAGCCGCGGTAAGACAGAGGTCCCGAGCGTTGTTCGGATTCATTGGGCGTAAAGGGTGTGTAGGAGGCTAGGTAAGTCAGGTGTGAAATCTCAGAGCTTAACTCTGAAACTGCGCTTGATACTGCTTGGCTAGAGGATCGGAGGGGGTATCGGAATTTATGGTGTAGCAGTGAAATGCGTAGATATCATAAGGAACACCGGTGGCGAAGGCGGATACCTGGAAGATTCCTGACTCTGAAACACGAAAGCCAGGGGAGCAAACGGGATTAGATACCCCGGTAGTCCTGGCCGTAAACGGTGTGCATTGGGCGTATGCGGATTCGACCCCGTATGTGTCGTAGATAACTCATTAAATGCACCGCCTGGGAAGTACGGTCGCAAGATTAAAACTCAAAGAAATTGACGGGGGCCCGCACAAGCGGTGGAGTATGTGGCTTAATTCGATGCAACGCGAAGAACCTTACCTGGCCTTGACATGCTAGTAGTAGAACCCAGAAACGGGGACGAGGTAGCAATACCAGCTAGCACAGGTGCTGCATGGCTGTCGTCAGCTCGTGTCGTGAGATGTTGGGTTAAGTCCCGCAACGAGCGCAACCCCTATGATTAGTTGCCCAGCAATGGACCCTCTAGTCAGACTGCTCTGTGAAACGGAGAGGAAGGTGGGGATGACGTCAAGTCAGGATGGCCCTTACGGCCAGGGCTGCACACGTACTACAATGCTCAGTACAGAATGAACCGAAACCGCAAGGTGGAGGCAATCCCTAAAACTGAGCCCAGTTCGGATTGAGGGCTGCAACTCGCCCTCATGAAGTTGGAATCGCTAGTAATGGCGCATCAGCTACGGCGCCGTGAATACGTTCCCGGGCCTTGTACACACCGCCCGTCACATCATGAAAGCCTGTTGTACCCGAAGTGGCCTCGTGTCCCTAAGGTATGGCCGGTGATTGGGATGAAGTCGTAACAAGGTAGCCGTAGGGGAACCTGCGGCTGGATCACCTCCTTTCTAAGGAGCAGTGCTCGCACTTTCTACACACTTACCTCTTCGGAGGAAAAAGAAGAAGATAGCTGCAGCGCTAGGTCGAACTCTAAATCGGATCGCAAGATTCGACACGGGTTCAAACCCTTCGGACTCGAAAGAGTCCAAGGTACTCAACGTTACGCACAATTCAGTCTCGAATTTGCTGACTTTTATCGGCAATGTCTCGGAGTTCCGCTGCGGCGGGATTCCATCCAGTAAACTTTCAAGACAGCGGCGATTCGTCGTCGACTTGTTCTTTGTGAATATTATTTTGGAAGAAAGAGAAAGACGGGGCGTCATCCTTGACCTCCTCCTGGTAAAGACATAATTTTGTCAGCTAAGGGGACATAGCTCAGTTGGTAGAGCGGTAGCTTTGCAAGCTATAGGTCAGGGGTTCGAATCCCCTTGTCTCCACTCCCTTAGGGGAGAGCGGTAGGCTTCAAAAGCTTTTAGTACACCAGGGCCTGTAGCTCAGTTGGTTAGAGCATGCGCTTGATAAGCGCAGGGTCACTGGTTCGAGCCCAGTCAGGCCCACGTCTCCAGGGTTTCTTCCAAAAATATTAGAATTTCGTCTTTGGCTGGCGGCAATGCCCGGCACCGAAGACAACCTGCGCAAGCAGTCGAGTTCTTTGAAAATTATAGGTAAAGTAAATTAACTGAGTCTTTTAGTGGGTCATCGGCTAGTAACTGGTGACTCGTCAAAAGCTCGGGTAGATACAACTTTAGAAAGCTGAGGATCTGAAAGCGCCGGGAACAAGTTTCCTGGCAAAAGTAAGAGAACAATTGATCAAGCTACAAAGAGCGTATGATGAATGCCTTGGCACCAAGAGGCGATGAAGGACGTGGAAAACTGCGATAAGCTTCGGGGAGTGGTAAGCACACTGTAATCCGAAGATTTCCGAATGGAGTAATCCCATGCCATTAATCTGGTATGACTCCTGTGTGAATACATAGCACAGGTAGAGCAACACCCGGTGAAGTGAAACATCTCAGTAACCGGAGGAAAAGAAAGAGAATCGATTCCGTCAGTAGTGGCGAGCGAAAGCGGAACAGCCCAAACCAGAGTGCTTGCACTCTGGGGTTATAGGGCCACGATATGGTATTGTGAACGTTAGAGGAAGCGGATGGAAAGTCGCTCCAAAGAAGGTGAGAGACCTGTACTCGACAACCGACACAAACCTAGTGGTACCCTGAGTAACGCGATGCACGTGAAACTTCGCGTGAAGTGAGACCGACCACGGTCTAAGGCTAAATACTCCTTGGTGACCGATAGTGAACAAGTACCGCGAGGGAAAGGTGAAAAGTACCGCTGTGAGCGGAGTGAAATAGTACCTGCAATCATATGCTTACAAGGTGTTAAAGCCCGCAAGGGTGATAGCGTGCCTTTTGCTTAATGAGTCTGCGAGTTACTGTCAGTGGCAAGTCTAAGCACCTATGGTGTGGAGGCGTAGCGAAAGCGAGTCCGAAATGGGCGATTAAGCCGCTGGTAGTAGACCCGAAGCGGAGGTGATCTACTCATGGCCAGGTTGAAGGTTGCTTAACCGCAACTGGAGGACCGAACAGGTGAATGTTGAAAAATTCTCTGATGAGCTGTGAGTAGGAGCGAAAGACTAATCAAACCCCGTGATAGCTGGTTCTCTCCGAAATAGCTTGAGGGCTAGCCTCGTACGCTGACCTGTGGAGGTAAAGCACTGGATGGACTATGGCCCCTAACGGGGTACTGAATCCAACCAAACTCTGAATGCCACAGGGCGCAGTACGGGAGTCAGACAGTGGGGGATAAGCTTCATTGTCGAAAGGGAAACAGCCCAGACCGCCAGCTAAGGTGCCTAAATACTGCTTAGTGGAAAGGATGTTAGGTTTCTATAACAGTGAGGATGTTGGCTTAGAGGCAGCCATCATTTAAACAGTGCGTAATAGCTGACTCATCGAGAGACTTGGCGCCGAAAATGATTGGCGATCAAGCAGTATACCGAAGCTGCGGATACACAGAGATTTCGATTTCTGTGCATGGTAGGAGAGCGTTCTTGGTGCTGTGAAGCGGTAGGGAAACCATCCGTGGAGCGCCCAGAAGTGAGGATGCAGACATGAGTAGCGATAAGACAGGTTAAATTCCTGTCCGCCGTAAACCCAAGGGTTCCTGGGGAAGGTTCGTCCTCCCAGGGTTAGTCGGGATCTAAGTCGAGGCCGTAAGGCGTAGGCGATGACTAGCAGGTTCAATATTCCTGCACCACCGACATTTAAACAGAGTACGCAAGTCCAGAGACAGTCCAGGTGTTGATTATCCTGGTCCCGCAAGGGGACGTGAGGGCGCAAGCTCAAGCGGATCTGTTGACGGATTTGCCGAGAAAAGCTCTGATGTATACTAAGGTGCCCGTACCGTAAACCGACACAGGTGGGTGAGTAGAATATACTAAGGCGCGTGAGTGAAATCTCTTGAAGGAACTCGGCAAGTTAGCCCCGTAACTTCGGAAGAAGGGGCGCCCACGCAAGTGGGTTGCAATAAAATGAGTCAACCGACTGTTTAACAAAAACACAGCTCTCTGCTAAGTCGCAAGACGACGTATAGGGAGTGACACGTGACCAATGCGGAAAGATTACGGTAAGGGGTCAGCCGCAAGGCGAAGCTCTGAGCCCAAGTCCCCGTGAATGTCGGCCGTAACTATAACGGTCCTAAGGTAGCGAAATTCCTTGTCGGGTAAGTTCCGACCTGCACGAATCGTGTAACGAGTTGACTGCTGTCTCCAAGAGAAGCTCAGCGAAGTTGTAGTGGCGGTGAAGATGCCGCCTACCCGCAGCAGGACGGAAAGACCCCGTGCACCTTTACTGTATGCTGTTACTGGATTTTTACTCGGGATACTTAGCGTAAGTGGGAGACTTTGAAGGGCGGATTTCGGTTCGCCCTGAGTCGACGATGAAACACCACCTTTTCTGCGTGAAGATTCTAACCCCTCGCCCTGAAGCGGGCAGGGGGACAATGGCAGCGGGTCAGTTTGACTGGGGCGGTTTCCTCCCAAAGAGTAACGGAGGAGTGCTAAGGTTCCCTCAGCCTGGTTGGCAATCAGGCGTCGAGCATATGGGTAGATGGGAGCTTAACTGTGAGACATACACGTCGAACAGATACGAAAGTAGGCCCAAGTGATCCGGTGGTAGAATGTGGAATTGCCATCGCTCAACGGACAAAAGGTACGCCGGGGATAACAGGCTTATCGCTTCCAAGAGTTCATATCGACGAAGCGGTTTGGCACCTCGATGTCGGCTCATCGCATCCTGGGGCTGGAGAAGGTCCCAAGGGTCCGGCTGTTCGCCGGTTAAAGCGGTACGCGAGCTGGGTTCAGAACGTCGTGAGACAGTTCGGTCCTTATCCGCTGTGGGCGCAGGAGATTTGAGGGGTTCATTCTTTAGTACGAGAGGACCGAGAATGACGAACCTCTGGTGTTCCGGTTGTCGTGTCAACGGCAGCGCCGGGTAGCTATGTTCGGAAAGGATAAGCGCTGAAAGCATCTAAGCGCCAAGCCTATCCCAAGATTATATCTCCCAATTAAGGTCCAGGTAGACCACCTGGTTGATAGGACGCAAGTGTATACGTAGTAATACGAGAGCTAAGCGTTACTAATTACCTGATTGGCTTGATCTTGCCCGGCCCAAGTTTGTTTCCTCTTTCGAGAGGGACCAGACACTGGGCTGGGAATAACAAGATCGTTTACTTCAGCATCAAGAAGTATCTATTTTTCGAGTCGTACGTTTTTTATAAATAACGGCCCTTTACCTATAATTTTCAGAGAACAACTTGTTCTTTGAAACCGATCGATTTCGACGCCAGACACCCTGGGGAAATCAGTAATTAAAATTACTGCCCTCCGTAGGAGTCTGGTGACCTTAGAAGCTTGGCCCCACCCGTTCCCATACCGAACACGGAAGTGAAACGAGCGTTCGCCGATGGTAGTGCATCTCTAGGTTGTGCGAGAGTAGGTCGTTGCCAGTACCATGAACCCCGAGGAAGGAAACTTTCTCGGGGTTCTTTTTTTTTGCAGATATTATAGTCAGCTATTTCGACCGGTCGGTTGAAATTGCCCCTTTTGGCGAATGTAGTCAAGGTAGCCGCGAACATTTTTGTATGGCTTAAAATGTTCGTCTTCTATGCGGCGGTACCAGCCTCGAGGATTCCATCGATGGCCATAACCAAGATCGTCGAGAAAACTGTACCAATTGCGAAAGCCACGCTCAGCTTCAAAAAAGAAAAGCCAAGGGCGTTCCTAAACACGCACGCGTGACGGAGTTTTGGAACGAGAGGAATGGGGCGGCCCGGAGGCTGCCCCTCCAGGGAGGGACCGCCGCCCGGCGTGCGGCGGCTACCACGGATTTACTCCTCGTTGAGGCGGTTGATCAGCTGGCGGAGAAATCCGTAGTGGATGCGGTTGAAGGTGAGGCAGAGACGAGGTAGGGCGGCGATGTCCGGTTCGTTGGCTTCCTCGGGGAGGGCGTCGCGCTGGAACATTTCGCCGGCGGGTTTGATGATGCTGAGGAATTCCCGGCGCAGCTTTTCCAGCTTGGAGTCGCTGAGGGCGCGCTGGAGTCGGATGACGAGATAGGCCCCGACAAAGCGGTAGGAATGGAAGTTACGATAGTAGCGCAAGATTTCGTCGCGGGCCTCCTCGACGTTGTCAGTGAGCTTGAAGAGATCGAGATCCTCGGCAGAGATCAACTTGTGGGTCATGAGGTGTTCGCAGATGTACTGGATAAAATGTTTCCAGAACGTGCCGCCCGGTTCGTCGATCAACACCATGGGGATGAGGCGTGCCTTGCCGGTCTGGAGCAGCGTGATCACTTCCATGGCCTCGTCGAGCGTGCCGAAGCCGCCGGGGAAAGCCGTCACCGCGCTGGCTTCGCGCAGGAAGGTCAGCTTGCGGGTGAAGAAGTAGCGGAAGGAGATGAGCTTGGGATCGTGATCGATGACTTCGTTGGCGTGTTGCTCGAAGGGCAACATGATGTTGAGGCCGAAACTCTTTGCGGCGCCTGCTCCACGCTGCGCTGCGCCCATAATACCTTGGCCTGCGCCGGTGATCGTCATGTAACCGGAATCGGTCATCAAGCGGGCGAATTCGGTTGCGCATTTGTAAACGGTGGCGGATGGAGGGATGCGGGCCGATCCGAAGACGCAGACTTTCTTGATATTGCGATAAGGCGCGAAGACTTTTTGGGCATACCGTAATTCCGCAAGCGACCGCTTGAAGAGGACCATGTCGCTGGAGGTGGGGTCCTGCTGCGAGAGCCTGTACAGCGACGCGATCATCTCGGCGAAATCGTGGGAGAATTCTGGTATCTTCCACTTGGCGACGAGTTCGAGGATGTCCTCGTTGACTGAGGCGTTCTCGGTGAGCTTGCGACTGGTTTTTCTTCGATTCATGTAAAGATCAAGGTTTTCACCAGCCCTCAAGCTGGCAAGCTTCAGGTTGAATGGCAAAGCTTCTCGATCTTCTCAATGAACGCGTCGTCCTCGGTGACGGCGCGACGGGTACCTATCTTTATGAACTGGGAGTGCCGCTGAATCACTGCCTGGAGGAGTTGAACGTGACTCGTCCGGAGTTGCTGACGCGCGTTTATCAGGAGTACGCCGATGCGGGCGCGCAGGTGATCGAGACGAATAGTTTTGGCGCGAATCGTCTTCGATTGGCGCGCTTTGGGCTGGAGCATCAGGTCAGCGAAATCAATTGGCGCGCGGCTCAGGTGGCGAAGCAGGCGCTCAAGGGGCGCGACGTCTATATTGGCGGATCGGTTGGCCCGCTTTCCTTACGCCCTGCGGACGGAGAGATTTCGACCGATGACCGCAAGGCGCTTTTTCGCGAGCAGATCGGCGCGTTGCTCGATGGTGGTTGCGATTTGATTTTTCTGGAGACGTTCACAGCGTTGGATGAGTTGCTTCTCGCTCTCAACGTTTTTCAGAACCTGACCAATATTCCGGTCGTGACTTCGCTTGGTGTTAGTGAGGAAGGTCGTCTTGTCTCCGGAGAAACTTTTCCGGAAGCGGTGAAGATCCTGCAGGCGGCAGGTGCGGATGTCGTTGGTCTCAACGGAACGTGTGGACCTCAGGCCTGTCTGCATCTCCTCTCGAAACTGGCGGTGGGCGAGGACGATCTTCTTTCCGTTTTCCCCAATGCGGGCAAGCCGGAGTTCTACGAGGGGCGTTTCAATTACGCCGCCAGTGCCGAATATTTTGCGGCCACGCTGCCGCGGTTGGTGGAGGAGGGAGCGCGGTTGATTGGTGGCGATTACGGGACGCGTCCAGAGCACATCGCCGCCATGGCGTCAATCGTTCGCGAGTTAAAGCCGGTGCGACTGAAAAAGCTTTCCACCGTTGCGTCGCGGTCGCGGGTGGAGACTTCCGAGCCTGCGATTAAGTCGATGGCTCGCGAGGAGGAAACGTCCATCCTCGATCAGCTCAAGCAGAAGCACGTCTCGATTGTGGAACTCGATTCGCCGAAGACCCTGTCGATGGACAAGTTCCTGGCCGGGGCCAAGGCGCTAAAGGAAGCGGGAGCGGCGGCCATTACCCTGGCTGACAATTCGCTGGCCATTTTGCGCGTGAGCAACTTTGCCGCGGCGATCCGTGTGCGGGAAGAAGTTGGTCTCACCTCGCTGCTGCATTTGGCCTGTCGCGATCGCAACCTGCTTGGCTTGCAGTCGGAGATCATGGGACTGGGAATGCTTGGCTTTCGCCACGTCCTCGCGCTTACTGGCGATCCTGCGAAAGTGGGCGATCATCCTGGTGCGACCTCGGTCTATGATCTTAATTCGGTTGGCCTGATCAAGTTGATGGCCGGGATGAATCGCGGCGTGAATGCGGTGGGGCGTCCCTTGAACGGCCAGACCAAATTTATCATTGGCTGCGCTTTTAATCCCAACGCGCTGAACTTCGATTCGCAGGTGAAGAAGCTTGAGAGCAAGCTGGCTGCCGGCGCGCAGTATGTGATGACTCAGCCTGTTTTCGATCTCGACCTGGCCCGGCATACGGTGGCCCGGCTCAAGCCGCTGGGCGTGCCAATTTTCCTCGGTGTGATGCCGTTGCTCAGTTCGCGCAATGCCGAGTTTCTCCATAATGAGGTGCCGGGGATCAAGATCGCCGAGCCTTTGCGAGAGAAACTTCGTTACTGTGCCGACGATTCCGCGGCCACCCGGATCGGGTTGGAGGTGGCGCGCGAGGTGCGGGACGTCGCGCTGGAAGCCTTCGGCGGAGTCTATCTGATCACGCCGTTTCTTCGCTACGAAGTCAGCGTTGAACTGCTGGGCTAATGGGCCCTAGCGGGAGAAGGGATGGTTTGGGTCGTAGTTTCCGTTGCGGGGGAGGCCCCGTCCAGGCCAGCGACTGAGTTGGACTTGGTGCCCATTGTGTAACCGACGCCGCGCCACTTGCCGTCTTCAAATCGCAGGGTAACCACTTCCTTGGTGGTAGAGTCTTTTTTCGTGGCTGTGTCGAACGCGATCAATATACACTCGCCGTTAAGCCCGATAATCCCATTTGGCTGGTAGAGATGTTGAGTCGGAGTCCGGCTGATGACTCCGCCCCACGGACCGCGCATGAGCTTAAGGGCGGTCACCCACTGTTTCTTTTGCGGCACCTTTTCATAAAGGCCTCGACCGGCGGTGTCATAACTCCCGTCGTAATTTCCGGCATCGATCAGGGCCAGCCAGGCTTGTGCCGCAGGCAGGGCGCTATCGAAGGGGTCGTCCGCCGCAGGGCATCTCAGGTTTGCCACAAAAAGAAGGCAGCAAACGACAAAGGGAATCAGGCCGCGGTGGATCATGGACATGGAGGTCACTTTCATCTTTCTGCGTGAATTAGCTATTTGTTTATAGCCATCGGTGGTGGTTTTGGGAATGTCATTTTGAGGCTTCTTCCAACCCAACATGATTTTTACCAATTTAACCCGGGCCAACGAGATCGGCGCGAACTCCTACCTGCTCGACTTCGGACAGGACGGGCGCGTCGTGCTCGATGCCGGGATGCATCCGCGCGGCGAGGGCATTCAGGGTCTTCCGCAACTGGAGAAAATGAAGTTCGACTCGGTCGATACGATCCTGGTCAGTCACGCTCATCACGATCATACCGGGGCGTTGCCGTTGTTGATGCGGGACCACCCCAGCGCACGGGTCTTCATGAGCGAGGCGACCTATTATTTGGCGGAGCCGTTGTTGCACAATTCCGTCCAGGTGATGCTCAAGCAAAAGGCGGAGAAGGGGATTGTTGAATTTCCACTCTTTACGCATCGCGAACTGGATCAACTGGTGAAGGTCTGGCAGGCGTGCGGACTTGAGCGTAACTGGTCGCCCAATGGTTACCCTGATCCAGAAAATGAGCCGCTCACTTTCACGCTGCATGATGCCGGACATATTTTGGGTTCGACGGGAACGGCGCTGCATCATCGCGGGCGTACGATTTTCTATACGGGTGACGTGAATTTTGCGGACCAGACTCTCTCGCGCGCGGCGGAGTTTCCGCGCAGCGGGATCGATGTTCTCATTATCGAGACCACGCGCGGTGCGCAGCCACGGAAGGAAGGTTTTACGCGTGAGGCGGAAGTCGAACGATTAGCGACGTCCATTGAGCAGACCTTTGCCCGGGGCGGGGCGGTGCTGATGCCAGTCTTCGCGATGGGCAAGACCCAGGAGTTGCTCGCGCAATTGCATTTCCTTCAAAAGAGTCGGCGTCTACCTGTCTCGCCTATATATATAGGCGGCTTGGGCCGCTCGTTCAGTGAGATCTATGATCGGCTGGCTGGTCGCACGCGCCGGAAATACCCGAAGCTGAACCTGCTGGATGACATTGCTCCGCAGGTGATGGATGGTCGGCGTGCCCGCGATTTCAGCCCGAAAAAGGGGCACATCTACCTGATTTCCTCCGGCATGATGACGGAGAATACGCTCTCGAATATCTTCGCGCAGGAATTCCTGGCCCATGACCGGCACAGCATTTATTTCGTCGGGTATTGTGATCCGGAATCGCCTGCGGGGCTCTTACGTGCCACCAAACCGGGCGATTCCGTCACGCTGAATAAGGAGTATGGTCCGCAACCGGTTCGGTGTCCGGTTGATTACTTCGATTTCACCGCACACGCCCAACGCGAGGATTTGCTTCGTTACATTCTCGACGTGCGGCCTCGCGTCTGTGTCCTCGTGCATGGCGATCCGCCAGCGCTTGCGTGGTTTCAGCAGGAACTGGCCGTGCAAGCTCCCGAAATCAAGGTCGTCATCCCGCCGCCCGGTGAGGGGATTGAACTTTAAGACGCCATGCTAACCGACGGCTTCCTGTTCAATCATTCCATTTCTTTTTTTCAGGAATTTGACCAGCGCAGGCCGCGGCACTATCCTCTCGATGTGTCCCCGAAAACCCGCCGCAACGTCACGCTCAGCCTTGAAGTCGTCGAGGCGGCCAAACAGCGGGGATTAAGCGTGGGCGATTACGTCCTGCAACTGCACCACAATCAGCGCTCGGCACGGGTCGCTTACGTGGCGAGTATTTTTCGCGGCTTCGCGTTGCTCGAAATGGCGCGCGTGCCCATCGATCCCGCTTATTTTGAACTGGTCGAAGGTTGCATGAGCGCGACTGAGAGCCGGGAGTTTCGCATCCTGGCCTCAAGTGGCGAAGATAATGCCTTGGTACGTGCGGCAGCTCAGCTACTTGGCGCCGATACGCGGACCTCTGCTGTGCAGGCGTTGTTGCTTGCCGCCTCACGTTCGCAGGTTTTGCACGAGGGCTTCATCGAAGCTGCGCGGTTGTTGGAAGCTACTTATTACCGGTAATGTTTTTTGGAGCTCCCCCTGTAGCCGCCGCCGTGAGGCGGTGGCCTGCCCACGCTGTCCCGAGCGCGGCTACATTGGGTTGCCAAAAGCAACAAGAAGCGAAAAATTAAAGTGCGACGGTCATAGACCGCCGCTACATTTCAAATAATGAGCGATCCCGCCACGTTAAAGAAGACTGCCCTTTTCGCCGCGCACCAAAAACTGGGAGCCCGGCTGGTCGATTTTGGCGGCTGGCATATGCCGGTGCAATATGTGGGTATCCTCGACGAACACAAAGCGGTGCGCGAAGCCGCGGGCGTCTTCGACATCTCCCACATGGGCGAATTTTACGTCAGTGGCGCGAATGCTGCCGATTTCCTCAACGGTCTGCTTACCAACGATGTCTCCAAACTGGCCGTGGGGCAGGGACAGTACACGCTGATGCTCAACGAGCAGGGCGGTGTGATTGACGATCTCATCCTCTATCGCCTGCATGAGACCGAATTTTTCCTCGTCGTCAATGCGTCGAAAATCGATGAGGACCGCAAATGGATTTTGAAACATCTTCCAGAAGGCATGGGCTTCTTCGATAAAAGCGAATCGACCAGCGCGGTGGCGCTGCAGGGGCCGAGGGCTGTGGAGATCGCGCGGTCCTTTCTCGGTGCGGGTTGGCCTGAGCCGAAGCGAAACGAGATCACTGGCTATTCGTGGAATTGCCAGTCGATTCTTGCCGCGCGAACCGGCTATACTGGCGAAGATGGCATCGAACTCTTTTTCGACAGCGAAATCGCGGAAAGTTTTCTTTTCGCGTTGCTGGAAGCAGGCAAGCCATTCGGCCTGAAACCCTGCGGACTCGGCGCGCGCGATACGTTGCGACTGGAAGCCTGTCTGCCGCTCAACGGCAATGATCTCTCCGATAAGCGCACACCGCTGGAAGCAGGCCTCAGCTTCTTTGTGTCGCTGACCAAGGACGCCTCTTTTCCCGGCAAAGACGTTCTCTTGCGCCAGAAGAGTGAAGGTCTCACGGAGAAGTTGGTCGCATTTCGTCTCAAGGACAAAGGGCCGCCGCCGCGTCCGCATTATCTTTTATTTCAAGGCGCAACGCAGGTCGGCGAAGTCAGCAGCGGGGCGCCGTCGCCCACGCTCGGTTACGGGATTGGTCTCGCTTACGTGCGGGCCGATTGCGCCGAACCGGGCACCTCGCTTGAACTCGAAGTCCGCGGCACCCGTGTGCCGGTCGAGGTGGTCAAAAAGCCCTTTTACAAACGGGCGCATTAACGCCAGCATTTGACTCCGTATGAGCAATATTCCCGAACAACTTCGTTACGCCGCCTCGCACGAATGGATCAAAGTGGAGGACGGAATCGGCACCGTCGGCATCACCGATCACGCGCAGGGTGAACTGAGCGACGTGGTCTACGTCGACCTACCCAAGGTCGGCATTCAGGTCGTCGTGGGTGCGGTGGTGGCTGTGATCGAATCGGTCAAGGCCGCCTCCGATATTTATTCGCCCGTCACCGGTGAGATCATCGAGGCGAATGCCGATCTGGTCAAGAAACCGGAACTGATCAACCAGGATCCCTACGGCGCGGCGTGGCTTTATCGCATCAAACTTTCTTTCCCCGAAGAGTTGAACGCCTTGAAAGATGCCGCTGGATATAAGGCGCAAATCGGAGAGTAGCCGAATGGAGTTTGTCCCATGACGTACTGGACCTGGCTCCCTATTTTTCTCATTCTCACCGCTTTTTGTTCCGCGAAAGACATTGAACCGTTTGCGGGTCCCAAGCCTATCGCGGTGATGCTGCAGGAAAATCCGTTGGCGACGGTGATGGGGGCCGAGACGCCGCGCATTGCCATCTACGAGAACGGCGACGTCATTTATTCCCGGGACGGGACCCCGCAAAAAACGGGAACTTATTTTTACGCGGAACTGGGCGTGCCTGCTCTATCGGCTGTCATCGATCAAGTGAAGCCGGTGGTTGATCTGAAAGAATTAAAGCCGATGTATAACTTGTCGGATGACACCAACCAGGGCGCCGTTCTCTTTTACCTTCGCGTGGATAATAGAGAGGTTGTGACTTCGGTTTACGGCCTTCATCCGCAGGACGACCGGGACAGTTTCAGGGTTCGCACGATCAGCAAGCTTCCCGATCAACTTCGCCAGCTTTATCATTATTTGCTGACCGTGGATTTCACGGAGACGAGGTTATGGAAGCCCACCTATGTCGAGGCCATGCTCTTTCCGTTTGATGACGCTTCCGACGGATTGATTCAATGGCCCAAGGCCTGGCCCGACTTGAAATCGGATCGGGCTGTCCAGCGTAAGAGCGGTTACTCCATCTTTCTGGACGGCTCCATGCGGGACGAGTTAAAGGATTTTCTCGCGGGAGAAAAAGAAAAGGGTGCGGTCGAAATTGACGGCAAAAAATGGACTGTTGCCTCACGTCCCGTTTTCCCCAGCGAACCCATCTGGAGAAAAGCGTTCTCGAAGATAGAGGATAATTAGCGATCAATCGGATTTTTGTCCGGGATTCGTCCATATTTTATCTTCAGTTATGAAGGCCTTTAACGACTGATCATGCGGTTCACGCGGTACGGCGGGCACGCGTTGGCAACTGAACATCAGTCCAAAGCGAGGCAAATCGGTCGGAGCTTGACCGAGAAAATAGTCGTAGAAACCGCCGCCTCGACCCAGGCGAAATCCATCGTGATCAAAGGCTAGGCCTGGCACAAAAACGCATTCAATTTCCTTTAGAGGCACGCGCGTGCAGCGGAGCGGATCGGGTTCGCGCAGGCCGAACGGACCCGGCAGCACGACTTCGTCCCAGTTGGCGACTTCATGCCAGTCGAGTTGGGGGCCGGACTTTTGCTTGATCATCAGTGGCAGCACGACCCGCTTGCCCTCGGCCCAAGCTTCCTCGATGAGAATGCGCACATCCGGCTCCGAAGGCAGGGGAGAAAAGAGCGCGACACAGCGGGCATTTCGAAACTCGACTTGATGCGCCGCTGTCTGGCAGATGGTCAGCGAAGCTTCCGCAAGATGGGCTGGATCCATTCCGCGCAGGCGTTCGCGCATTGCGCGGCGCAAGTCTTCCTTGGCCTGCCTGGTTTCTGGATCGGGTAAAAAATCGCGTTTCATTATCGGGTTCTTCTCGGCAAGATACGGTTGCACTCAGGTGGGCCTGATGCACGTTGATAAACATGCCTTTACCTAAACGGAAGAAAGAAAAGAAAAAGGCCCCGCGCTGGAACGAGCGCAATTTCATCACGGAGGTGCTGATTCCCTCCTTTTTCGTGCGTAAATCAGGGGTTCAGAATCGCCCGATTTTCCCGATACTTCAGGCGGGTCAGATTGGGATCACATGGATCGGGCATGCTTCTTTTCTCATTCAGACGCCGGAGCACAATATTCTCATTGATCCGAACTGGGCCAACTGGCTCATCGTCATTCGCCGCCTCAAGCGCGCTGGTTTGGCCATCGACGATCTGCCCAACATCGATCTCGTACTGATCACGCATGCGCATTTCGATCATCTGAATCGCCGCACGCTGGCGGCGGTCGCGGCGAGTCAACCCATCGTCGTGCCCTCGGGCGTGGCTAATCTCGTGCACGATCTCGGTTTCGAGCATGTTCACGAAATGAATTGGTGGGACGAGTGGACGCATCGCGACCTCAAGATCACGTTCACGCCCGCGAAGCATTGGGGCGCGCGCGTCCTGCACGATCGCCACCGCGGGTACGGTGGATATTGCATCGAATATCAGGGCCGCCAGATTTATCACTGCGGCGATTCGGCTTACTTCTCGGGCTTTCGCGAAATCGGTCGTCGCCTTGCGCCGGAGATCGCGCTCCTGCCCATCGGCGCCTACGAACCGCCTTCGGGCCGGGACGTCCATATGGGGCCTGAGGAAGCCGTCAATGCCTTCGCGGAGTTGCAGTCGAAGACCTTCGTCCCCATGCATTTTGGGACCTATCGCATGAGTTACGAACCGATGCACGAACCTGCGCAACGACTCATGCTCGCCGGCAGTGAAGCCGGCGTCCTGCAAAAAATCCGTTTCCTCGTCGAAGGTATGCCGCAGGTGTTTTAGTTCCCCACTTTCATGGAACCACGGGCCACTCGATTCCTGACCGCCGAGTGGCGATACCTTGTCATGCTGAATTACGAGATCGATCCAGCCATGCTTCGGCCATTAGTTCCCACAGGAACGGAACTCGATCAGTGGAACGGTAAGACTTTCGTCAGCATGGTTGGATTTCAGTTTTTGAAGGCCAAGCTTCTCGGTATTGCAATTCCATTCCACTCCAACTTTGAGGAAGTTAATCTACGATTTTACGTCAGGCGCAAGACGAATGAGGGTTGGCGTCGGGGCGTAGTTTTTATCAAGGAGCTTGTTCCAAGCCGCGCCATTGCCTGGACGGCGCGGTTTTTTTACAACGAAAACTACGTTGCCCTTCCGATGGGACACGAGGTGGAGCACGGAGACGAAGGAACCATTCGAAGAGTGACTTACAAATGGAATTTTAAGGGACGAAAAAGCCTTCTGGCACTTTCAACCGAAGGTTCGGCGAGTGTAGTTCAAGAAGGGTCGAATGAGGAATTCATTACGGAGCATTATTGGGGTTATGCCCGTCAGCGCGATGGAGGAACGGTTGAATATCAAGTGGAACATCCGCGATGGATGGTGTGGACTGCCCGGTCGTCGGTATTCGACTGCGATGTGGAAGATATTTATGGAAAGGGCCTTGCTCCTTTTCTACAGAAGTCGCCAGCATCGGCATTTCTCGCCGATGGCTCAGCCGTAACTGTTTTTAAAGGAACTCGACCTTCGCCCTAATAATTATTTCCATGGAGCGCCCCGTTTCTACAGATTGGATTTTGTATGACGGCTCCTGCGGATTCTGTCGGAGATGGGTTCCTTTTTGGGGTGAAATCCTGCGTAGAAATGGATTTGCCATAGCGCCATTACAAAGCCCACGGGTGAAGGATCAACTACATTTATCTGAGACTGAACTCATTGAGGATTTAAGGCTTTTGCTGGTGGATGGGCGACAAGTCACGGGAGCGAATGCTTATCGCTACGTGATGCGAAGGATATGGTGGACTTATCCTCTCTACATTCTCTCCATCACGCCTCTGCTCCGAAATATTTTTAACTGGGGCTATCGTACCTTTGCAAATAACCGTTACCGGGTTTCCGGTAAGTGCGGGTTAAGATAGATTCCTGCAAAATGAGCGACGGTCATAGACCGCCGCTACAGCCGAATTACGCCCGGCCGAGATACTTGCCGTCCGTCGTGCTGATCTTGACCAGTTCGCCTTCCTTGATGAATAGCGGGACTTGGACAGCCAGGCCGGTTTCGAGCACGGCCATTTTTTGGACGTTATTGGCGGAATCGCCTTTGACGCCTTCAGCAGACTCGACGATTTTCAGGGTCACGGTGGCCGGTGGCTCGATATCGGCGGCCTTTTCGTCGGTGAAGATCACTTCGCACGAAAGGTTCTCAGTCAGATAATCCTTCACCTTGCCGACAAACTCCTCTTGGAAAACGATATCGTCGTAGGTCACGGGATCGAGGAAGTGATAGCCCGTGTTGTCCTTGTAGCTGAATTCGTATTTCTTGCGGCTCATCGGTACGATCTCGAGCGATTCGTTCGAGTTGAAGCGCTGGACGAAGGACTTGCCCGTGCGCATGCTGCGCAGGGTGCCTTGGACGAAGGCGCGCAGGTTGCCGGGGGTGCGATGCTGGGTTTCCAGCACCATACAAATGTCGCCATTCCATTTGATGGCCTGTCCTTTTCCGAGTTCGTTCGCGTTAACGTTTGCCATAAAGATAAGATAAGTTGCTCCGGACGGGATGTGCCGGAAGAGCGAGCCTAGCAAAAACTGTAACCGAGACAAGCGCGGAGTCTCGGCGATAACCACTTCCACCATTCCGTCATCCTTCGACAAGGATGACGGCCATTTCTGCTAGGATATCCGCACAAAAACTTTTCCCGGCAACTGCTTCACGAGCTTCTTCATTTCGAGGCGGAGTAGTGTTGATGAGACGGTGCCCGAGCCCAGCCCTGTGCGTTGCGTGATGGTATCGATTGGGGTCTCATCCAGCTCGATAGCGGCGTAAACTTTTTCTTCGTCGCCGGTCAGGTTGGCGGGGAGGGGGCGCGGGGTTGATACGCTTTCGCGCGGGATGAGGAATTCTAGTTCGGTTAAAATGTCTTCCACGCCCTCGACGAGCTTGGCGCCGTCCTTAATCAGTTGATGGCAACCTTGCGCGAGCGGATTATCGATTCGGCCTGGTACGGCGAAGACTTGGCGGCCCTGGTCGAGCGCCTGCCGCGCGGTGATGAGCGCGCCGCTTTGTCGACCGGCTTCGATAACCAGCACGCCGAAACTGAGGCCGCTGACGATCCGGTTGCGCATGGGGAATGTCCGCTTGTCGGGCGAGGTGCCGAGGGGCAGTTCGCTGATGAGACAGCCGCCCGACTCGACGATCTTGGCGGCGAGGGTGTCGTTTTCCGGCGGATACATTTGGTCGAGGCCGCAGCCGAGTGCGGCCCAAGTCGTGCCCTTGGCGGCGAGTGCGCCGAGATGCGCGGAGGTGTCGATGCCCCGCGCCAGTCCGGAAATAACTGGGACGCCCGCGTAGGCGAGTTGGTAGCCTAGCTTCTTTGCCGTTTCGAGGCCGTAATGGCTTGTCTCGCGTGAGCCGACGACGGCGACGCCGCGCGGCCAGGTCTCCGGGATTTTTCCTTTGATGTAGAGGACCATCGGTGGGTCGTAAATTTCGCGCAGGGCGGGCGGGTAAGTTTCGTCGGCCATGGTCACGATGGAGAGGCCGAGTTCCTCGGCCCATTTGCGTTCCTTGTCCGGATCGGTTGTTTCTTTCCAGGAGACGAGCTTCGCAACCAGTTCCGGCCCGACTCCCTCGACGGAGCGCAGGTCCGCGCCGCGTGCGGTCAGGGCGATGTCCAGAGACCCGAACCGCTCACGCAATTTCTTCGCCTTAACCGGCCCGATGCCGTTGACGAGATTGAGGATGAAGTAGGCTTCGGATTCGGTCATGGGCGTGGCTTTAGTTCCAAAGAACCCCAACGGGGTTCTGATCATATAGCCCAGGGTTGGCGTAGCAACGCCTACCCTGGGTATCAGGAAATTCCGGCCAACCCTGCAAGGGTTGAAGCGGCAGTGATTTCGCCTTGGCGTGGTGAGGATTCAACTCCTTCAGAGTTGGCGCCCCAAGGATACCTACCCAGGGTAGGCGCTGCTGCACCAACCCTGGGCTATATGATGGCAACCCCTTCAGGGTTGCAGAATCCAAGTTGTCTGAAAAAGGCGCAGAGAAATTCCCCTCGTTCCCAAACTCTATTTGGGAACGCAATTGTCCGCGCAACTCCATTGCCTCGGCGGGGAGCACAATAGAATTGTGTAAGCAAGCGCGTTCCCAAATGGAGTTTGGGAACGAGGGGATGGGGGAGGGGAGAGGGAGATGGCGCATCAAGTTGTGTAAAGTAGATCGACGGCTTTCTCTACGAGATCGGCGGAGATTTCCCAATTGCTGGTGGCGGCGCCGATTTTTTTGAGGAGGACCCAGCGATTTTGGCCATCGGCGGCGACTTTCTTGTCGTTGCCGAGGGCGGCGAGGATGGCGGCGCGGTCGATGCCGGGTTTGAGGGTGAGGGGCAGGTCGCCGTTGGCGGTGAGGGCGGCTTCGATCTGGCGGGCATCGGACTCGTGCATGCCGGTTTTCCAGACGGAGAGCCACGCGGCGGCGCGCATGCCGAGGGAGATGGCTTCGCCGTGGAGATAGGTGTTGTAGCCGGTGGCTTTTTCGATGGCGTGGCCGATGGTGTGTCCGAAGTTGAGCAGGGCGCGCTCGCCCTTGGTCTCGAACTCGTCGTTCTCGACGATGCGGGCCTTGATGGCGACGCAGGTTTCCACGATCTCGTCCAAATCGGTGTCGTCGGGTTTCACTCCGCGGGCCACCCGGTCAAAAAGATGTTGGTCTCGGATAGCGCCATACTTAATGACTTCGGCCATCCCGGCGGAAAATTCACGGGGAGGTAATGTGCTGAGCGTATCCAGATCAGCGACGACCAGCTTGGGTTGATGAAACGCCCCCACAAGATTTTTGCCCTCCGGCAAGTTAACGCCAGTCTTCCCACCGACCGAGCTATCGACCATGGCGAGGAGAGTAGTCGGCACCTGGACAAAATTAATGCCGCGCAAATAAGTCGCCGCGACGAAACCTGCGAGATCGCCAATAACTCCGCCGCCCAGACCGATCACCGTGCCTGAGCGCGGCACTTTTGCAATGGCCAAATCCGATAGCAAGCGAGCTACGTTTTCCATTGATTTCGTCGATTCGCCTCCGCTTATTCTGAGATAAAACGACGGGATCTCCGGTTTGTTCAGTGAGCTTTTTACGGCCTTCAATGGAAGCGATAGTCCGTCTGAATCATCCGCGATGATGGCGGTTCTCCCGGTCAATTGTTGCGTCGTTAAACATGCGTCCATAGAGCGCAGCAACCCCCGCCCGATCAGCACATCATACGAGCGCGGGCCGAGATCAACGCGGACTTTTCGGTGGGGCGGGAGATTGGATGGGGTGGCGGACGGGGTTGTCATTGCTTGATTCAATCATAAATCGGCGCGAATCCGTAAGTGTTAAGCGGCGGATTTGGAGATTTATTCTGAAGGTTGGTACGAAAGGGAGTTTTGCGGAGGCATTCCCAAGTGAAACTTGGGAATGAGGGGTAGGGCGTGGGGCGGGATGATGATCGTGGATGTCTTCCGGAGGCTGATCTTTCGACAAGCTCAAGATGACGGATTATGAGAATGGGGGCAGACCGGTTGCTGCCCCTCCAGGGAGGAAGGGACCGCCTCGGCGGTCGACGGCTACCTCGGAGGGAAGGCATCCGCCGCTAGGGACAGCGGCGGCTACCACGGAGGTGACCACGCTCTCACGAGCGCGGCTACGCGGTACGACGGCTACCACGGAGGGAGGGGCGGACAGTTTGCTTGTTCATGCCGGGGTGAGCGGGTAATACAGCGCATGATCAGGTTCTTTTTCCTTTTGCTGTTGATGGGGGTGGTTTCCCTTTCGGCGCGGGGGGATGACATTCTCTTTATTGGGAACAGTTTTACGTTTGGCGATACGGCTCCGGTGGTGAAGAAGAATGGTGGCGTACCGAAGTTGGTGGAGGCGATTGCGCTGGCCGAGGGTAAGCGGCTTTCGACTTTTGCGGTGACGGCGGGTGGGCAGAATTGGTCGTATCATTTGGCGCAACCGGCGACGGGGAAGGCGCTCGGTTCCAAGGCTTGGAACTGGGTGGTGCTGCAGGATTACAGTACGCGGCCTACGGATGCGGGTGACGTGAAGCAGTTCATGCTGGATGGCGAGACGTTTTCGGAAAGGATTGCGGCGACGTCTCCCAAGGCGGGGATTTTGCTTTTTGAGACGTGGGGGCGTCCGCCGGGAGATTTTTACCATACCAAGCCGGGGAATGTCTTTTCCGGGCCGGAGCAGATGATGGATGAGGTGCATCGCTCTTATGCGACTTTGCGGGATGATCTTGCAGCGAAGAATCCGGGACGCCCGGTGCGGGTGGCTTTAGTCGGAACCGCGTTTGCGCAGGTGAGGGCGCAGTATCCGGAAATTATTATCGATGCTCCGGATAAGCATCATGCGACGGGGTTGGGTTATTACCTGGCGGCGCTTGTGATCTATGACACGATGGATCCCGGAGGCAGCGTGCACGATGCGCCGACGCAATTTTTTAACGGCGCGTTTACGGTCCCGCCCGATGTGGCGGCCAAGCTGGAGAAGGTGGCAGGGGAAGTCGCGATGAGTCAAATGCTCAAATTAAAAGGGTGAGGTCTGTGAGTTTTTTTGTTTCCAAACCAGGGAGTTGGGGAATGAAGAAGAAGGCATCGCCACTAGGGACAGCGGCGGCTACCACTGTGGCAGGCAGGGGGAACGGATTCAAGTTAGTGGCTTGCCTTTACCCCTCATGAAAGCTTAAGTTTGATCAAGTTATATATGAAGCGCGAATTATCTCCTGTCCATGTGGCCCTGTTTCTCCTGCTGGGCTGCATTATCTTTCGATTGCTGAGCAGTCTCTTTCCCGAGGTCATGCCGAATGTCTCGCCGCTTCTGGCCATCGCTTACGTGGGGGGGATGTATCTTCCGCGTCGTTGGGGCTGGCTGGTGGGACCGGCGGCGATGGTGATTACCGATCTCGCGTTTCTCAAGATCAACTACCTGACGGATGGAACGGGCTCGATGCTCTCGTGGTTCACGCTTTTCTCGCTTGGGCTTTACGCGTTGATTGGCGGATTCGGCATCCTGATTTCCGAGCATAAATCGTTGACGAAGATTATCTGCGGGAGCCTTGCGTGCTCGCTTTTGTTCTATGTCGCGGCCAATACGTTTTCCTGGTGGCACGATATGGGGCTGTCCTTCGGCTACGCGCCGACGCTGGCGGGCTGGTGGCAGGCGAACACAGTCGGATTGGCTGGTTATGTGCCGACCTGGCATTTTCTGCGGAACGCCATGGCGGGAGATTTGATTTTTGTGCTGCTTCTTTTGCTCGTACTGGATCGAGGTCTTCTGCTGGGACAGGTTCCGGCCAAGGCTGCTACTCGCACGGCTTAAGCATGACGAGATGTGGGGGCTCGTGGTAGGTTAACTAGCGCATGCTTCCACTGGCCCTCTCCACGTGCTGGAATTCCTACCGTCATCATGACGGCTACGAGATGCTGAAGGAGATTCGGCAGCTTGGATTTCCAGCGGTTGAACTGGGGCACGCGATTCGCTTTTCGCTTTGGCCGGGAATTTTGAAGGCGTGGGAAGAGGACCTGATCAAGATACGGTCGCTCCACAATTTCTGCCCGGTGCCGACCAGCGTCATGCGTCCCCATCCGAACTGCTTTGAGTTTTCCGATGCACGGGCCACGATTCGCACCGCCGCTTGCAAGGCGAGCCAAGAAACCATCCGGCAGGCGGCGAAGCTTGGCGCGCAGGGTGTGGTGTTTCACCTGGGCAGTGCGGGGCCTTTTGGCGTGACGGATAAACTCGAGAAGCTTTATCTCAAGGGCGATTTTTTGGGGCGTCGCTATTCGGAGATCAAGGTCAAGGCGGTGCAGCAGCGCAAAAAGAATTTCGAAGAGATTTGGCCGCGAGTTAAAGCGTGTCTCGATCCGCTGGTGGCGATGGCCGGGGAGCACAAGATCCGGCTTGGATTTGAAATTCGCGAGGTCTTCGAGGAGTTTCCCCACGAGGAGGAATTCCCGGGCGTGCTCGATTCGTTTCCGCCGGAAGTGGTCGGTTACTGGCACGATTTTGGGCACTCGGCTCGCAAGGAATTCATGGGGTGGCATTCGCATTTCGAGACGCTGAAGCTGCGCTCACCGCGATTGCTCGGCTGCCACATCCACGATTGCCGACGTCCGCAGGACGATCATCTGCCGTTGGGGCATGGGGAAATCGATTTCCCCTCGCTCTTGCCGCTGGTGCCGGAAACCGCTATCACTGTCCTCGAACTCTCGCCGGGAGTACCGGAAGAGCAGGTCATCGCCAGTCGTCATTTATGGAATTCCTACGCCGCCGCATCGGTATAATTTTAAGGACGCTGGTGTCCGTCCTGCTCATCGCGTGGCTGATTCGTAAAATCGACTGGGTCAAGTTTTGGAACATTGTTCGCACGGCGGATGTGCATTGGCTGATCGCGGCCTTCATCTGTTTCATTCCCGTTTTGTTTATCTGTTCGTGGCGCTGGCGAATGCTCCTGAACGTACACGGCGTGAGATTGCGTTTCTGGCGTGTCTTTGAGCTCAACATGATCGGCCAGTTTTTCAGCGCCTTTTTGCTGGGCACGACGGGAGGCGACGTGATCAAGATTTTTTACGTCGCTCGGGCCGTGCCGGATCGCAAGGCGGCGGTTGGCTTTACGGTGGTGGTGGATCGAGTCATTGGGATGATCGCTTTGCTTTTGTTTGGCGCGGCGATCGCGATTCCAAATATTCAATTGCTCATCTCACGACACGATACCAAGGTTTATACTGTTATTTTTTTCCTCCTCGCGCTGGCGGGTGTGTCGGGTTCGATTCTTGCCTGCTTCGGACCTGCGCTTCTTCAACATCCCGCCATTCGTTCCCTCGTGAAGCGGCTGCCAATGGCGCATCGCGGAGTTTCGATTTTTGCCGCGTATGAAAAGACGGCTCGCGCCGTTGGGATCAATGTCATTGCTTTGATCGGGTCGATTCCGTCGCACATGTGCATCGTTCTGATGGGCTGGTGCATTCTGCAGGCGCTTGGTTTGCATCCGGCTCTTTTGACGTTTGGCGCCATCATGGCCATCGTCAATATGCTGATTGCGCTGCCGATCAGCATTGCGGGGCTCGGCGTTCGCGAAGTTCTTTTCGTCACCTTCCTGGGATTGATCGGTATCGATCCCGATTACGCGGCGGCTTTCTCCCTGACTTATTTCACGCTTAACCTGGGTTGGAGCCTTGTGGGCGGTCCCTTCTATTTTCTGTATCGTCATGAAACCCATGCGCCACCGCCGGACGTTGCGCAGGTCGAACCGATTTTTTCCAAGCCATGAACCCGCAAGCGCGTGACATCGTAGTTCGACTCCAGAAGGCCGGGCATACCGCTTACTTTGCGGGAGGCTGCGTGCGCGATCAGTTGCTCGGCGTGGAGGCGAAGGATTACGACATTGCCAGCAGCGCGCGCCCGGAAGAGGTGCAGCAGCTTTTTCCCCGCGTTACGGATCTGACCGGAAAGAGCTTTGGCGTGGTGCGCGTCATGGTGGAAAACGAGTCCTACGAGGTGGCGACTTTTCGTGAGGATGGTCTCTATAAAGACGGGCGTCGTCCGGATTCGGTGCGCTTTGCTACCGCGGAGGAGGATGCGCAGCGGCGCGATTTTACGGTGAACGGACTTTTTTACGATCCGGTCGCGGAGCGCCTGATCGATTACGTGGGAGGCGAGGCTGACCTGCGAGCCGGGATCATTCGCGCGATTGGTAATCCGGTGGATCGATTTACGGAGGACCATCTCCGGCTTTTGCGCGCAATTCGGTTTGCGACGCGGCTTTATTTCAAAATCGAACCGAAGACGTGGGAGGCGATTTGCGCGGGCGCGGCGAATATCCGCACGATCAGCGCCGAGCGGATTCGGGATGAGTTGAACAAGATTTTCACTGCGGATAAACCTGAACTTGGTCTTGATCTGCTCGATCAGAGTGGGCTGCTTCGCGAGGTGTTGCCGGACATCGCTGCGCTGCATGGGGTCGAGCAGCCGCCCCAATTTCATCCCGAGGGCGATGTCTTCAAGCATACCCGGCTCATGCTTTCCAAGATCGAGCAGCCGAATCTGGAACTTGCCCTGGGAGTTCTCTATCATGACGTTGGGAAGAAGCCGACGTCGAAGGTGGATGAAAACGGACGCATCCGGTTCAACGAGCATGAGAGCGTTGGCGCCAACATGGCGGAAGAAATCATGACGGGGCTTCGTTACGATAACAAAACGATCCAGACGGTGCGCGAGTTGGTCCAGCATCACATGCAGTTCAAGGATGTGCCGCACATGCGCCCGAGCACGCTGAAGCGAATGATGGCACGTCCGACCTTCACGCTGGAGCTGGAATTGCACCGGATCGATTGCTCAAGTTCGCACGGGGATTTGAAGCATTACGAGTTTCTCAAGCAACAGCTCGAAACCATGAGCGCGGAGGAGATCGATCCGGCGCCGCTTATCACGGGGAAGGATATTCTTGCCATGGGATTGCCGCCGGGACGAGCGGTGGGACGCATTCTTGAAGCGGTGCGCATCGCTCAACTTGAGGGCACGGTGCAGACCCAGGCTGAGGCGCTTGCCATGGCTCGGAGGCTCGCCAATAGCGGTGGCGATACCGGACCTCTTCCGCCGCCGCCCGAGCCTAAAACTCCGAGCAGTTAAAGATGGAAGCCCCAACGGGGCAGCTCAAGTTAGCCCAGGGTAACGCCTTGGGCTGGGGTTAGGACGCCCCGTTGGGGCTTCAGGCAGGATCAATGATGAATTAATTCTTCCTCTTCTTCGTGGGCGTCGGCGGTGTCGAGTTCATGGCGGACGGCTTGCGAGCGGTCGTTTTTCGGAGCCATGATGTCGTAGAGACAGGGGACGACGATGAGGGAAAAGAGGGTGGAGACGCAGACGCCGCCGATGATGACGACGGCCATGGAGACGCGCACTTCTGCGCCGGGGCCGATGCCGAGGGCGGGGATGATTGAGGCGGCGACGGTCGCTGCCGAGGTCATCATGATGGGGCGAAGGCGAATGGGGCCGCCCTCGAGAATGGCTTCGCGCAGGGAGCGTCCATATTCGATGCGTTGCTTGTTAAAGAATTCCACGAGAAGAATTGAATTCTTCAGGGTGATGCCCATGAGCACGATGATGCCGATGAAGCTGTAAAGGTTGAGCGAGTTGTGGGTGAGAAGGAGCGACAGGAAAGCGCCGGTGAGTGAGAAGGGGAGGGCGATCATCACCGGGACGGGGTGGACGAAGCTGTTGAACTGCACGGCCAGCACCATGTAGGAGATGACGAGTCCCATCACCAGCGTGAAGATGAAACTTTTGAAGGCTTCGATGACATCTTTCGATGCGCCCACTTCACTTAGCGTGTAGCCATCGGGCAGGACGTCCTTGGCGGTCTGCCGTGCGAACGTCATTACCTTATCGAGCGATTTTCCGGTGGCGGCGTTGGCGTAGATGTTGATGGCGCGTTCACGCATTTCTCGAGTGATGGTGAGAAGTTTTTTTTCGTCGGTGACCTTGGTCACGGACGAGAGAGGGATGAGTTCGCCGTAGCCGGTACGGATGAGAAGCTTGTCGATGTCCGCGGTGGTCTGCCATTGCTCGGGGAGGAGGCGGATACGCACGTCATAGCGCCGGATGCCGTTGGTGAAGTAACCCTGGCGCACGCCGCCGATCGCGGTGTTAATCGTGTCGGCGATATCCTGCACACTGACGCCGCTGGCAGCGGCCTTGTCGCGATCCGGTTCGACATGCACCTCGGTGGCGCCATCGCGGAAATCGGTATCGACATCGGTCATCATGCCGCTGTCGGTAAATTTCTTGGTCATCTCGGCGACCTTTTCTTTCAAGACCGCATAATCGCTGCCGCGCACACTGAGTTCGATGGATGTGCCGCGCTTGGCGCCGCCGAAACTGCCGGAGGGATTGATGAGATACGCGGTGAAATCCTTCGGAATTTGCTTTTGAATTTTGGTGCGAATGGAATCCGTTATTTCCTGCTGACTTTGCGAGCGTTTGTCGCGATCGACCAGAGAAACGAAGGAGACCCCTTTGTTAGTCTCACCGCCTTCAAAACCGCCGACATTGACGAAGTAGTGTTTGATGGAAGGCTCGTTTTTCAGGATTTTTTCCAGTTCAGCGGCCTTGAGACCGGTGAAGGCCAGCGATGAGCCGACCGGTGTTTGATAGTCGATCAGGAAAACGCCGATGTCCTGGGTGGGCATGAATTCCTTCTTGATCCATGTGACGGAGCCGAGCGAAAGAGCGAATAGGGCCAGAGCTCCGGAGACGATTTTCCAACGGTGACCCAAGCTGAACGAGAGCGCGGCTCGGTATTTGAGGGCAAAGGCTCCGAGTATCCGGTTGACGAAAACAGCGAAGCGCGACTCGTCCTCTTTCGCGGTCATGAACTGCGAGCAGCGCATAGGAGTGAGAGTGATCGCTTCCAGAAGTGAGAGGCCGACTGCGGTGGAGATGGTCATACCGAACTGGAAGAGAAAGACCCCGACCATTCCGTTGACCAAAAGCACAGGGATGAAGACGGCGATGACCGAGACGGTCGCGGCGGTGGCGGCGAAGGTGATTTCTCGCGCGCCATCGAGTGATGCCTGCCGGGCTGTCTTGCCCATGTGAAAGTGGCGCACGATATTTTCGAGCACCATGATGGCGTCATCGACGACGATGCCGATGGCGAGAGAAATACCAAGCAGCGTGAAGAAGTTGATCGTGAAGCCGAGCATGTCCATGACGATGAACGTGCCGAGTGCCGACGTTGGGATGGAGAGCAGGACGTTGAAGGTCGATGTCCACGAGCCAAGAAACGCCCAGCAAACCAGCCCGGTGACGATGACGGAAAGCAGGACAGTCAATTCGGTTTCGTCGATTGCCTGCGAGGTGAAAATCGTGCCGTCGAAATTGACGTACACGTGGAGATCCGGATCGGTGACGGCCAGTTCCTTGTTGACCTGATCGACAAACGCGCGGACGGCTTGGCCCACTTTCACATCGTTTTCGCCGTGTTGTTTTTGGATACCGACGCCCAGCGTGATCTTACCGTCGCTGCGCGCCATACTGCGCGTATCGGCGAGGCCATCCTCGATGGTTGCGACATCGCGCAAGTGAATATCGGAATGATAAATTCGTGAGCCACCGCGTTGCGTGATGAGCAGATTGCCCATTTGCTCGGGAGAAAGTGCCTCGCCCATCGTGCGGACGTTGGCCTCCGTCTTTCCATTCTCCAGATAACCCGAGGTGGTTTCGTTATTTTCCTGTTTGAGTGTGTTGCGGATGTCGAGGATCGTGAGCTGGCGCGCGAGAAGCTTGTTGTTGTCGACCCAGACGCGGAGGTTGCGATCCGCCCAGCCACCGAGAACGATGTTGCCCACTCCGGGAATGACTCGGAGCCGGTCACGCAAATTCAGATCAACATAGGTCAGCACGTCCTTGAACGAGCGTTTGCTCGAGGTGATAGCCAGCCACATGATCGGGTTGTCGTCGGTGTTGATCTTCGAAATGGTCGGCGGCTGGACGTCATCGGGAAGTTTTACCGAACGGAGCTTTGAGTTCGTTTCCTGCAGGGCCGCGTCGATGTCTTTGCTGGTGTAGAAGGTGAGTTTGATGTTCGCCGTGCCCTGGCGCATGTTCGACTCGATGTCCTGAATGCCCTCGACGGAAATCACTGCCTGCTCGATCGGGTTGACGATTTCGGTTTCCATCACCTCCGGAGAAGCGCCGACCCAATTGGCTGAAATCGTCAGGACGGGTTGGGTCGCTTCCGGGAGTTGGCTGACGCCGATATGGAAGAAGCAGATCACGCCGAAAAACATCAGCGCCAACATCAACATCCAGGCGAAGACAGGGCGCCGGATGGAGAGATCGGAAAGTGTCATGGTGTCGGACGATTGAAGAAATTTATTTTACGGGCGCGAGGGAAGGGGACTTGGTTGTGGTCAAATCGGTCTCATGTCCGGGGCGCATGGCGGGCTCGTTGGTGCCGCCATAAAGTTCGGCTTCGGGGTGCGATTTGCTCTCGAGATTTGCCATGAGGCTGTAGGCGCAGGGCACGACCAGCAACGTGAAAAAGGTCGAGACGATCACGCCGCCAATCACGGTGATGGCCATTGGGATACGGCTTTCCGCGCCGGGGCCGAAGGCGAGCGCGGGGGGAATCGCGGCGGCCAGGGTAGCGAGCGAGGTCATGAGGATCGGGCGCAGGCGCACGGGGCCGGCGAAGAGAATCGCGTCACGCACGGAAAAGCCGTCGAGGAAACGTTTCTGGTTGGTGAACTCGACGAGCAGGATCGAGTTTTTCTTCACGATGCCCATGAGCAGGACGAGTCCGATCAGGCTGTAGAGATTGATCGATTGGCCCGTCAGCAATAGTGCGAAGAACGCGCCGCTGACGCTGAAGGGCAGCGAGAGCAGCACGGCAAAAGGATGGACGAAGCTGTTGAACTGCGAGGCGAGAACCATATAGGAGACGATGATTCCAAGCCACAGCGCGAAGAAGAGGCTGGCGAAAGTTTCCCGGAAGGTTTGCGCGCCGCCGCCGAGGCTGACTTGGTAACCGGGCGGCATGATCTTGTCGGCGATGGACTCGGCGAGGTCGAGTGCGGAGGACTGTGACTTGCCGGGTGTGATGTTGGCGAAGATGGAGATGGAGCGCTCGCGCAGGCGGCGCGCGATGGTCTGGTAGGTGCCGACCGTTTCGGTTTTGATCACGCTGGAGATGGGAATCAACTCGCCGTAATCGGTGCGGACATCGAGGCTCATGATGTCGTCGGGGCCCATGCGCTCGCCGCCTTCAAGGCGTAAGCGGACGTCGTAGCGGCGGTCCTTGTTGGTGAATTTGCCCTGGATGGCGCCTCCGATGGCGGCGTCAACTGTGGCGGCTATTGTATCCATCGACACGCCTGATTGAGTGGCGAGATCCCGGTCTGGATAGATGCGCACTTCCGGCATGCCGGTCCGGAAATCGGTGTCGATGTCCATGAAGTCGCCGGACTGCTTCATGGCGGAAATGACATCGTGCGCTTTTTGTTCCAGGACTTTGTAATCGGAGCCGCGCAAATTGAGTTCGATGGGGAAACCGCGACCGGCGATGAAATCGTGCGAGGCGAGATCCTGGGGAACGGCGATGACATAGGGAATCTTGTTCAACTCCGTGCGCAAGGTATCCATGAGGGCGAACTGGCCTTCGGAGCGTTTTGATTTCGGCTTGAGTGTGACGTAAATGAGGGCGCTGTTGACCTGGCCGTCGGTCACTGCGCCGTCCGCCGCGCCGGTGTCCGTGGTGAATCCACCGATGGCCGAGAAAAAATGATCGATCTCCGGATGTTGCTTCAGGATTTTTTCCGCTTCGATCAATTTACCTTCCGTGAACGGCAGTGATGAACTGACCGGTGTCTGCACGCGAATGAGAAAAGCGCTCTGGTCCTGCCTTGGCAAAAATTCCTTGGGGAGAATGTAGGCGAGTCCAAGGGAGAAAAGAAAGATGGCCATCGAGAGCAGGATGATGAACCAACGATGATTCAGGCAGGACTCCAGGATGACGCGGTAAACCTGGCCAATCTTATCGAATTGAGCGGCGGCCCAGCGAGCGTAACCGGATCGGCTATCGCCCATGAATTGGGAGCAGCGCATCGGCGTGACTGTGATGGCTTCGACGAGTGACAGCAGAACTGCGGCGGAAATGGTGATGCCGAACTGGAAGAAGAAGCGTCCGATGATTCCGCTCATGAAGGCGACGGGCAGGAAGATCGCGACGACTGCGATGGTCGCCGCCAGTGCGGCAAAGGTGATTTCGCGCGCGCCGTCCCGCGAGGCGAGGACTTTGCTTTTGCCCATCTCGCGATGGCGTATGATGTTTTCCAGCACCATAATGGCGTCATCGACGACGATGCCGATGGCGAGCGACAACCCAAGCAAGGTGAAAAAATTGAGCGTGAAGCCCATGAAATAGAGCACCATGAACGTGCCCATGACGGAGGTGGGAATCGAAAGCAGGACGTTGAAGGTTGAACTCCACGAGCCGAGAAAAAGAAAGCAGACGACGCTGGTAATCAGGGCTGAAAGGATGAGGGTGAATTCGGTTTCGTGGATGGCGTCCTCGATGAAAATGCTGCTGTCGAAATTGACGTCGATGGTGATGTCCGGCGGTAGGGACTTTCGCAATTCTTCCAGACGAGTTTTTACGGCTTGCGCGACGGCGACTGAATTTGCGCCGTGTTGCTTTTTGATTCCGATGCCGATGCCCGGCTTGCCGTTTACGATGGCCGCATGCCGGATGTCGTCGAGGCCGTCTTCCACGCGCGCCACATCGCGGATGCGAATGTTCGAGTTGTAGATCGCTTCGCCGCCGCGTTTTTTGATCTGGATGTCGCCCACCGCTTCGGGCGTGACGCCTTCGCCCATAGTGCGGACATTGAATTCGTTGCTCGAGTTTTCGAGATAACCGGCGGCTTCCTCGACTTGCTCGGTCTCGAGCGCGCTTTTCACGTCGAGCATGGTCAACTGCAGCGGCTTGAGCTTGTTGTTATCGACCCAGACGCGGAGATTCCGCTGCTGATAGCCCGCCAACGTGACCTCGCCGACGCCGGGCAAAATCTTGAGTTGATCGGTGACGTTCAACTCGAGGTATTCGGTCAGGGCGTGCATGTCGCGCTTGGTTGATGACGCGCTTAGCAACAGAATCGGCTGGTCTTCCGGGTTGCTCTTGATGATGGTGGGCGTATCGGCGCCGAGCGGCAACGTGACGTTGCTGAGCTTCGATTGAACCTCGGTCAGTGCCGCATCGATGTTGCGATTGATTTCAAATTCGAGCGTGATCGAGGCCTGTCCCTGCTGAATCTGGGAGGTGACGTCGCGAATTCCCTGGGTCGAGATGAGCTGTTCCTCGATGCGATCGACGATCTCCGTTTCCATTACTTCCGGCGCGGAACCGCTCCAAGTGGCGTTGACCGTTAGCACGGGAAAATCGACATCGGGTTGTTCGCTGACGCCAAGTCGGGAGAGACCGATCGCGCCGAAAATAATTAATGACGCCATCAACATCCACGCGAAGACGGGGCGTCGGATCGAGAGATCGGCCAGCGAGGCGAACGACGATCCCCTGCGACCGAGGATCATCCGCTTGGTGGAGGATGAAGAGGTGTCCATGAACTTAAGGCGCCACCGTGGCGGGCGGCTTGGGCAAGGCCTCGTTGTTGGCGCCGGGGCCTGTGGCTGCCGTGCCCGCGGCCACGTTGAGATTAATCAGGTTGAGCCGCGCCCCCATGTTCGCATCGTGCAGGCCCTGGCGCGCGCTTTGGTAATCCTGCAGCGCGGTCAGGACGTCAAGATTGCTGACGACGCCCTTGCGATAATCATCGACCTGCGCCTGAATATTTTTCGCGGCCAGCAGGGCCGCCTCACGCAGAACGATCACCTGCGCGACACTGGCGTTGAAATTCGCGTAAGCGGTCCGCGTGTCCTCGTCCGATGTTCGCTGTAACTGTTCGACATTCAGTCGGCTTTGACGCACCAGTTCCTTGTTCTGGTGGATTTGTCCGATGATCAATCCGCCATCGAAGATCGGCATCGAGATTTCGATTGTCATGGTGGCGTCCACCTGCTGGGAGACCGGATCTTGTGAGGCGAGGTAGCTGCCATTCGCAGAGACGGTTGGCCAGAGCTGGCCCTGGGCCACGGAAAGGTTTCGCTCCGCCTGGCGCAGGCTTTCCAATTGGGAGAGGACGTCGGGCCGGTTCAAACTGTGGACGACGTAGCCTTCGAGTTGCGCGGCGTTCGGAAATTGCTGAGTCTCTTTGATCGTGATGTAGGCCGAGGGGATTCCAATGTAGAACGCGAGCGTCTCCTTTGCGGCGTTGAGCGAGCCTCGTTGCTGTTCGTAGGTCACCTTGGCATTGGCGAGGTCGGTCTGCGCCTGGAGCATTTCCGAGGGGCGCGAGCGGCCTAGCTTGACTCGGTCGCGCAGATCGTCGACGCGCGCTTTCAGAGCGTCGATCAGGTCGGACTGGATGAACATGTCGCCTTCGAATTGGAGCACGTCGTAGAAGGCCTGTGCCACGTCTTGATAAATGGTCTGATAATTGCGGGCGAGCGTCTGTTTCTTTGCGGCGACGGCGGCGGAACTGGCTCCCACGGCGTTCCAATTTTGTCCGCCATTTAGGATGGTATAATTCATCGAGATGTTGGATTGCGACGTATAGAACCGTTCTCCATTGAGGATGGAATTGCCCTGGATGGTGACGCCGGTGCTGTTCGGCAAGCGGTAGTGGAGAAATGTCTGCTGGTTGCTTCCGGTGAAAGTCGGCCAGAGGGCGGCGATCGACTGGCTCAATTGAGCCTGTGCGATGTAGATGTCCTGTATGCTGATTTTGAGCGAATCGTCGCGGATTGCGGTGAGTTGAAAGCAGGTCTGGAGATCGAGCGCCTTGGGATCGTGATTGAATTGCGCGACGGGAGAAACGGTGGCCAGTTCTGGATGGCTTTCCTTCACCGCGGAAGGCATGGGACGAACATCGGCGATGTCGCTGGGCGGCTGGTTTGTGATCGCGGGGAGAGTGATCATCGGGACCGCGTTGGGATCGACGGCGTTGGTGGAGGTGTCCGCAACGGGCGTTGGCGCGACCGAGGATGTCGCGTTGGTTGAGGGCGCAGCGGTGGCCGTCGCGGCATTGGTGGTTTGTGCGTTGGCGCTGAGCAGGGATAAACTGAATCCAACGATGATGGCTGCGGCGCGTGCGAGTCGCGGGGAGCGCTTGGGATGAACGCCGTTCGATACGCGATTTTCTCGATTGGCCGATCCGCTGAGAAAAAGCTCCACTAGTCGCTTGGGTTCCATTCGGGAGCAGATGGCGGGCATGGGCTTGATCTTCGGAAATTTGGCTTCGAACATGGTTCGCACGGTGGAATGCTGGACGAGGTGAAAGTAAGACTGGGCCAGTTCATCCACATCGAAGGCGGCGTTTAGGTCTTTTCTTTCCAGGCCGGTCTTGACGATTTCGCGGATGAACTGGTAGGCCTCGAGCATCTTGTGGTGTTTCTTGAAGCCGGAAGGGATTTCGCCGGGCGCGGCAAAGGCGATGGAAAAGCAAAGGCGCAAGAGGTCGGGTTGGCGACGGGCGAAATCGGTCACGGCGACGATGATGGCGGTCATTTGCTCGACCGTTTCCATGTCGGGTGGCGCAGCTTGGCGCATGAGACGGAGGCGTTCGTCCATGGCTTGGTCGACGAGCGCCTGGAAGAGACCCTCCTTGCTTTGGAAGTAGTAATAGAGCGTCGGCTTGGTCACCTTCGCATCCTCGGTAATGTCCTGCACGGAGGTGCCCGCGTAACCGCGATTGGCAAACTGTTTCAGGCCGGCATCCAGTAGCCGCTGGCGTGGATCAGATACGATTTTCCCCATGCTGTCATACGCTCGCAGAAGGCGGGATGTCGTCAACCGAAAAAGTTACCTACCGGTCGGTATAATTGGCGCTTTGTAAATAATCGATAAATTTTATTGCATTGAAGATCGAAAGAAATAGTTTTTCCCGCAACAATTGAGACTCTGCTATCCAATCAACGACACGCCGATTTTTACGTGTCCTTCCGTTTCAACCATCGATTACGATTGGGGCCGAAAGTCTTCGGAAGAAAAGATTCTCCTACAGATATTAAATGTAGGGATTCTCGTATTCGTTCTTTACGTACTTCTTGTTTGCCATGTTCATCGATGGGTTACAAGGGATGACATAACCTGGCCCTTTGTCTTGCAAGTGCTGAAAAGCCTTGGAATTCTATCGTTGTTTCCCCTGATAGGGTTTCCAGTCTTGATACTCGTTGCTTCGAGGCAAGGGCAATTGCGGCGTGACTATTCAAGGCACAAATTCTATCGAGAGTGGGCGTCGGTTTTCTGCAGGGCTGCCAAAGGCAGTGGACATACCTGCTGGAACTGTAGAAATCGGAATGATCGAGGGTTGGTCCCCTCAAAATGGCGACCACGTTCACCTCGAAGCCGCCGGCTTCCAGACCGTTGATCTTCGCAACCTGTAGAAGATTATTCCCCTCGTTCCCAAACTCCATTTGGGAACGCAATTGTCTGCGCAATTCTATTGCTCTGCTCGTCCGATCTGACACCACAAACCCGAAAATCGGCAATGGAGTTGCCTCAGCAAGTCCGTTCCCAAATAGAGTTTGGGAACGAGGGATTGTTTAGAACTACCCCGCCAAAGTCCCCGTAGTCACCCCCAACTGACTCCTCAAATTCAACTCCCGAATAATCATCGGCCCCGTACTAGAACCGGCCAGCAATCGCTGATACCCCCGCAAAATCCGCTCCGTCTCTGCCGCATCTTCCAGCAGCAACTCCACGCGAAACGCCGCCGGATTTAGTTTCCGAAACGCCTCAAAATAAGCCGCCCCCGATTGCGCCTGCGCATGAAACAGCGTATTCCGGCACCCCACATCCGCCTTCAACGGATGATTCAGCCCCACCCGATCCCGCAACTCCACCTTGTGCGTATCGCAAGGGCGCCCGCAATTCGTGTGGTCCGTCCCCTCGGAAAGAAACGCCGCGAACACGCAATGCTCCATGTGAAACATCGGAATATGCTGGTGCAGCGTAATCTCAAACCAATGCGGCGGCGCTGCCCGCAAAAGATCCATCACCTGCCCCGCATTGAGATCATACGAAATCGTCAACCGCTCCAAATCCTCGGCCATGAGCAATTCCGCCGTCAGCGGATTCGCCACATTCAGCGAAAAATCGCCGATCCGGCACAACTGACTCTCCTTGAAATAATCGAGAGCCCCCAGGTTCCGAATCAGCACCCCGTCCGGCTCCGCATTCTCAATCAGCTTGAAGAAACCCTGCTCGCCCGCCTTCTGGATGCGCGGCGTTGCCAGGAAAATTTGTGCCGGCACAGAGTCCGCCCGCGGCCCGCGCGCACGCACCAATTCCACCGCATCCTTGTACCGACGGATGTCCTCAAAATCGACGTAGATATCGCTCACACCCATGCGTAGCGCCGATTCCACTTGCGCCAATGTACGACAAAGAACGGTCAGGAGCGGCGTTTCAACCGGCGTCGCCACGGTCCGCTTGATCTCCAACGAGTCAAGCCTCTGCCGAACCACCGACACCGGCGAAACCGATCCACCACCCGGCGCGGTCTCCCCCACCGTAGGCTGCAAGTAGGGCTCGATTTTTTCCACCAGTTCGCGACGAAGCCGGTTCAGTTCACTCAGCGGCACGATGACCTCGCCTTCGAGTCGATTCTCCAGCGCGCCCAATTCCAATCCAGTATCGCCCAACCGCCCCAGTTGCCCACGCAAAATCCCCTCGGTAAGCGGACGCTTCTGCGCGATCTGCAACAGCATCTCCGATTGCACGCTCACGGTGATACCGAGACAATTTCCCTCCACGCACAAGGGCACGCCAGCCCAACCCGTAACCGTGATATTCACCAAATGCTTCGGTTTCGCCAGTTCACCCGCCCAGCTCTTGCGCAATTCGCGGTTGAGTTGCGGATCGTCCGTCTTCCAGAGCAGATGTCCCAGCTTGATCACGTTGAAATCGAGCTTGCCGTACTCAAAAGAAAGTCGCACCGCACCATCGCGCAAAGGCAAAACCTGATAGACGCGGCCGCCCTGTTCACGATCGGTATCCCCTCCCCGATCAATCACAATCCCATCGCCCGGTTGCAGCGGACATTGCGGCTTCACTTCAATATACCCGCGGCCAATCGAACTGATCGTGCCGATATACGCTCCCCGCTTCTTCCCAAATCGCGCATGCACCAGCTTCTGGTGATTCACCCCATGCATCCACCCCGAATAAAGCCCGCGCGAAAATGCCATCTCCAGTTTGTATTGGTCTTCGGCAGGTAGCTGCCGCACGCCGGGCGGCAGTGCAGTTGCAGCCTCAGCGTCAACCTCGACCGAACCGCCGCCCGGCGTGCGGCGGCTACCATTCTGAGCTTCCCAAGCCGAATCAATCGCCCGCCGATAAACCTGCGTCACTGCCGCCACATACTCCGGCGTCTTCAGCCGCCCCTCAATCTTGAACGACACGATGCCCAGCCGCACCAATTCCGGAATCTCCTCCACTGCCGCCAAATCCTGCGGCGATAGCAGATAGCGTTTATCACCCAAATCGCGCTTAACGCCATCGACAATCATCTCATAAGGCAACCGGCACGCCTGCGCGCACTCGCCGCGATTCGCACTCCGCTGCCCCAGCGCTTCACTGGTAAGACACTGCCCCGAATACGCCACACAAAGCGCCCCATGAACAAAAACCTCCAGCGGCAGACCTTCTGCTTCATCCTTAAACTTAGCCAACTCCCGCAACGAAAGCTCCCGCGCCAGCACCGCCCGCGTGATCCCAATTCGATGGGCAAAAGCAATCCCCTCCGGCGACGTCAGCGTCATCTGCGTCGAGGCGTGAATATGAAAATCCGGCACCAACTCCCGCGCCAGCGAGACCAATCCCAAATCCTGCACAATCGCCGCATCCACCCCCGCGCGCTCCAGCAAAAGCAACTGCTCCTCAGCCGCCGCCAGCTCATCCGTAAAAATCAGCGTATTGAATGCCACATACCCTTTGACCCCATGCTCATGGAGAAAATCCATCAGCTTCGGCAAATCCTCCACCGTAAAATTCGTCGCCCGCATCCGCGCATTAAAGGCGGGCAACCCGAAATAGACCGCATTCGCGCCATTGGCCACCGCCGCGCGCGCACACTCCCAATCGCCCGCCGGGGAGAGCAATTCGGGCTTGGATGGAGTCAGATTCATAGGCGATTTAAGGGCAAAAGCAGCAGTCAGGGGCAAAGATTAACCCCGAAGGGGAACTCTACCTCACCTCAAGCCCAAAACCAAGGGGAACCCCACCAGAGGTAAATATCCGCATACTTTGCCCTAAAATCACTTGGCTAGACGCCGAATCTCATTACTCTACCTCCATTCAGCTCAGTTTAACCCTTATTAAAAATCGGAATTCAACATGAAAAAAATCCTCGCCATCCTACTCGGAATCACCCTCGCCGCTTACAGCTCCATGGCTTTTGCGGATGACGCAACCACCACCATCTATATCAGCCAATCGGGCGACAATAACGCCAAAGTCTGCGCGGCTCATCCCTTGGGATATGACGGCTCCAAAAGCCTCGGCACCGTGCAGATCAAGTTCGTTGACGACGCCACGTGGGACACCGTGAAGCGCAGCTACGATGTTCCTGCTTCGGAAGCAACGATGCTCTCCTGCAAGGGCGCCACGCTCACCGTCCACGGCGACGGTGGCATTTCCGTCAGCTGCCCCAAGACGTGCAAACCCTCTGCAGCCAAGAAATAGTCGATCCGTCTTTTCCGAAAGCCGCCGCGCGCAAGCCCGGCGGCTTTCTTTTTTTTGGAGAGGCAGCCTCCGGCCTGCCCCATCCTGACCTCCAATCGCACAGTGGAAACAGTGACAGTTTTTAATCCATCCAAACATCCCGCCTTATACTTTAAAAATCAGCCTGTTCTTTTTTTCAAATCGCAGGCATCTTCGGCTTCCGTCTAAAAATTTTACCGAGCTTATCCCGCAATGAACATTCACGAGTACCAGGCCAAAGAACTCATGCAGAAATACGGCGTCGCCACGCCCCCCGGCTCAGTCGCCGGCACACCCGAGGAGGCCGAGGCCATCGCCCAGTCCCTCAAAACCACCGACCTCGTCATCAAGGCGCAGATCCACGCCGGCGGTCGCGGCAAGGGCACCTTCACCAACGGCTTCAAGGGCGGCGTCCACCTCTGTAAAACGCCCGCCGAAATCAAGGACTTCGCTTCCAAGATGATCGGCCAGACCCTCGTCACCATCCAGACCGGCGAGACTGGCAAGCTCGTCAGCAAGGTCCTCGTCGGCCAGTCCAAGGAAATCGCGCGCGAACTCTATTTCGCCATCGTCCTCGACCGCGAAGCCCAGGCCCCCGTCGTCATCGCCAGCACCAAGGGCGGCGTCAACATCGAAGACGTCGCGCATTCGACCCCGGAGCTCATCCTCCACATGCGCGTCGATCCCGCCCTCGGCCTTCAGCCTTACGAAGCCCGCAAGCTCGCCGAGTACCTCGAACTCAAGGGCGATCTCCTCAAGCCCGCCTGTGCCATCTTCCACGCGCTCTACAATCTCTTCATCAAGACCGATTGCTCGCTTGTCGAAATCAACCCACTCGTCGTCACCAAGCAGAACGAAGTCATGGCCCTCGACGCCAAGTTCAACTTCGACGACAACGCCATGTTCCGCCACCCGGACATCCTCGCCTATCGCGACATCACCGAGGAAGATCCCCGCGAAGTCGAAGCCAGCAAATTCGGCCTCAGCTACATCGGCCTTGATGGCAACATCGCCTGCCTCGTCAACGGCGCAGGTCTCGCCATGGGCACGATGGACATCATCCAGTACGCCGGCGGCAGACCCGCCAACTTCCTCGACGTTGGGGGTGGCGCGACGGAACAGCAGGTCACCGAGGCCTTCAAGATTCTCGTCTCCGACAGCAACGTGAAGGCGATCCTCGTCAACATCTTCGGCGGCATCATGAAGTGCGACACCATCGCGCAAGGCATCATCAACGCCGTCAAGGCCGTGTCGCTCCCCGTGCCGCTCGTCGTCCGTCTCGAAGGTACCAACGTCGCCGCCGGCAAGAAGCTTCTCAAGGAATCGAACCTTCCCATCATCGCCGCCGATGACCTCGCCGACGCCGCCAAAAAAGTCGTCGCCGCTGTTAAGAAATAATTCGATGAAAGTACGGGACGTCGCCTTCACCGCCTACGCTGTCACAGACCTCGCGCGCTCGCGCAAGTTCTATGAGGACGTGCTTGGCTTGAAGCCGACGGTCCTCAAGGAAGGCATGCCTTGGATCGAATATGAGATCGGCTCCGCCACGCTCGGCATCGGCGTCAGCGAACAATGGAAGCCCTCCCGCGACGGCGCCTCCATCGCCATCGAAGTCGAAGATTTCGACGAAGCCATCGCCGAACTCAAGAGCAAGGGAGTCGAATTCGAAATGGGTCCGCTCGAAACCCCCGTCTGCCACATGGCCGTCCTGCGCGATCCCGATGGCAGCAAGATTTGCATCCACCGCCGCAAAGAGGGAGCCTGCTACAAATGATCAAGGTCAACGAAATCGCCTTCTTCTGCTACCCGGTCACCGACATGAAACGGGCACGCTCCTTTTATGAAGGCATCCTTGGCCTCACCCCCACCATGGTTCTGGAGAAACCGGGCATGACGTGGACCGAATACGAAATCGGGTCGGCCACCCTCAGCCTCGGTATCTACCCCGGGTGGACGCCCTCCGGCGAAGGCGGCAATATCGCCCTTGAAGTCGATGATTTCGAAAAGTCGATCTCCGTGCTCAAGGAGCAAAAAATTCCCTTTACCATGGAGCCGCTCGAAACCCCCGTCTGCCACATGGCCATCATCAGCGACCCCGACGGCAGCCGCCTCCTCATCCACAAACGCAAGCCCGGCCACTCCTAAAATTTTCGCAACCCTCAAACCTAAATCGCATCATGTCCATCCTCGTTGATAAAAACACGCGCCTGCTCGTTCAGGGCATCACTGGAAAAGCCGGCGGATTTCACGCCAAGCAATGCCTCGAATACGGCACCAACGTTGTCGCCGGGGTCACTCCCGGCCGCGGCGGTGAAAAATGGGAAACGAGCGTCCCCGTCTTCAACACCTCCTACGAAGCGCGCGAGAAAACAGGCTGTAACGCCACCATGATCTTCGTCCCCCCCGCGGGCGCCGCCGACGCCATCCTCGAAGCCGCCGACGCTGGCATCGAACTCATCGTCTGCATCACCGAAGGCATCCCCGTCATTGACATGATGCGCGCCAAGGTCGGCCTCCGCGACAAGAAGGTCCGACTCATCGGGCCCAACTGCCCCGGCATCATCACTCCCGGCCAGTGCAAAATCGGCATCATGCCCGGCTACATCCACAAGCCCGGCAAAATCGGCGTCGTCTCCCGCAGCGGCACTCTCACCTACGAAGCCGTCTGGCAACTCACCTCCCGCGGCCTCGGCCAGAGCACCTGCATTGGCATCGGTGGCGATCCCATCAACGGCACCAGCCACCTCGACGCCGTCCGCATGTTCAACGAAGATCCCGAAACCGAAGCCTTCATCCTCATCGGTGAAATCGGCGGAACCGGTGAAGAAGACGCCGCCGCCTATATCAAAGAGCACGTCAAAAAGCCCGTCGCCGCCTTCATCGCTGGCGCCACCGCTCCTCCAGGACGCCGCATGGGCCACGCCGGAGCCATCGTCTCCGGAGGCAAAGGCACCGCCGCCGGCAAGATCGAAGCCCTCAAGGCCGCCGGAGTAGGCATCGCCAACACTCCCGCCGAAATGGCCGACGCCCTCATCGCACGCATGAAGTAAGGTAGCGTAGCGTTGTACCTCAGTTGGTAGCCGCCGCTGTCCCTAGCGGCGGATGCCTTCCCTCCGGGGTAGCCGTCGCACTCCGTGCGACGGTGCCTTTCTACGCCATCTCCGTCGCCCGGGGCCGATAACTACCTCCGAAGCGTCTGCCGCTTTTCCCTTGGCCTTGAAGGGTTATTCACCTAAATTTTTCACGCTAGGAACACGCCGAACGAGGAAACGGCGGTTCCTAATTCACCCCGAACCCGAGAGGACGCTTGAAGGTCGATCCACGATTTCTCAAGGAAGAAGGCACCGAGGTCTTTCTAGGTAACGAGTTGCTCGTCAAGGGGCTGCTCGAAACCGAAGGAGGCACTCATCTCTGGACCGGCTATCCCGGCTCGCCCGTTTCCGGTTTTTTCGATTGCATTGAGGCGATCCAGGAAATCCCCAAGCAATACGGCATCAGCGCCGTGCTCGCCAACAATGAGGCGCTCTCCGCCGCAATGGTCAACGGCTCGCAAATGCACGGCCTGCGCGCGATGTGCGTGATGAAGAGCGTCGGCCTGCACGTGGCCACGGATGCGTTGGCGCTCGGAAATCTCGCCGGGGCACATCCTGAAGGCGGCGTGGTCGTCGTGATGGGCGACGATCCGTGGAGCGATTCAACCCAAGTCCCCGCCGACTCCCGCTATCTCTGCAAGCACATTTACATGCCGGTATTGGAGCCGACCACGAACCAGGAGATGAAGGACTGGGTCGATATCGCGTTCAAGCTTTCGCGCGAAAGCGAGCTCTACGTCGGTTTTCTCGTAACCACAAACCAAGCCGATGGCGGCGGCTCAGTCGACGTCGCGCGCAATCATTTTCCGAGGGTCAACACGCATAACCCCATTCAGCTCGACACGGCCAAGGTCGATTTCGAGAAGATGGTCCTCCTCCCTCCCCGCACATGGCGGCGCGAGCAGGCATTTCCCGCGCGCTATCGTCGCCTTTGGGCCAGCGCGCGCAAGTACGGCGTCAATCGCATCACTCCAGGTAGCACGAAGAGCAAAGCGCCTCTCGGCTTCATCAGCTCCGCTCTCGCCTATTCGTATCTGGAGCACGCGCTGGAACAACTCGGCCTCACCGGCACGTTCCCACTGCTCAAGCTTGGCGTGACTTATCCGCTCGATCCGGACCTGATCGATTCCTTCGCCGACCAGGTCGAAAACGTCGTCATCATCGAGGAGCGGCGCGGCTTCCTCGAAGAGCAGGTCGTCCAGCTTCTCGCCCGCCGCGCGATGACCGGCAAGGAGGCCATCCCCGTCTACGGCAAGATGTTTCCCGGAGGACGCGAAGGCCTTCCCTCCACGCGCGGATTCAATTCATCCGTCCTCGTCGGATTGCTCGCGCCGCTCGTCACCGAGTTGGCATCGCCCAAACTGAAGCTCGACCTCGCGCACATCGATCGCGAACTGGCGCTGCTCGCGGAAAACGGCGCGATGGATGTCCAACTCGCCCCGCGCACGCCGACCTTCTGTCCCGGCTGCCCGCATCGCGATTCCGCCAGCGTCCTCGGCGAAATCAAGCGCGTCTTCGGCGATGCCGATTACATGCGCAAGACCCATCGCCGCGAACCAGTCGATCTCGTTTTTCATGGCGACACCGGCTGCTACACGATGCTGATGTTCGAGCCGAACAAGCAACTCATGCACAATTACAGCGGCATGGGACTCGGCGGCGCGACCGGCCTCGGCATCGATCCGTTCATCACCAACAAGCAGGTCGTCTTCATGGGCGACTCGACCTTTTTCCACAGCGGCCAGATCGCCATCTCGAACTCGATCAAGAACGGCCAGGACATCACCTACGTCATCCTCGATAACAAAACGACGGCGATGACCGGCCAGCAAACAACGCCCGGCCTCGAGTACGATTTGCTCGGCAACGAGACCTGGGTGCAGAAGATCGAATCGATCATCGGGGCCATGATCGAGGACAAATCGGTCGAGGTCATTCGCACCAACCCAGCCCAGCGCGAGGCTTACCGCAGTCTGCTCGAATCAACCGTCCTGAAGAATGGCGTAAAAGTCGTCGTCGCCGACAAGGAATGCGGCATCACGTTCCATCGCCGCCGCAATCGCGAGGAGCGGCGTGAAGCGCGGGAAAAGGGCTTTGTCGAGACCAAGCGCTTCATCGGCATCAATGCGGACGCCTGCGAGCATTGCCTCGTCTGCACGCGCGCCACCGGCTGCCCCGGGCTGACCTTCACCGAAACCGATTTTGGCCGCAAGGTGCAGACCGATCTTTCCTGGTGCGTGAACGACACCGCCTGCACGAAGCTCGATGCCTGTCCCGCGTTTGAGGAAGTCATCGTCGTCCGCTCGCAAAAGCCGCTCTCGCATTTGCCCGATCTCGACAAGGAGGAAATCCCCCTGCCCGAGCGGCGCGACTTCAACCACGCCTGGCACGGCTATCTCGCCGGTGTCGGCGGCATGGGCATCGGCGTGGCGACGGCGACTCTCGTCCGCGCGGGACATCGCGAGGGTTACAACGTCGTCTTCAGCGATAAGAACGGCCTCGCCATTCGCAACGGAGGCGTCTACTCGCACATCACGCTTCTCAAGCCCGGCTGCAACCACGTCTCGCCCATCATTCCCTACGGCAAGGCCGATCTCATGCTCGGCATCGACATTCTCGAGGCCGCACGCGGGCTGGATCCCAAGGGCAATCTCCGCGTCGGCGGTCGCAAAACACGCGTCATCGTCAACCGTCAAAAGACGCCGACCATCAACACCCTGCTCGGCACCGACGATTTTTGTGTCGATACACTTGAGACCACGTTGCGCAAGTACACCGACGCTACTGGCTACTTCAGCGCTGATGTCTCCATTCTCTCCGAGCGCCTTTTCGGAACCAAACTCTACGTCAATGTCATCATGCTCGGCATCGCCTTCCAGCGCGGCGAACTGCCTCTTTCGCTCGACAGCCTCGAATACGGCATCCAGGAAACCATGGGCAGCGGGGCGACGGAAAACTGGCTGGCGTTCAAGCTCGGTCGCAAAATCGCCAACGACGCGGTGACCACGCCGGTCGTCGCCAATTCCGACGAAACCTCTTATCACGAGGTGGTCGCCGAGAAATCGGCACGACTGAAACGAACGGGCAAGAACGGCGAAAAGCTGGCCCCGCAATATTGGCAACTCGTCACCAGCGCCCGCGAAAAACTGACGCTCGATACGCGGCACGAATCGCTCCTCGCCCAGCGCATTTACGACCTCATCCGCTATGAGGACCTCGCCTACGCCGAGGATTACGTTGCCCGTCTGCTCCGAGTTCATTCGAAGGATTCCGCTGCTTTCGGCTATGCCGCAACCCAAGCCGCGCTCTGGAACCTTCACCGCGTCATGGCGATCAAGGATGAGGTCTACGTCGCCTATCTATTAAGCAGCGAAGAAAAAGTCGAACGTGATTTGGAGCGCTACAACGTCCGCCCCGAACTCGGCGACCGGATCATTCATCGCCATCTCAACCGTCCCGAATTCACCTTCGGCAAGCGGACACTACGCTTCAAGATGAAGACGCGTCCTTGGATGCTCAAGCTCATGCGCCGCGCCAAGTTCCTGCGCCGTCTCCTCCCCGCCTGGCACGCCAAGGAACGCGCCTTCCGCGACTGGTACTTCGACCTCGCCGACCAATTCATCGCGCCGACCGACACCGCCTCCTACGCCACCTGGCTCAAGATCCTCCGCCTGCCCGAGGAAGCCACCGGCTACCGCGAAGTCCGCTACCCCCGCATGGCCCTAGCCCAAAAACGCGCAACTGAGTTGCAAGCGACGCTCTCCTCCAATGTAGCGGCGGTCTATGACCGTCGGTGATCTTGTTCTTCTGGCGCA
>Ga0207058_1003_pt1 | contig 77786 bp, 67 predicted proteins | sample Alteio_BWMinCont_34_FD_153271 | JGI IMG/M metagenome (GOLD analysis project Ga0207058, IMG submission 153271) | Enriched cells from forest soil in Barre Woods Harvard Forest LTER site, Petersham, Massachusetts, United States -... | ecosystem: Environmental > Terrestrial > Soil > Temperate forest >...
TTAGACCGCTTTTTCGTCACTCTCGTCTGTACGAATCCGGTAAGCTTCGCTGACCGGAAGAACGAAGACTTTGCCGTCACCGATCTTGCCCGTTTTAGCGGAGGTCATGATGGCTTTGACAATGGCATCGGCCTTATCGTCGCTGGCGACAACTTCGATCTTCACCTTGGGGAGAACGTCCACCGTGTATTCGCTGCCACGATAGATTTCCTTGTGGCCCTTCTGGCGGCCAAATCCCTTCACTTCGGTGATCGTCATGCCTTCGACCCCAGCCTGGGTCAAAGCTTCTTTTACATCATCAAATTTAAAAGGCTGGATGATGGCTTCAATTTTTTTCATATGGTTCCAAATGGTTTTTCGTCTGCAGCGTGCCGGTTTTCTACGGCACGCTGCCAATTAGGGTAGCTCGTTAACCGATATCGACTAGAGGATATATCCCTCTTCGCCGTGATCGGAGATGTCCAGACCGGCTTCTTCCTGTTCCGGTGTCGGACGCAGGCCGAGCGTGTACTTCAACGCGAAGCCGATGATTGCCGTACCAATCACCGAGATGGCGATCGTGAAGGCAATGACCTTGAGCTGCTCAACATAGAGCAGGTGGCCCTTGCTCCAGTCGCAGAGGTCCTTCATGGCAGGTACGGTATCGAGGTTGCTGTTGATCGTATCGGAGGCGAGGAACCCGGTTGCCAGGGCACCGCACATTCCACCGACCGCATGCACGCCGAACACATCGAGCGCATCGTCATAACCGAGCAGCGGCTTGAGGTAGGTCGTGGTGATGAACGGAATGGTTCCAGCGATCACACCGATGATTGCGCCGCCCATGGGGGTAACGTAACCGCAAGCAGGCGTGATGACAACCAGACCGGCCACTGCACCTGAGCAGAAACCGACAACCGTCGCTTTGCCCTTGAGGAAGTATTCCACAGTGGGCCAGACGAAGGAGGCGATTGCCGTGGCAAGCGTCGTCGTGGTGAAGGCGTTGGCGGCAATAACGTCGGCGGCGCAGGCGCTACCGGCATTGAACCCGTACCAGCCGACCCAGAGCAGGGATGCGCCGATGAAGGTCAGCACCGTGCTGTGAGGAGCGAAGTGAGTCTTGCCCCAGCCCATGCGCTTGCCCAGGATTAGGGCGAGAGTCAAACCGGACCAACCGGACGACATATGCACCACGGTACCTCCCGCGAAGTCCATGGCTTTTACTGGTGCGGCCGCATTCCAGACACCATTGAAGTAGCCATCCACGCCCCACACATTGTGGGCCAGCGGGAAGTAGACGATGAACATCCACGCACCGATGAAGATGGTCAAGGCGGAGAACTTCATTCGTTCCGCGATACCTCCCACGATGAGGGCCGGAGTGATGATGGCGAAGGTCAACTGGAAGCAGAAGTAGACATTCTGCGACATCCAGTAGCCGTAGCCACCGTTCGGGCTTGAGTCGACATGCTGGGGCTGGGGATCGCCAGTGTACGTCTTGTTCAGCGACGTGAAGCCCATGCAAGCGTACTGGAGATCGCCGAGAGGCGACGTGCCCGCTGCGCCCGTCTTGGGATCACAATAGCCGTGGTTAACACCGAAGACCAAGCCGTAACCGCAGAGGTACCAGAGGATGGTCACCAACCCGGTGATCGCAAAACACTGGGCGCAGACGGAGAGGACGTTCTTGCGACGGACCAAACCGCCGTAGAACAGGGCCAGGCCGGGCAGGGTCATCATCAACACCAACGCGGTGGATGTCATCATCCAGGCGTTGTGACCAGGCCCAGAGCCCGTCAGGTTCGACGGCAGGGCGGGCGATTGATCGCCGCCAGGCTCACCGTTGTTGACATAGGCTTCCAGATCGGCGAGACGCTGATCCGTGGTGGGTTTGGGTGCCGCAGGAGCAGCTGCTGCTGGTGCAGCCGCTGCAGGAGCGGCGGCGGCGGGTGCAGGTGCCGCAGGCGCGGCGTTGGTGGCTTGCGCATTGACCTGGAGACTCCCCAGGCTCAAAACGAGACCACAAACTGACCATCGAACGATGGACGAAAGACGTTTGATCATAAATTTTGTAAGTTTGATAAAATTGGTTTGTTTGACTGACTGATAAATTTGCTCCTCCCAAGGACGGAGCTTTAACACTGCGACTAACAGAACGTTGGTGGGTCCATACGCGGGGGTGCTCGTGGGCTTTCACATGAATTCACTCGCAGACAAAAAGAACCTCGGAGGCAGATCAGGGGGGCCAGGGCGTACTGAAAGGCCTTGGTCGTATCGAAGTAACGCGAAGCGCCCGAGGTTTGCCCGCGGCTCGACAGCGCTTGATTGGATATCCGCCACGGCCCCATATCCTGTGGCGCTTTTTGCTCAGACCGCTTCATTTGGAATGAAGCGAGATTTTGAGATATCGACAAGAAGCGGAAGGAGGGCGACAGGCCGACTTGCTGGGCGTCGCAAACGGTGAAAGTCACCGATAACGCCACAACCAGCCCAGTCCATCTGCGCCTGCGATTCTTGTTTAATCTGAGGTTGGCCAAATGCATTGAACTGACCCAAAGCATGTCTCATGCCAAGCAGTATTTTAGGGAGTCAACCTCTGGTTTGTTGTAGCGGGGTCTATGACCGGTAAAAAACCGGAGCTAGCTCCGAGGCATTTTAAGGTAGCCGCCGCTGTCCTTAGGGCCTGTTCACACTAACATTCAACGCGTCACCTCTTAAGCTTGGCGGCCTCATGGAAACCCTGAAGGGGTTGAAGCTTGCTCCTGCTGCGCCGGATTCAACTCTTTCAGAGTAGAGCCCGCCAGGCATCAGCCCAGGGTAGGCGCGAACGCGCCAACCCTGGGCTGAGTGATCACAACCCCATTGGGGTTGCAGAATTTTTGAGCGTAGTGTTCACAGGCCCTAGCGGCGGTGCCTTTTTTCTCGACGGACCGCCGCTAGGGACAGCGGCGGCTACCTCGGAGGAAGGCGCCGACCCGCGCTCGGCGATCGCGGGCTACCCCTCAAGCCGAAGCAAGCTTTGGAGGATTCAACCCAAGGAATTAACGAAAAAAGAAATCATCTGCCTCGATTCCCACTGCCTCTGCTTTCTCTCTGACGATTTTTTTGGCATGATCGGAAATACGCATGAAATTCCGTCCGAAAAATCCTCCCGAGGCCATTCCTTTTCAGCGGGGCAGGCCTGCAACCAAGCCTGCTGGCGTGAAGCCCTTGGCAGTGGAATGGATTTCACCTGACGTCTGGTCGATGCTCGCAGGGGAAGGGACGGATGCGCATCGACTCGCTTCAGGTTCCGAAATGTGGCTGGAGCGGTTTGGTCCCGATCTTCTTCTCTCGCATCAAACGGAGCGGAGCCGGGATGCGATCATGGAAGAACTGGATCAGCGATGCGTCGCTTACGATTTTCAACCTCGAAGGATTTTCGGCAAATTCCTGCCTCATCATGCTTCCGAGCGAAGCGCTCCGGTCCTGCTGCGCGGCGAGAACTCGGGCGCGATGGAAACGGAAGTGGAAGAGGCAGGTGTCCGCTTCGGGCTCGATTTCGCGGCAGGCTATTCCGCCGGGTTGTTCATCGATCAACGAGCCAATCGCGTCCGGGTGCGGGACATGAAGCCGAAGCGACTCCTCAACACCTTTGCCTATACGTGTTCGTTTTCGGTCGTGGCCGCGCAGGCCGGGGCGGAAACGGTCAGTGTCGATTTATCAAGACGCTCGCTCACCCGCGGGGAGGATAATTTTCGCCGTAACGATCTCGATCCCAAGCAGGGGCATCGTTTTATTGCGGATGATGTCCTGGGAGTCATGCCGCGACTGGCACGACGCGGGGACAAATTCGATGTCATCATTCTCGATCCGCCCACATTCTCTCGCAACCAGGAAGGCGAGGCGTTTCAGGTGCAGCGTGATTTCGACCGACTGGTGACCCTGGCGCTGGAAGTGGCCGCGCCGGGCGCAAACATCCTGCTCTCGGTCAACCATTCCGCTATGCGAATCGCGGACCTGGAGCGATCGGCCCGTAGCGCGTTAAAAATCGCCGGGCGCTCGGGCCGGTTTATCCCGGCCACGCCGCTCTCCGACTTTCCTGCCGGTCATGGTGCCAAGACGGTGTGGGTGGAAGTGAAATAGGAATTTTTCTGCTGGGTGGCCCGGACTACTTGTTGACCGGGCGCGCACCGCGCGCAGGAGGTCACCGATAGATATTCACTTTAATCTCTTGAGTTGAATTTCTCGAAGCTTGCTTCGGCTTGAAGGGTAGCCGTCGTATCTCGGTTGGCATCTTTGGAGAATGGGTCAGGCTGGAGGCGGACCCTCCATATCACGGGTCTAGTTTTTACGTTTTATAAGTAAATTTGAACTTTAGGAGCGGATCGCGCGTCCAATGTGGGGAATGCCAGCTCATACGGGGCTGGTCATTTGATGTTAACCACTATATATAGTACGGCTAGGATATGAAGCCCACCACCGGTTACGCTCAACCGAAGCGTCTGGCCCGACCTAAAAAGCAGGTTCGGCTGGATTTGCGTCGTCGTGCAGCGAAGCTGGAGCCGGAGGGTGAGATCGAGATCGAGCCCAAGAATACATTTTGGAGATGGGTCGGGATCGTGGCGTTGCTGCATCTCGCGGTGATCGCTTTTGTGAGTTGCTACTACGCGATGTCGCCGACACCACCACCACCCGAACAGGTGATGTCTCTCCTGCCGATGGGCCAAGTGGTGAAGGGAACGCCGGGGCCGGTGGAAGCACCCAAGATCGGACCGACGACTCCCGCGCCGTCCGTGGCGCATCATCCCGCACCGCCGCCCGAGCCGACTCCCGCCGTGGTGAAGCCTGCACCTGCTCCGATACCGACACCGCCTCCGATTGAGCAGATTGTGAAGTCGGATGCACCTTCCCTCATCCCGGACAAACCCACACCGAAACCGGCACCGCCCAAGCCGAAAGTGAAAGTGGATCTTACTTTGGCGGATGGTCCCACGCCTACACCTAAGCACGTGACGAAGCCGAAGCCGCACATCAAGAAGCCCGCTCCGACGGCGGTGGCGGATGACTCGAATGCGCCGGATCGCGATGCGGCTTCGAATCCGGACAGCATTGGTTTAAGCAAAGAGCAGATTGCCGCGAAACTCGGCCAGAAATTACAGGCGGCGGGCGTGGAGAATGCGGTGAATCACGGGACAAGTGGCTCCGACCATGCGCAGGAGAATCCGTTCCAAGATTTTTATCTCTCGGTGCGCGACCAGGTGATGAGCAAGTGGACGAGCCCGAATTTGAGCGACGAAACCGCCGTGACTCCAGAGATAACGATCCATGTGGAAAAGGATGGGCGCGTACCGCCGGAGAGTGTGACGCTGACGCGCTCCTCGGGTAATCAAGCTTACGACGATTCGGCAGTGGCGGCGGCGAAGAGCCTCGGCTACCTGCTTCAACCCTTGCCGGACGGCTGCCCGCCTGATATTCACATCTTCTTTAAACTTAACCGCTAAACGTGACTGCCTTGAAATTATTTAATCCTCTCCTTCGTTCCATTCTTCTCGCCGTTTTATTCGGCTCAATCACCGTCGGTGCGCAGGCCCAGGTGAACGTAGACGTTCCCACTAACATACGAGTGGGGATTTCGTTGAGCGGCTCAGGGAGCAGCGCGGCAACGGAAGTCCTTAGCGCCGATCTCAAGCGCACAGGCATGATCTCGCCGGTGGGTGCTGGCTCGGGCGATTACATCGCGAGCGGCGAGGCGACCGATTCCGGCGTGACCGGCAAGCTCGTCAAGAAAACCGGCGAGGAAGTTTTCAGCCAGACCTTCAGCGGCAAGCCTCGCGCGGCGGTGCATCAATTTGCCGATGCGATCACGAAGGCGGTGACGGGACTGCCCGGTTTTGCCTCGAGCAAGCTGGCGTTTATTTCCGATGCGACCGGCGCGAAGGAGCTTTATCTGGGCGACATCGATGGTTACGGCGCGCATGCGATTACGCATGACGGCGTGATCAGCGCGAGTCCTTCCCTCAGCCATGACGGCTCCAAGCTGACTTATACTTCCTATAAGAGCGGCTATCCCGATATCTACTTGATTGACCTGAGCAGCGGCAGCCGCAATCGAATCGCTTTTTTCCCGGGGATCAATTCGGGCCCGGCGTTTTCACCGGACGGTTCACAGATCGCGATGACGTTGAGCAAGGATGGAAATCCTGAAGTCTACGTCATGCCTGCCAGCGGCGGATCGCCAACCCGTCTCACTCGGACGCGCGGCGCGGAGACGTCGCCCTCGTGGTCGCCCACGGGAGACCGGCTGGTCTATTCCTCCGACGATCGCGGAAGCCCACAGCTTTTCATCAGCAGCTCGACCGATGTTTCCGAGATGGATCATTTGGTGACGGGAAATTCGTACTGCACGAAGCCGGATTGGTCGCCGGACGGCAAACTGATTTGCTTCACAACGCGCACGGGCGGGCAATTCCAGATCGGCGTTTTCGACGTGGCCAGCCGCACGGCGCATCTGATCACGACCTCGGGCGGGCAGGATCCGGCGTGGGCCGCCGATTCGCGGCACTTGGTTTATTCCAACAACGGACACCTCTATTTGCTCGATGTCGTCTCGCATCAATCCCTGCCGATTGACACGGCAGTTGGCGGCGCGGGCGAGCCCACCGTCTCCCGTTAACGATTGCCAACCTCCCTCTACATCCGTATAACCAACAGCTTGCCCCCAACCTCTGACGCTCTCATGAATAAAAAATGCCTCGGTACTCTTCTTATCATTGCCACCCTTGCTCTCGCCGCTTGCGATGACAACAAGGACAAAAACTATTCGGGCATGGGAACCGAGAATGGCGGTCTGCCCACAGGAGACAACGTCGATTTGAACAGCGGCATTCCGCCTACTCGCCCGGACGGCATTAATCCGGACAAGGACGTCAATTACAGCACGCTCGCGGCGGACACCGTTTACTTCGCTTTCGATAGCTCGACGATTCCCGGGGCGGAACGGGCGAAGCTCGGGGCGGTCGCGGATTGGTTGAAAGCCAACCAGGGACGTTCGCTTTTCCTGGCGGGTCACGCCGACAAGCGCGGAACGCCGGAGTATAACCGGGCGCTCGGCGAACGGCGCGCACTGGCGGTGCGGGAATATCTCGCGGGACTTGGCGTGCCTGCAGCATCCCTTTACACGAACAGTTACGGTTCGGATCGTCCGGCAGTGCAGGGCGATACGGAAGAGGCTTACGCGAAGAATCGCCGGGTGGAAATTGGCGTGATTATCAAGCCGTAAGCGGAGATCACGATCAGCGCGAAATGAAATTTCGCGAAGAGTGGGGCGTTCCCAAATGAAATTTGGGAACGAGAGAGAAGAGGCACCGTCGCACGGAGTGCGACGGCTACCTAAAGCTTGATCTCGCCGGAGAAGATTTCGGTGGCGGGGCCAGTAAGCGTGACGTCGTGGAAGGCTTCGCCTTCCTGCCTCGCGTTGACGGAAAGGATGTCGCCGCCACGGACTTTCAAGCTTAGCGGTAAATCACGACCGTGAACGAGATGGGTAATCAATGCCACAGCGACGACTCCGGTACCGCAGGCTAGTGTCTCATCCTCAACACCACGTTCGTAAGTGCGGACGACGAGATTGCTGGCATCAAGGAGCTGGACGAAATTGACATTAGTGCCGCGAGGAAAAATCGGGCTGTGCCGGATCGCGCGTCCATGTGCGACGACCTCGACTTGTTCCGCATCGGGAACATAGACAATGGCATGAGGCACGCCGGTGTTCATGAAGTGATATTCAATTTCACCCCAGCCGAAATCGGCGCGCTGGTTCAGCTTCGTTTCGGTGGGCGCGGTGAGATTGACCCGCACGTCCTCGCCGACGTATTCGCCTGTGATCAGGCCGGCGGGCGTGATGAAGCGAACCTGTTCCGCATTGGCGCGACGAAAGGCATGAACAAAACGGGCGAAGCAGCGCGCACCGTTGCCGCACATCTCGGCCTCGCCGCCATCGGCGTTGTAATAGCGCATGCGGTAATCGGCAGTCGCCTGGTCGGAGGGCTCGACGGCGAGCAGCCCATCTGCACCGATACCGAAATGGCGATCACAAAGCCAGGCGATCTCGTCGCCGGTCAGGATATGTTGCAAGGCACGGTTATCGATGACCACGAAGTCATTGCCCGCACCACTCATTTTGACGAAAGGAAGGCTGTCCATTGGGGAATCAAGATACTGGTTTCCGCGACGAATGCAAAGTCAGCAATGCAGAAAGGGTGACCCCACCCGGAATTGAACCGGGATGATCGGTTTAGGAAACCGGTGCTCTATCCATTTGAGCTATAGGGTCGTTTGCGGCGAAGGATGAAATTACTTTGCCGTTAGCCTTTCCGACAAGGCTTTAGTGGTTTTTCGCTCACGCGAAGGACGGGGATCAACCCTCGAAAAAGGCACCGTCGCACGGAGCGCGACCGCTACCACCGGGTTGCCTTACATCTTGAAGAAGCGACTGGCTCCCACAAAACAGGAAGTGATGCCCAGCAAGACAACGATCGTGAAGCTGCCGGTCAAAATATAGATGCAGATATCCGAGATGAGAATGGGAAGCGGCGGAATCGACATGATGAACAGGTGAAATTTTTGGGCCAAAATGGAGGTGGCCGGAGGAACGCTCTTATCCAAAATGGAGGCATAGGTCTTGAGCTTGCCCAATTCGTCCTTGTTCAAGGAGTAGTTGCTGGTGCCGACGCAAAATTTGACGCTTTTTGCGTTAACGATGGCATCGACCTGCTTCGGCGTAAGATAGAAGGAAACGTAATCGACAATCTGTCCGTAGCCGGTGATGAAATCGCTGTCCTTCATTTCGGATTCCGAGATGGGCATGGTTATTCCATCGACCAAAAAGATGACTTGAACATCGTCAGTAAGTTTCCTGGCGACGCCGGTCGAGAGAAAAGCGGCGAGAAATTTATCCGGCTGCTCGGGTCTGGGTCCGACCGTCACCGCCCGAAGCATGAGGGAGGCGTGCCCCGCCATGGGATCGTTCGCCGCTGGCGTGGGCATAGGGACCGCGATGGCAGGCAGGCTGTCGAGATAGGAAGTATCCGAGAACTTGTTATAGCTATAATCCGCCCCGGTATAGGTTTCCCTTGATGGCACACGGAGGTCAGCTTCGGACAATATAATTGGGTTGGCTTTTTTAGCAGCAGCGAGGGCCTTGATCTGGAGTTGATCGTCCGCTTGCTGTCTTTTTAAATCTTCGGCCTGCTTTTTTGTCTCTTCGTCCGCAAGTTGACGGTTGGCCTCGGCGGCCTCGGCGGCCTTCCTGGCAGCGGCCACTGTGTCGGGATCCTGTCCATACTGCTTTTGAATTTCCAACGGCAGATTGTAATAGGGAATCTTGGCCGTTCCGCCGGTATAGGAGATGTTGATGCCATCATCCTCGACCTTGACGACATTGACATCCTGGTAAGTCTTGCCGTCAACGGTTGTCCAATCTTCGGCCGATAATGGTAATACCGTCGTTCCAATGATGAAGAGAGCGATCAGCCAGCGCATGACTCTAAAATAGGATAGTCATCCCAGAGGGCAAGGAAATATCCATCGAAGTGAATCAAATCGTGAAACGCGCGTTGGAGGTGTCGCGTTTATCGGTGACCTCGATACGGCGTAGGAGCCAGGCTTCGACCCGATCGAGGACACGGGCCTTGTCGTGATCGTGGAGCAGGAGATGATAAGATTCCGGGAAGAAATGGAGCTCTTTTTCACGGCTGCCGAGGAGGGCAAAAAATTGCTCGACCCGCGCAGGCTGGATAAAGACATCATTCGCGGCGTAGATGACGAGCACCGGCACTTTGATGCGCGGGGCGGCATCGAAACAACCGTTGATTAAATCGAACAGGCACTTGAAGAAGCGGACGGTGAAGCGGGTGATCCGATGCGGGGCGGTCTCGAACCAACGGCGGTGCGCTTCATCGCGGGTGACCCATTTCGACGGATCGTCGCGATCGCGTTTGGTGAACTTTTCGACATCGATGCGATGAGTGGGGCGCACCCAAAGAAAAAAGCGAAAGAGTTGCTCGCGCCACCACGGTTGTTTTCCCTCCAGCACGACCACGGGCGAAGCGAGGATGAGACCGGCAGGTAGATCGGTTTCGCGTGCCTGCGCGACAAATCGGGTGAGAAGCGCGGCGCCCATGCTTTCGCCATAATAATAGATTTGGGAATTGGGATGGCGGCTGCGGACGAGGGAGAAGAAGGCGCTGAGGTCGCGGTACCAGTCTTCGATTTGCGAGAGATCACCGCGACGGTTGACTTGAGGATCGTTTCCCTGCCCGCGCAGTTCGAGGACATAGGTGATGATGCGATGTTGCGCGAGATGCTGGCCGAGCGGCTCGAAATCGAGCGCGGCTCCGCTGAGACCGTGGACGGCGATGATGACGGCGCGGGGGCGCTGGTCTGGCGGGAGATCGACACCCCAAAGTGAGTAGGGAAAGGTCTCGCCATCGGGGGCTTGCCATTCGTGCTGGGTGGCTAACATGGCCTCAAGGTAGCGAATATTTTTAGCCGCGAAAGAACACAAAGAGCACAGAGGAAAACTCCAAGAGCATCCGTCATCCTGAGCTTGTCGAAGGATCAGCTCTCACAGAGTTTCGCAATTAGCCAGCCATCCGGTGATCTTGAAAGTTTTCCGGAGGCTGATCCTTCGACAAGCTCAGGATGACGGAATTTTAAAGAGAATGTTTTGCAGTGTTTCCCTTTGCGTTCTCTGCGTTCTTTTGCGGCTAAATTCAGCATCTACAACTGAGACTTGAGGCGGTAGGTGATTTTTTCGGGATTGGATTCGTCGAGGCCGGGAGCTTCGACAGGAATCTCGATTTCCGATTGCGCGGGGCGATTTTTGAGTTTCGCAAAGAAGTCAACGAGGGTTTCGGCGAGCTTGGGGCCGATGCCTTCGATGGTGGATATTTCCTTGGCCGTGGCCTGGCGCAGTTTTTCCATGGAACCGAAATGGCGCAGGAGGAGTTTCTTGCGGTTCTCGCTGACGCCGGGGCAATCGTCGAGGATGCTTTCGCTGACTCGCCGTTTCATCAGGATTTGATGATAACCGTTGGCGAAACGGTGTGCTTCGTCGCGAATGCGCTGGAGCAGACGAATCGCGCCGGAGGAGTGGTCGATGACGAGCGGCGCACTTTGGCCGGGGCGGAAAATTTCCTCGCGTTCCTTGGCGAGGCCGATGATGGGGAGATCGTCGAGACCGAGCGTCTTGAGTTCGCGGCACGCGCTGCTGAGCTGGCCTTTGCCGCCATCCACGACGATGAGGCTGGGCTTGCGGATGCCTTCGCTGAGCACGCGCGAATAACGCCGTTTCACGACCTCGGCCATACTGGCGAAATCGTCCTGACCCTCGACGGTCTTGATGCGGTAACGGCGATAGTTGGAGTTGTCCGGCTTGCCCTCGCGGAAGCAGACCATCGAGGCGACTTTGTACGTGGTGGAGATGTTGGAGATGTCGAAGCACTCGATGATGCGGAGGGGCTCGGGCAAGCCGAGCGCCTCCTGCAGGGCGGTCATGTCTTCGGTCGGGCGCACGGTGGTGTGGAATTGCCGGGCGAAGCGCTTGGTGGGGCGGGTGGTCCGGCGCAGATCGTCGAGGAGATTGCGGATTTCCGCCGCGCGTTCGAAGTCGAGGCGGGCGGCCGCTTTTTCCATCTCGGCCTTGAACTCGGCGAGCATTTCTCCCGAGGCGCCATCGAGAAATTCACACGCCTGCTTGACCTGCGCGAGATAACCGGCGCGGGTGATTTTATTGACGCAGGGCGCGGAGCAATTCTTGATGATGTGCTGGAGGCAATGACGGAAATCGACCTCACCGGGCAATTCAGGACGGCAGGTGCGGATATGGAATTTCTTGCGGATGAGCGCGAGCGTTTTGCGTAATGAACTGGAATGGGGGAACGGACCGAAGTAGCGCGCGCCATCGTCCTTTTTCAAGCGCGTGAGAAGGAAGCGGGGGAAGGGATCGTTGAGGTTGACCTTCACGAGGAGGAAATTTTTGTCGTCGCGGAAACTGACGTTGTAGCGCGGGCGATATTCCTTGATCAGTTTGCCCTCGAGCAGAAGCGACTCGGGCTCGCTTTTGACCGTGTGGGCCTCAAGGTCCCAGATGCTTTCGATGAGCGCCTGCGTTTTGCGATCCGATCGCTGCTGACGCGAGGGATGAAAATATTGGCTGACACGCTTGTGCAGATCGCGCGCCTTGCCGACGTAGATGACGCGGTTGAAGCGGTCCTTGAAAAGGTAGACGCCGGGCTTGTGCGGCAAATCACGCACCTTGGGCATGACATCGGGACGTTCGGCGACCATGGCTTAGTATGCCATAAAGCGGAGGATTGGGAAATGTCCCAAAGAAGAGTTTTCGCGCAGTGGCGCAACTGACGCAACGCTTCCAACTGGGATATCGCAAAATGCACTTTGCCGTTTATTTATCTGAGAAAACAGAGGCACTTCCCATTCGCGCTGCGAAATAACCTATGCTATATATCAGGGTCGTGATCACGTCCCTGACCGAAGTCTTACCGGAAACAGACGGAAAAGAATCATCCGCTCTGCGCAGTTTCAAGCCGCAGAACAAACGCAAAATTCTTTGCGCGTTTCCTCGTTACAGTTACAGCTTTGGTACGTTCAACCATGCGTTTCCCTTGATGGGCGATGTGAAGGGGTTTATGCCGCCGCAGGGAATTCTCCTCATCGTTGAGTTGGTCCCGAAGGAGTGGGAGATCAAGTTCGTCGATGAGAATATCCGCCGGGTCACACCGGAGGAATTTGCCTGGGCCGATGTTGTTTTTGTTTCGGGCATGCATATCCAACGCACGCGCATTCACGACATCACACGGCGAGCGCATGATGCGGGAAAGATCGTCGCACTGGGAGGGCCGTCGGTTTCCTCCGCGCCCGATTACTATCCCGATGTCGACCTGCTCCATTGCGGAGAAGTGGGCGATGGGACGTTGCGGCTTTTTCAACGGCTCGATGAGACGATCGAACGTCCTGAAGAACAGATTACTTTCCGCACGATCGACCGACTGCCGATGGCGCAGTTTCCGACGCCGGCCTATCATCGCATCGACCTCACGCAATATCTTCTTGGTTCGGTGCAGTTTTCCAGTGGCTGCCCCTATACGTGCGAGTTCTGCGATATTCCAGCTTTGTACGGACGTAATCCACGCCTGAAATCGCCAGAGCAAATCGTGAAGGAACTTGATCTGCTGGCGGATGGCGGCTGCGTCTCGGTCTATTTCGTGGATGATAATTTCATCGGCAATCCCAAGGCGACGGCAGATTTGTTGCCTCACCTGATCGAGTGGCAGAAGAAGCGCGACTACTCGGTGCGTCTTGCCTGCGAGGCGACACTGAACATGGTTCAGCACACCAAGATCATGGAGCAGATGAAGGAGGCCGCCTTCAACAATGTCTTTTTCGGAATTGAAACGCCGGATCCCAAGGCACTGAAAGCGATGAAGAAGGGGCAAAATTTGCGCACGCCGATCTTGGAGGCTATCAAGACGGCCAACTCCTACGGAATCGAAGTGGCCTGCGGAATCATCATGGGCCTCGATAGCGACACACCCGAGACGGCGCAGGCACTGATCGATTTCGCCGAGGTTTCCAACATCCCGATCATGACGGTGAACATCCTTTATGCGCTGCCAAACACGGCGCTTTATACCCGGTTGCAAAAAGAAAACCGGGTGCTGGAGGAAGCGGAAGATCGCGATTCAAACATCGTTTTTCTTCAACCGTACGAGAACGTGGTACGAGATTGGAAACGGGTCATCGGACATATTTTCAGCCCGGAGATGCTCTACGCCCGGTATGCCTACAATGCAGTCCATACCTATCCGCATCGGGTCATGCCCAAGAACCCCGAAAAACAGGCGACGTGGAAGAACATCAAGCGGGCGCTCAATATCATGCGCAGAATCGTATGGCGCGTCGGCATCCGAAGTGATTACCGCAAGCTCTTCTGGAAAATGGCCTGGACTGAATTGAAGCGGGGCAATGTCGAGGCGGTCTTCCAGATATCGATGGTAGCGCATCATCTCATCACCTACTCGCGCGAATGCACGCAGGGCAAGATGCAGTCGTCGAACTACTCGATCCGACAGGTGGAGCAGGACCGCGAGAACGAAGCGCTGGCGGCGTAGGAGGTTTCGCGCAGCGACGTAACGGGCGCTACGTTTCTATTTGGTGGCTTGCACGGATAACCATCGTGAGTTGGGGCAGCAACGGAGTTGCGCAGACAAGTGCGTTCCCAAGTACAACTTGGGAACGAGGGGAAAGTCAGAGCCTGGGGCTCTCCAACGAACCTCCGATTTTATCCAAGACCTTCATGCTTGATGTATGCTCTGAACGCGCACTGCGATCGATAGCCATCATTTTGGAGGTTTGTTCCTTCGTCATGACCCATTCGGCGGGTAAGGCGGTGCGGCAGGTTGTGCAGGCGGCGGAGCGCCGATCGACGACGAGCGCGTGACATTTCGGACACCGGTGCGGTTCCGAAATGAAGTCCATGGGAAATTCCTTAAAAGGCGAAGATGCCGAGACGCGCGCTTTTGCGCATGACCATCTCGACCAGGCTTTCCTTCTGCTTAACGCCGAGGACGTCCTCGATTTTTTGCGTAATGGTCGGCATGGCGAAAGGCTTGGGCAGAAGAGCGTCGAACCCGGCGGCTTTGGCTTCCGAGGTTAATTTCTCATCGAAGAGTCCGCTGACGAGCAGGAATTTTGCGTTGGGAAATAGCGGGACCAGTTTTTGTTTGAGCACGATGCCGTTGTCACCGGGCATGTTGTAATCGATCAGGAAAACGATCTTTTCCGAACTGGGCGGAAAGATGCGCAGCGTCGATTCGGCGTCCAGAAAACAGGTGACGTTGAACTTCAGTTTCAGCCAATCCCGCAACAGATTGTTTGCCTCAACATTGTCCTCTACGATGACAATGTGAGGGGCGGATTCGGCTGTGGTCATGGGCGTTTATGCTGCAGCAGAAATGAGCCCGGAAATATTGTCCTCGAGGATCGTGAAATCGAAGGGCTTGAGGATGAGCGCGTCCAACCCCAGCGTGCGGGTGGTCTCCGCCATTTCATAACTCATTTCGCCGGTGATCAGGATATATTTCGCGGTGGGAAAGCTGGTGCGAAAGTGTTTAAAAAGTTCGATTCCGTCTTTGCCGGGAAGCTTGTAGTCGAAGATGAAGACGTTGGAACCTTGCAGTTCGCTTTCGGCGGCCAAGGCGTCTTCGGCGCTGGGAAAGGTTTTGACCGAATTCCGGTCACCGAAAAAGGCATCGAGGGACTCGCTGATAAAAGGATCATCTTCAACAATCACAAGATGTTGACCATTAATCTGACGAGGCATCCTCTTAAAATATCGCAAGGTTGGTTTTGAGCAAGACTAACTTTTAGCAATTGACCTCGTGAATTGTTAACGCTTTAAATTTTATTTTGGCTTCACGACGAGATAATTAAACTTAATTGGCGCGAAATGGAGTTTCGCGGGGAGCAAGGGCGTTCCCAAATGGAGTTTGGGAACGAGGGGAAACTGAACCGTCGCCCGGCGTGCGGCGGCTACCTTTTTGGACAACAAAAAAGCCGGGCTGATTTCTCAGCCCGGCTTTTAAGTGTTTCCTGGGAATCAGGAACGAAGTGGACTCGCTTAGTAGTCCATTCCGCCCATACCGCCCATTCCGCCGCCACCGTGACCGCCAGGGGCCGCGGGCTTTTCCTTTTCAGGGAGCTCGGTCACGACGCATTCGGTCGTGAGGAGCAGGCCGCTGATGGAAGCCGCGTTCTGGAGGGCCGAACGGGTGACCTTGGTCGGATCGACGATGCCAGCCTTGATCATGTCGACGTAGTCGCCGGTCGCAACGTTGTAACCTTCGTTACCCTTGCGTCCCTTGACTTCATTGACGACCACGGAGCCTTCGCCGCCGGCGTTTTCAACGAGCGTGCGCAGGGGCTGCTCGATGGCACGACGGATGATGTTGACGCCGATCTTTTCGTCGCCAGAGACTTCGAGCTTGTCGAGGGCCTTCTGGGCACGGATCAGGGCCACACCGCCGCCGGGGACGATACCTTCTTCCACGGCTGCACGAGTCGCGTGAAGAGCATCTTCAACGCGGGCTTTCTTTTCCTTGAGCGCGGTTTCAGTCGCGGCGCCGACATTGATGACGGCAACGCCACCGGCGAGCTTGGCCAGGCGTTCCTGGAGTTTTTCCTTGTCGTAGTCGGAGGTGGTTTCCTCGATCTGACGGCGGATCTGGCTCACACGGCCCTGGATCTCGGAGGTCTTGCCGGCACCTTCGATGATGGTCGTGTTTTCCTTGTCGACAACGATGCGCTTGGCGCGGCCGAGGTCTTCGAGGGTGATGTTTTCGAGCTTGATGCCGAGGTCTTCGCTGATAACGCGAGGAGCACCGGTCAGAACGGCCAAGTCTTCGAGCATGGCCTTGCGGCGATCACCGAAGCCCGGGGCCTTGACGGCGCAGACCTGGATGGTGCCACGAAGCTTGTTCACGACGAGAGTCGCGAGCGCTTCGCCTTCGACTTCTTCCGCGATGATGAGGAGGGGGCGGCTGGCTTTGGCCGTCTTTTCCAGCAAGGGAAGGAGGTCCTTCAAGTTGCTGATCTTCTTCTCGTGGATGAGGACGTAGGCGTTCTCGAGGACCGCTTCGAGGTCTTCCGCGTTGGTGACGAAGTACGGGGAGAGGTAACCCTTGTCGAACTGCATGCCTTCGACGACGTCGAGGGAGGTTTCGATTCCCTTGGCTTCTTCGACGGTGACAGTTCCATCTTTGCCGACCTTGTCCAGCGCGTCAGCGATGATTTCGCCGATCGTGTGGTCCCAGTTGGCGGAGACGGTTGCGACCTGTTTGATCTCTTCCTTGTCCTTCACCTTTTTGGAGATGCGGGCGAGTTCGTCGGTGATCGCATCGACGGCTTTTTGAATGCCGCGCTGCAGATCAGTCGGGTTCGCACCGGCGGTGACGTTCTTGAGGCCTTCTTTGTAGATGGCTTCAGCGAGAACGGTTGCCGTCGTGGTGCCGTCGCCGGCGATGTCGCTGGTTTTAGAAGCGACTTCGCGCACGAGCTGGGCGCCGATGTTCTCGTAGGGGTCTTCGAGTTCGATTTCCTTGGCGACAGTGACGCCGTCCTTGGTGATCGTGGGTGAACCGAATTTCTTGTCGAGGACGACATTGCGTCCACGTGGTCCGAGCGTGGCCTTGACGGCGCGGCTCAGTTTTTCGACGCCGCGCAGCAATGCATGCCGGGCGTGTTCGTCGAACTGAAGTTGTTTAGCTGCCATAATAAGCTCCTTTTTTAGAGTTGATTGGGGGTGGTGGGGAGACGGGATCTTTAGAGGATGCCGAGGATGTCGTCTTCGCGCAGGACCTGGAAGGTCGTGCCGTCGATCTTGATCTCGGTGCCGCCGTACTTGCTGATCAGGACCTTGTCGCCGACTTTGACTTCGAAGGGCTGTTTGTTGCCTTCGTCATCGCGCTTGCCGGTTCCAATAGCGACAACTTTCGCTTCCTGGGGTTTTTCCTTGGCCGTATCAGGAATGATGATGCCGCCTTTTTTGACTTCTCCCTCTTCGATCGGCTGCACGAGCACCCGGTCGCCGAGAGGACGGAATGTTGGGGTTGCCATATTCTGTCTCCTTTCGTTTGGTTTGGTTGTTGTTTGAATCATCCGAGCTTATCGCAATATCAGGGGTAGCCGTTGCACTCCGTGCAATGACCGTCGCACGGAGTGCGACGGCTACCTTTCTGATCCCACGTTAAAGCCGGGATGATGGGGTTTGAAATTTTAAGCTTCGGTCACCGCAATGACATTGGCTGCAACGACGACGTGTTTCGGTGTTTCGCCATCCATGAGCAAGATGAAGAGACCGTTTTCTGTCCAGGCGACCGAGGTGGCCTGGACGGTGATCGCGGTCTTTTCTTTGAAGGTGATGTTGTACGTCTTCACAGGAAGAGTTCCGGTTTCGCTCATTTCTTTCCTTTTTTGGCGTCCTTGTCCTTATCGACCATCTCGAAGTCCGCATCGACAACATCGTCCTTGCTGCCTTCAGGCTTGGTGAAGTCGGCCTTCTCAGGTGTGGGGCCATCGGTGGCGCCGGGCTGAGCTTGAGCGGAAGCGGCGGCCTTCTTGTAGAGTTCTTCAGAAGCGGCGCTGACCTTTTTGTTGAGGTCTTCGACGGCGGTCTTGATCGCATCGAGATCTTCACCCTTGAGCGCTTCGCGAACCTTCGTGATCTCGGCTTCGATTTCGGTCTTCTGCGCGGCATCGACTTTGTCGCCCAAATCCTTGAGCATCTTTTCCGCAGCGTAGGCGGATGAATCGGCGCCGTTGCGCAGCTCAATCGTTTCCTTCGCCTTCTTGTCGTCCTCGGCGTGGGCCTCGGCGTCGCGGGTCATCTTTTCGACTTCCTCCTTGGAGAGGCCGCTCGAACCGGTGATGGAAATTTTCTGTTCCTTGCCCGTGCCGACATCCTTGGCCGAGACGTGGAGAATACCGTTGGCATCGATGTCAAAAGTGACTTCGATCTGCGGCGTGCCGCGCGGGGCGGGCGGAATGCCATCGAGGTGGAATGTGCCGAGCTGCTTGTTGTCGCGAGCCAGCGGGCGTTCGCCCTGAAGGACCTTGATTTCCACACCAGGCTGATTGTCCGAGTAGGTGGAGAAAGTCTGCGTCTTTTTCGTAGGAACGGTCGTGTTGCGAACGATCATCGGCGTGGCGACGGAACCGGCGGTTTCGATGGCGAGCGTGAGCGGCGTAACGTCGAGCAGGAGGACGTCCTTGACGTCGCCCTTGAGCACGCCGCCCTGGATGGCCGCGCCGATGGCAACGACTTCATCCGGATTCACACCCTTGTGCGGCTCCTTGTTGACGAGCTTGCGCGCGATTTCGATGATCTTGGGCATGCGGGTCATGCCGCCGACGAGAACGAGTTCGTCGATCTGCGCCGCGGTGATCTTCGCGTCGTTCAAGCAGGCGTTGACCGGCTTGATCGTGCGCTCGGTGAGCGCGTCGGTGAGTTGTTCCAGCTTGGAGCGGGAGAGATCCTTGCGGATGTGCTTCGGGCCCGTTTGGTCCGCCGTGATGAACGGCAGGTTGATTTCGTAGGTCTGCGAGGAAGAAAGGGCGATCTTCGCCTTTTCGGATTCCTCTTTCAGACGCTGAATTGCGTCCGGCTGACCTTTTAGATCGATACCACTTTCGGTTTTAAATTCGGCCAGGAGCCAATCCATGATCGCGTTGTCCCAATCGTCGCCGCCGAGATGGGTATCGCCGTTGGTGGCCTTGACTTCAAACACGCCGTCGCCGATTTCGAGGACGGAGATGTCGAACGTGCCGCCGCCCAAATCGTAGACGGCAATCTTTTCGTCCTTCTTCTTGTCGAGGCCATACGCGAGCGAAGCTGCGGTGGGCTCGTTGATGATGCGGAGAACTTCGAGGCCCGCGATGCGACCGGCATCCTTGGTGGCGTGGCGCTGGCTGTCGTTAAAATAAGCAGGAACGGTGATGACCGCCTGGGTGATCTTTTCGCCGAGCTTCGATTCCGCATCGGCCTTGAGCTTGGCGAGAATGAAGGAGGAGACTTCCTCGGGAGAATAGGTTTTCTTTTCGCCCTTCACTTCAACTTCGATATGGGCGTCGCCGTTCTTGGCTTCGACGAGCTTGTAGGGAACGCGTGCCTGCTCGGATTTGACTTCCGAGAACTTGCGGCCAATGAAACGCTTGACCGAGAAAATGGTGTTTTGGGAGTTGGTAACGGCCTGGCGCTTGGCGGCCTGACCAACGAGACGCTCGCCGCTCTTCGTGAAAGCGACGATGGAGGGAGTCGTGCGTGCGCCCTCGGAATTTTCGAGAACCACCGGCTCGCCATTCTCCATAATGGACATACAGGAGTTCGTCGTGCCTAAATCAATGCCTAGAATCTTTGCCATAGTGACTATTACCTGCAGGATGTGGGCCGGGTGATAGCCATTCCCCTAAGTCGCTATGTTCTAGAATATTACAGCCAATCATCACTATTGCTTACTCGCTCGACATGGCTAAAAACGAGACATAACGTCACACCAGGAGGGTCATTGTGCCTCTAGCAAACCGAAGGTTTGCCAGCACCATAGCCGGTGGTTGAGCCCGTCTCGGGCGACACCACCGGAAAATATTCTTCAAGAAGCGCACCCCGGGCAGGGGTGCCACCTCTGTACGACCCCTGCCGGGCCCGGTTTGCGAGGGAATAATATACCGGTGGTGGCGACCGCTGCTGCGGTCTTACCACCGGCTAGGATTGTGAAAGGCCTTCGGCTTGCGATGACGAAAAGACGACTTTTGCAGAGGTCTCTGTAGGGGCGTTCTAAATCAAGATCAGTTTTGTAGATCGAAGAAGAAAGGCAGACCGAACTGGTCCTTCGACAAGCTCAGGATGACTAATGCTAAATGTGAGAGTTTCGCAGATATTCCCTTAGGGATGACCGATTATCCAGCCAAGCCTTAGCTAGGGGGCGGTGGCGGGAGCAGGATCGGGTGCGAGGGGGGCGTCGTCGTTTACAGTGGCGCCGCTGAGCTTGGCGGTGTCGTCGAACCACTTTTTGTACTTCTCCGCGCTTTCGACGATGAGCGTGCCCTTCATGCCGGAGTGACCGTTGCCGCAAAGCTGGGCACAGACGATTTCGTAGGTGCCTTCCTTGACCGGAATGAACCACATCGGAATGATGGAGCCGGGGATGGCGTCCTGCGCGACGCGCATGTTGGGGATGCAGAAATCATGGATCACGTCCTTGGACATGACATTAATGATGCAGGGCTGGTTGACCGGCAGGTGCATCTCGTTCCTGGTGATGAGATCGTCGGCGGCGTCGGGATCGGTGCGGTCAATGCCGAGCCCGTTGGCCCCGCTGACGAGCTGGATTTTGCGCCTGCCAAATTTTTCATCTCCGCCGGTGTATTGGAAATTCCAAAGGAACTGCTCGCCGACGGCGCTCAGACGGGTGACGTTCGGGCCGGTGGGCCAGTCATCGACGCGATTGGCCCAGATGGGCGCGGCGAAGGACATGAGGAGGACGACTTCGAGAACAAGCACGCCGCCTTCGAGCTTGGTGGGCAGATGGCTGGTGGCGCCGACGTAGTTCGCCTTGGGATGCTTTCTCTTTTGAAAGCGCCAGAGGGTATAGAAGTAAAACGAGCCCCAGCCGACGAAGAGCACGAGCATGAACCAGTGGAGCATCTCGAGCATGTTGTCGATGACGTAGCCGTGCTGGGAGGCATTCGGGGTGATCCCCAGGGCTTCGATGAGAAGAGCGAAGGTCATTGTCTTAGAGAGAGGTTCCGGGTTTGGGCTGGGCGTTGGTTTCGCTCAACAATTCATCGTAATCGGGCAGGGGATGCATGGCCCGGTAGCGGAGATAGAAACCGAATGCGGCCACGGCGCCAAGCATGACGAACATGATGATGACCATGGCGAAGATGCCCCAGGTGGCCGCGATGCCTTGTTGGCTGCCGGAGGTGTCACCATAGCAGGCGGCACAGGCGCGAGCCGGAGCACTGGAATTGAGAACCAAAAAGGTGGCCAAGGCCAGAAGAGCGGCGGTACGAGAAGAGAGAGCTTTCATGAAAGTCATTGGATGATGAGGCGCCGGGTTTTCTTGAGGAAATGGATTTCGTAGGCGACCAGGGCGATGGCGATAAAGATGCAGGCGATCCCCGTAATCGTGTAACCAATACCCACCGCATCGGAGCTGGTGAAGGCCCAAAACGCAAAGATGAGCGAGATGCTCACCCCGGCGAAGATGATGACTTGATGGAGGAATTTGAGGGACATGGCTCAGGGTTGCGGGTTGGATTTATCGTGGTAATTTTTGATCGGGTCTCCGATGTGCGGCAGGGTGGAATCCCACCACGAGAGAAAGATCATGCCGCCGAGGAAAAGGATGGTGAAAGCGAGGGTGCGGAAGACGAAGGAGAAACTGGCGAAGAGCCAGTGGAGAAAGAAGGCGATGAGGAGGCAACGGGCGATGGTAAGAACAGTGAACCCCCAAACATTTTGAGTGCCGTAGAACTCGTAGTTTGCGACAGCACAAAGGATGAGACAGAAAAAACCGATGAACCAGAAGATGTTCTGCTTCGCGTGCAGCTTGGCGTGGGCCACTTCCTCCGGTGAATCGAAGGCGTGGGCGGGTGCGTGCTCAGCGTGGTCGGTGTGATCGGCGCTCATAACGTTAATTTATCAAAGGGGCGATGATTTGCAAAAGCTCAGGTGAGATAGAGAATGGGGAAAACGGTGATCCAGACGAGATCGACAAAGTGCCAGAAGATACCGGTGACTTCGAGGCGATTGGAGAGTTGCTCGGGGCTGCGTTTGTAGAGCCTCGAACCGATCGTGAGGAAGTAGGTCATGACGACGATGCCGCCGATGATGTGGAGTGCGTGAAGTCCGGTGACGGTGAAGTAGATGGCGAAGTAGGTGCCGTAATAGGGGAGGAACCTGCCGGCGCGCTCGACGTCGGCTCCAGCTATGGTAATGGTCTCCTCGGTCGACTCTTCCGTTCCTGCTGGCGCTTTATAGCCGACGGGATGGAACGTCTTGACCGGCGAGAGGACATAGTTGCCTTTGAATCCGGTCTGGGAATGGTTAAGGAAGTAGTCGCCGTCTGGGCCGGGTTGCCATCCTTCAAGGTCGCCACTGACCTGATAGCCTTGTTGAGAGGGAATGTACGTGACCTCGGCGTCCATCTTTTTCAACTGATCCTCGTATTGGCCGTATTTGGCTTCCGGGATCAACAAGCCCCAGTGCTCGTACTTGGTGTAGTACTCGTAGCCCTTCAGGCAAAGGAAGAGGACACCGCAGATAATGGTGATGCCGAGGCAGAGGCGATATTTATTGAACTGCCGCTCCTTCAACGCGACCCATGCGTAGACCATTGTGATGCTGGAAACGATGAGGATGAAGGTATTGGTCAGACCGATGGGCACGCTGAGGACGTGCTGGGGCCAAGTGCCTTCGTCGGCGCCGATGCGCATGAAGAGATAGGACGTGAAGAGCGCGCCGAAGAGCATGACCTCGGAGGCGAGGAAGAGCCAGATGCCGAGCTTGCCGTTGTAGAGGCCGGTATCGGGGCGGGCGGTTAGGGTGTAGGGGATTTCCATGAACTATTTGGGAAAAATTTTGACGGAATTAACGGAATTACGGAATTTTTTTAACAGGAAAACAGGGAGGCATGAAATACAGGAAGGGGAGGCAGGGGAACTTTTTGGATGGGATTAATATGATTAAAAGGATTGGGGAGACCGATTGGCGATTAGTTGAGGGTCGGGAGGCCGATGATGCGTTTTTCTTCGGGCGGGGTGCCGTCGCCTTCGTTGAGAGTTGTCTTCTTGATGCTGTCTGGCGGTTGGGACTGCATCGTGAAATCGGTGAGGTGGCCGGGGACGCTGTATTCGTAGGGTCCGCGATAGGCGACGGGCGGTGTGATGAAGTTGCCGTGAGGTGGCGGCGAGGGGGCGGACCATTCGAGGGTGGTGGCTTCCCACGGATTATCGGAGACCTTGTGGCCCCATTTCCAACTGGTGGTGAAGTTGATGATGAAGAAGATTTGCGCGAGGCCCATCAACCATGCCGATTCCGAGATGAAGACGTTCCAGTGGAGAACGTTCTTGTTGAGCAGTTCGTAGGTTGCGCCGCCGTCGTACATGCGGCGGTGCATGCCGGCCATGCCCTGGAGGAACATGGGGAAGAAGATGCAATTCATGAGGACCATGGTGCACCAGAAGTGACATTTGTTGAGCGTCTCGTTCATCATCCGGCCGGTGGCCTTGGGATACCAGTATTCGATTCCCGCGAAGAGCGCGAACATGGTGCCGGGGGCGATGACGTAATGGAAGTGGGCGATGATGTAGTAGGAATCGTGCAGGAAGGTGTCCGGCGCGTTGAAGGCGAGCGGAATACCGGTCAACCCGCCGATACCGAAGAGTGGCAGGAAGGCGGTGGCCCAGAGCATCGGCGACGTAAATCGGATGGAGCCGCCCCACAATGAAATGATGAGCGAACTGAGGATGAGGATCGTCGGCACCGAGATGATGATGGTGGTCAACTGGAAGAAGGAGCTGACCGCGGTGCCCATGCCAGTGAGGTACATGTGATGCGCCCAGACGATCATCGAAAGAAAGCCGAGAACGAAGAGACCGTAGACCATCTGGTTGTAACCCCAGAGCGGTTTGCGGGAGTTGTTGGCGACGATTTCCGAGATGATGCCGAGTCCGGGAAGAATCAAGACGTAAACTTCGGGATGGCCGAGGAACCAGAAGAGATGCTGCCAGAGGAGTGGGCTGCCGCCGCCGTTAGTGTGCCAAGGCGCTCCGTTGACGACGAGACCGCTGGGGCTGAAGAGGCTTGAACCGCTGAGGCGATCCATCAACTGCATGAGGGCGGCGGCTTCGAGCGGAGGGAAGGCGAGGAGCAAAAGGAAGGCGGTGATGAACTGGGTCCAGACGAAGAACGGCATCCGCATCCAGTACATGCCCTTGGCGCGGAGCTGGACGATGGTGGTGATGAAGTTGACGCTGCTCAAAAGTGAGGACGTGATGTTGAAGGCCATCGCGATGATCCAGATCGATTGGCCGGTGAGCCACATCGGCCAGAGGAGATGGGTGTGGCCATCGGGGCCCAAGGCGGGATGTCCGAACCAGGAATAAGGTTGCGGTTGATCGGAAATGGAGGCGAGGGGTGTGTAGGAGGTCCAGCCTGATTTCGCCGCGCCGCCCGGGACGAAGAAGCTGATGAACATCAGAAACGCGCTGATGAAGAAGAGGATGACGCTGCCCATGTTGAGGCGGGGGAAGGCCATGTCGATCGCGCCGATTTGGATGGGCATGACGTAATTGCCGAAGGCGGCAAAGGCGACGGGGACGATGCCGAAGAACACCATGATGGTGCCGTGCATGGCGCCGAGGGTGTTGTAGAAGTCGCCGGTCATGATGCCGCCGGGCATCTGGGCGTGGCCGAAGATGCGTTCCATCAAACAGGGATGATTGGGATCGGTGAGGACGACTGTGGGAATCTCCGGCATACGGCCCATGCCGAGGTGATAGAGAATCTCATGCACCTGATACATGATGTGGTTATGAGCGTTGGCCCAAGTCAACGGCTCGGTGGGGAAAGCGAGCTGCCAGCGCATGAGCAGCATCAAACAGAAACCGAAAAAGAGAAAGGAGAGGCCACCCCAGAGATACTGGATGCCGATGACTTTGTGGTCGGTGGAGAAAACGTAACTGCGCCAGAAGCCGAGTTCGTGATGCTCATGACCGTGGTCACCGTGATCGTCGTGGGCATGAGTGTCATGACCATGGGAGGGCGCGGGAATGGCGTGCGTTTCTGCGCTGGGGGGAAGATCGTCCATAAGATTCGGTGCGGCTAGCGGCCAGTCGTATAATTACACATTTTCATCACGGTGCGCAAAGGATTCTCCTCCAATTTGAAAGTATTAGAATGATTTCGTGCCGTCGAACTGAAAGTTAATACTTTTATCAATGTAGCGGCGGTCTATGACCGTCGCCAATTGTTCGCTTTCAGAAAATCAATTAAACGGCAACGGGTTCACTTCGCCCTGATAGGGCCAGTCATTTGCCTCTGCTGTCAGTCCTTTACGAATTGGATTTTCCCGCACGTAGAGCCATTTCTCCTCGTAAGATTGTTCGGAACGCACCAAATGATCAAAGTATCCCTTTTGCCAATGGGGAGATTGATTTTCCAATTCCCGGAGCGTTTTCGATAGGCTGTTCTTTAAAGATTTGATCCAGAGCGCGATTGGCATTTCTTCTCCCAAATTGACAAAAAAGTGGAGATGGTCTGGCATGATAACGTAACGTCCTGCCAGAGCGTGGCGTTCTCGGCCGAGAATGCAAAATTTCTGGAATGAATCGTGGATTGCGGAGTTTGCCAATAGAGGTTGGCGTTCATGCGTGCCGAATGTGACGAAGAAGATCGAGTATCCGGGGTAAATCTCATCCAGTCGGGAGAGTCTGGGACGCATGGGAGCAATTCTGGCGACGGTCATAGACCGCCGCTACACTAAAAGGATTTCGTGCCGTCGAACTGAAAGTTAATATTCGCTGTGCCATTTTTGACGTGGATGGTTTGCTCGAGTGTCTGGGCGAAACGGGGATGCCAGGCGTCGATTTTGTAGTCGCCGTCGGCTAATTCGCTGCCTGATCGTAACTTGAATGTGCCGTCGAGGACGGTGACGCCGAAGCAGGATGATTTTAGCGCCATGACCCAGCATTGCATCCAGGGGTGGACGTCGCATTGGAGGGTGTAGAGACCGGGGTCGTCGAGTTGCTTGTCGTCGGTCTGGCCTTGGCGGGCCTGGCCGAAGTTGAAGCCGGGGACGTCGGCGCCGGGAGGTTTGCCGGGGCCGTCGCTGACTTTGGCGCGGATGTTGTGGAGGGTGGGGTCGGCGTTGGTGATTTTGAAGGGGACCCCGGCTTGGATGGCGATAACGTGGGGGATGTAGCGGCAGCCGAGTTGTTTGACTTCGACTTCGGGGGGAATCGCCGCTCCTATTTTGTCTGCTAACTTTGGATCAACAACCCAAACGACGACATCGCCGAGTTCGCCCTTGGGGCCGACTTTCCAGTTTTCGGTGTGGCGGACGGCGCTTTCGCCGCAGCCGCTGACGGGGGCGACGAAGGTTTCGTCCTTGCTGTTGGGGTTGCCCTGAAGGGTGATGGTGCCGGTGATGTCGGCTGGAGAGGGGAGCGCGGAAACGGACAAGAGAAGTACGCAGAGAAATCCGAGGTAGCCGCCGCTGTCCCTAGCGGCGGTGTCTTTTCGCTCCGACGTTCCGCCGCTAGGGACAGCGGCGGCTACCTCGGAAGGAAGGCGAACCAGACGGTATTGGGTTACCTCGGAGGAAGGCACCGTCGCCCGGCGGTCGACGGCTACCACTGAGGCGGGCGCGATCACGGTTATTTCTTGTCGGAGGGATCGGGGCCGTTGGGGGCGATCTTGATCAAACCGGCTTCCGACCATGGGCTGGAATGGGAGGCGTACTTGGCGCGGACCGCGGCGACTTCGTCCGTGGTGACCGCGTTGGCGGTATTGCCCCATGTGGCGCGCATGTAAGTCATGATGTCGGCGATTTTCTCGTCGCTGAGGCTGCCTTGCCAACTGGGCATGACCATGGCACTGAAAGTTGCGCCCTTGACGGTGATCGGGCCGGTCAGACCGTGGAGGACGATGGCAGCGAGGCGTTCCTTGTTGCCGATGACCCATTCGGAACCGCCGAGAGGCGGGTAGGAGCCGGCGGTGCCTTCGCCGCTGGCTTGGTGACAGGCGGCACAGTTGCCGCTGTAAAATCGCTTGCCGAGGGACATGGGTGTTTCCGCGACCTCGGTGGTCGGTGCGGTGGAGATGGCGGCACCGCCGGGGCCCTGGTCCATGATGCCAAGACCAAAGGTGGCGAAACCGGTGAAGGACGTGCCCGCGAGGAAAAGCGCGAAGCCGCAGACGAGATAGAGCCAGACGGGAAGCGGTTCGTGCTCGCCGAGGCCGGGCGTCATGTCGGGCGTCTCGACGAAATCGGGGGCCTCGGGCTGGATGGCCTCGTTGGGCGGGAGGTGTGGCGGGGGTTGAAGCTCGGGATTATGCGTGCTCATTTAACTCTTGGAGGGGCGGGGTACCGGGCCATTTTCGTCGGGAAGATGGTAACCCTTGTTAAGCGAGAGGAGATAGGCGACGAGCGATTTGGCCTCGGCGGTGGGGACAATTTCCCATCCGGCGGGCGGCATGTCGGCGGGGACGAGGACGAGGGCGTCGTCGGAGGGCAGGCCGCGGACTTTTTGCATGGTGAAGAGGAAGCGATAGGCGGGCATGCTGCTGTGGCCGTTCAGGACATAGGGATCGTAGAGATAACGATAGAGCCCGGCGGCCGTGGGGAAGCGGTGAGCGACGTTGGTGAGATCGGCCCCGGCGCGGCTGGTGCCGAGGAAGACCTGATGCTGCCAGATGTAGTCGCGCGGATAGGTGCGGCGGGTGACTTCCTTTTTGGGATCGCCATCGTCGGTGGCCGTGCCCCAGCCGCGGATGATGTCGGCGCCGGAACTGGCGGGGCGGACTTGCTGGGTGTGGCAATAAGCGCAGCCGTTGGAGGCGTAGACTTTTTCGCCTTGATGGGCGGAGCCGGAGGAATCCCACGGTGTGATGCCGGGGGTACCTTCCTCCTTGATCGGGGCGAGATGGCCGAGATTGATCCAGGGCAAAACGATCAGCGCGAACCACGTGAACATGAACGTGGCGAGGACGAGAAAGAAGAAAGGGCGGAACGGAGGGTTCATGCGGACACCTCCACGGACGTTGCCTTTACGGGAGCTGCCGGTTGATAGGGCTCCATCAAGATTTCGGAGGCGAGACGACTTCTGCGCACCTGCTGACGAAGCCAGTCGAGGACCATCCAGCCGAGGTGCAGGGCGAAGATTCCGTTACCGATGGAGACCAAGGCGATGCACATGGTGGAGGCGATGTAAAAGCCGATCGAGACCTGGTTGACGTTAACGATGGTGACGAGCGGGTTGGTGGTCTCAAGGATCAGGCCTTGCACGATGCCGCCGCCGCCGACCAAGGCGAGAAAGAGAAGGATGCCGTAGAGGCTGGCATAATAGTGGGCGCGGATCAGGAAGGCGGAGCGCCAGCCGAAATCGAGGAGGCGAGGGACGATATAATACATCGAGCCGAAGACCATGAAGCTGAAGAAGCCGTAGACCCAGAGGAACATGTTGCACTCACGGAACATGGTGAAGCGGAGGACTTCGTTGGCGGCGCGAACGGAGAGGAGTTGTTCCGAGGCCCCGGCGATGACGAAAAAGAACGCCGAAAGGACAAGGAAGGGGAAGACGATGCCGCCGTGGTGGCCTTGTTGGGCTTCGCCCCTCAAAGAGGTGCCGACGAGGTTCATGCCGATGACAGCGACGGGGAGGAAGATGAGTCCGCTGAGCACCAAGCCGACGGTGACGGTATCAGCGGGGAAGGGGCCACCGACGAGATCGTGAACGGCAGTCCAGGGCGCTATGATGATCCAGCTCCAAAAGCCGAGTTGTGCGCGGGAACCCCATTGGAGATCGAGGCCGGACATTTTTGGGATGAGATAGTAGAGGAGGGCCAGACCGATCGGCGCCAGCCACAGCACGAAGAGACCGTGGACGTACCACGCGCTGAGCAGTGCCTGCATGACTCCGGATCCAGGAAGTGGGAAGGCCCAGGCGGATTGGTCGGACGTATGTCGGAGATCAGGGGAGAGGGGATGGAGATCGGTGCTCAGGAGGGTGGATCCGGTGGCGTAGAGCCAGGGAAAGGCGAAGAGCGCGACGAGGATCCAGGATTGAGCGATGTGATTCTGGCCGGGCTTGCGTCCAAGGTAAGTGGCGATGGCCCAGAGCGCGAAGAGCGCGTAGGCGACCCAGAGGATCCACGAGGCGTAGGCGGGAAATTCAAGGAGTTCGACGCCGTTGCTGTCGCCGAGGAAAATGCCGGTGAGGCCGGTGGCGATGCCGAGATTCCAGAAGACGACGCCGGTCATCAAGGCGGCAGGCGCGCGTGCCGGGGTGCGGCCCATGCGGGTGAGGAGCCAGATGGCGAGGCCGAGTCCGGCGGTGCTGGCCCAACCGTAAACAAGCGCATCGACGGCGGCGGGCCAGATATGGCCGTAGGTGAAGAAGCTGCAGCAGGCCGAGAGCTTTACGAGGAGCCCGATGATGGGGAAGGTGTCCTGCGGATGAGTCAGTGACGAGGCGTAGACGAGCAGGAACGTACCGACGACCATCCAGTGGACGGCGGAGAGGAAGCAGACGAGCACGGGCCAGCGCACCGATGCGTCAACGGCGGCGAGTTCCGGATCGGTCGAGATGAATCCGTGGTCAGCTGGGGGGATATAAGGAGGTTTCGCCATGGGATTTACTTGGTCGGTTTGGCGGGTGCGGCAGGCGCAGCGTTGGTCGAAGCCGCAGCGGGCTTGGCCGGGGTGGTAGGCGAGGCATTCGTCGAAGCTGCGGCGTCGGGCTTGGCGGGAGCAGCGGCAGGCGGCGCGGGTGCGGGAAGTGCGCTGCCGATCTGGGCAGGTTGCGCCTTCAAGGTATCGACTTCCTTTGTCATGGCTTCATCGATCGGGATGTGGATGGTGCCTTTGGCTTGATCGACCCAATCCGCCGGGGCATTGATCGTGCCGTTCTCCTCGGCCTGAAGTTTTTGCAGCGTGAGGTAACGATCATTGGAAATTTGTTGATCGTGGCTGGTGTAGGCGCGGGTCATGTGCCCGGAATAACCGGCGATGATCGCGAAAATCGAGAAGGCCGCGAGGATGCCGATCAGCCAAGTGATCTTGATCTGGGAAGGTGATGCGGTTTCGGTGGACATACGCTAGTTGGTGACGGTGAGGCATTCGACCATGCGCGGGTCGCGGTTCGGGAAGAGCGAGGCCGAGGCGGTGACGCGAATGTAGGCGAAGCCGAGGATCGAGCCGACGGTCATGAAGGCAACGAAGTCCTGAATGCTGGGAATAATGCTCGTCGGATGCGCATAGGGCATGATGAACCAGTAGAGTTCAACACCGTGCATGATGAGAATCCAGATCGCGATGGCGGTCAGCGCGCGCAGGCTTTTCTTGGTGTCCTGGGCGAGGAGGTACATGACGGGTAACATGAATTTGCCGACGATGATCAAGAAGGAGAGATACATCCACGCGCCGCGATTGTGGTCGTTATAGAAGATGGTTTCTTCGGGGATGTTGGCGTACCAGATGAGGAGGAATTGACCGAAGGCGAAGTAGGCCCAGAGCATGGTGAAGCCCAGGAGGAGTTTGCCCATCAGGTAAAAATGTTCCGAATTGAGCGCACCGAGGAAACCGGCGGAGCGGAAGATGGCGACGAGAACGATGCACGCCGCCAGGCTGGCTTGGGCGCAGACGCCGAAGTTGTAGGCGCCGAAGAGACTGGACGACCAGCTCCAGGCGAGTCCCATGAACCAATCGAAACTGAGGAAGGTCTCGAGCACGCCGAAGATGACGAGCGCGAGATAACTGTGATCGATCATGTTGCGGGTGTGGACCGGGCTGCCGTCAATGTCCTGCATTCTCGAGCGGCGCCAGTAGTAAAGCCCGGCGAGGCTGAAGTAGAGGAAGTAGACGACGACGCGGAAGGAGAAGGACATCGGGCTGAACCAGTCTTTGGCATGGTTAAGTGCCGCCTGATTTTCCGGGGTCAGATATTTCCAGAGGATTCCGCCAAAAGCCCCGCCAGAAGTCGGGATGCAGCAGGGCAGAAAGAGAATGAAGAAGAGGGGGATCAAGGCGACGATATTTTCCCACACGCGACGGACGAGGACGCCCCAACCGGCGTTGCAGGCGTGATGGAGTGTGACCCAGAAGAAGGAGCCGAGCGCGATGGTGAAGAAGAAGTAAAACGCGAAGAACCAGGAGTAGGCGAACTGGACGCGATCATGCCAGGCACCGAGAGCGGAGAGGATGATTCCCACGACGGAGAGGATCGCGAAAATGCCGGTGAGGGCATACTTCGACGGCACGAGGCGCTCGGGCGGCGGGAGATGGAGGGTGTGGGGATGGCCGCTCATTGCTTTAGCTCCTCGTCAGTATTTGGACTGTAACTCTCAGCGAGTTGGGACGAGATCGTCTTGGATTCACCATCTGCGAAATTATGGTGAAAATTCTCCCAGTCCTGTACGCTGGGGCGATCATCGAGAGTGCGAAGGTCGCTGGTACACTCCGACTTGAGAGCTTTCGCATTGGAAGCCGACTTGGTTGGGGGCGTTGCTGGCGCAGGTTGCGCATCGGGAGCGGGAGCCGGGGCGGCAGGCGTAGCCGGTTTCATCTTGGCCTGAAGCGCTGTTTGTTCCTCGGGGGAAGCATCGTCGAAGGTCGCATTTTGGCTGCGTTGCAGCGCGCGGATGTACATGACGATGCGCCAGCGGTCATCGATGGTGACGTTGTAGGCGTAGCCGAGCATCTGGCCTTTGCCGTTGCTGATGGTGTTGAAAATCTCGCCATCGCTCATCTTGCGATACATGTCTGAGTGATAATTGGCCGCGCCGACGAGGCCGTACTTCGAAGTGATGCCTTTGCCATCGCCCGCCGCGCCGTGGCAGACCTCGCAACTGATGGTGTAGCGTTCGCGACCGCGCGCCATGTTGGCGGCGTCGACTTGCAGCGGACGTCCACCGTCGATGGCATCGTGGGTCGGGATGCCGTCGCCCCAATGCGTCTCATCCCATTTGCCGGTTGCCCAGTAATCGTTTTTGCCGGGCATTTCCTCGGCGATAGTTCCTGGAACGGGCGGGCGTGAGGCAGCGCCGTCAGAGAAGAAGGTGCTGGGCTGCTGGTCCTTGACCTTGTCCTGATAATTCATGTCGGGGAAAATCTCGAAGGGCGGCTTGGAGAAGTGATCTCCGCGAAATCCGGCGATGGTGAAGACGCCGAGGACGACCAGCGCAAAGGCGAGAAAGAAGTAAGTTAGTCTCATTCTTCGTCTCCGATGTAGGTGAGATTGGTGCCGCCGATTTCCGTGAGCAGGTCAATCGAGGCCTTTTCATTGAAGCGCGGGTCGTTGGCTTCGATGACGATGAAGAATTTGTCGTGGGTGGCGCGGGTAAAGGCGTCCCATTCCCAGAGGGGATGGTGAAGCCTGGGCAGGCCGGAGAGGACGACCATCCCGACGATGCTCATGATCGCGGAAAGAATGATCATGAGGAGATCGAGGATCGGCACGAAACCGGGCAGGCTGAAGTAGGGCTTGCCCTGCGTATCGATGGGATAGACGTAGACAGAGGTGATCGTGACGAGGAGAAAGCCGCCGACAAGACCGCCGAATCCGCCCGCGAAAGTGAAGAGACCGACCATCGATTTGCTTTGCCCCATGGCCTTGTCGAGGCCGTGGACGTAGTAAGGCGTGTAGCAGTCCCAGCCCTTGAAACCGCGATCGCGGATTTTCTCGGCAGCGGCGTAAATCGATTTGGGTCCGTCAAATTCGGCGGCGACGGCGTAGAGCTTTTTCGGTGTCCGTCCAGAACCGACGGCGTACACGAGTTGGTTATCACTCATGGGACGCTCCGTTCTTTTCCGCCTCGACGATGGGGGCATCGTGCGGGTTGGCTTCCGGCATGACGCCCCGGACTTCGGAGATGGCGATGACGGGCAGGAAGCGGATGAAGAGGAGGTACATCAGGAAGAAGATTCCGAAGGTGCCGGTGAAGGTGAGGATATCGACCCAAGTGGGGTAGAACATGCCCCAGGAGGAGGGGAGATAATCGCGATGGATCGAGCAGACGATGATGATGAAGCGTTCCAGCCACATCCCGATGCTGGGGAAGATGACGATGAACATAGCGAGCCACGGTGAACGGCGGATCGTCTTGCTCCAGAAAAGCTGGGGGACGACGCAATTGAAGAACATCATCAACTGCCAAGTGTGCCAGTAGGGCCCCAGCATGCGGTTTTCGTAAAAGTGGTAATACTCGTTCGGGTTACCGCTGTAATAGGCGATGAAGAATTCCATTCCGTAGATGTAGGAGATGAGGAGCGCCATCAAGAGGACGAAGCGGCAGCACATGTCGATGTGGCGGAGGGTGACGAGGTCATCGAGCTTGTAGAGCTGGCGGATCGGCACGAGGAGGATGATCAGCATGCAGAAGCCGCCGTAGATGGCGCCGACGCCGAAGTAGGGGATGAAGATCGTGCCATGCCAGCCGGGGATGACGGAGGTGGAGAAGTCGCTCGAAACCACGGTGCAGGTGGTGATAACGAGGAGGGTCGCGATACCGGCGAGCATGAGGTAGCAGAACTCGTAGTTGACCCATTGCCGCGCGCTGCCGCGCCAGCCCAAGCAGATGACGGCGTAGAAATACTTGAGGACCTTGTTCTTGATGCGGTCGCGCATGGCGGCGGCATCGGGGATGAGGCCGACGTACCAGAACATGATCGAGACCGAGAGGTAGGTGGAGACGGCGAAGACGTCCCAGAGGAGTGGACTGCGGAAATTGGGCCAGATGGCGTTGCCGTTGGGGATGGGGGCGAGATACCAGGCCATCCAGACGCGACCGACGTGCACGCCGGGATAAATGCCCGCGCACATGACGGCGAAGATGGTCATCGCTTCGGCAGCGCGATTGATGCCGGAGGCCCAGCGCTGGCGCGTCAGGAACAAGATGGCGGCGATCATGGTTCCGGCGTGACCGATACCGATCCAGAAGACGAAGTTGGTGATGTCCCACGCCCAGTTGGCCGAGTTGTTTTCACCCCAGACGCCGACGCCGGTGCAGATGAGATAGAGGATGCCAAGTATTGTGAACGAGGCGAGGCCGCCCGCGATGGAGACGGCAATGTACCACCAGAGCGGGGCGGGATTTTCCACCACGGAGGCGATGCGGTCGCCGACCCAGACGGCGTCGCGATCGTTGGTGACGTAGGGCTCGCGCGCGATCTCGCGGCGGGCCTCGGTGATCTCCGTTTCCTCGTGCCGGGCGAGCAGGTCGTACCGCGCCGGGGCCGGCTTCGTGGATGGCTTGAAATAGGACATGGTGGTTAGCGTGCTCGGTTTTACCCGATCAACTTCTCCAGGTTAAGTCCATTCGTGGAGGCGTGATCGCTGCCCGCCGGTTTGTCGTCGCCCTCTTTTTTCTCCGGGGCGATAAAGATGCTGGTGTTGCCGATATTCGCGGCGCCGGGCATGGCCATGTTCGGATTGCGGACGCGTCCAAGATACGTGGTGCGTGGGCGGGTGCCGAGATAGGCGAGGACGCCGTAATTGCGTTCGTCGGCCTTGGCGACAACGATCTTGCTGTTGGGATCGTTCATATTGCCGAAGACGATGGCTTCCGCCGGGCAGACCTGCTGGCAGGCGACCTTGAAGGAATCGGTGGGCAGCGTGATGTCGCCGGAGCCCGCGCCGTTTTCGTTCGATTTGCGGAGCTGGCCGATCTTGGCTTCCTCGATGCGCTGGACGCAGTAGGTGCACTTCTCCATGACGCCGCGAATACGCACGGTGACGTTGGGGTTCTTCTGCAACGCGATGCTATCGGGCGAGCCCTTATAAGTGAGCGGACCATCCTTGCCGGCGAACGGCCCGAGGTAGAGTTCGTTGGTCACGCCGAGGACCGGCAGTTTGACGTTCTGGATCGGGCGATCGTTGTAGTTGAAGAAATTGAACCGGCGCACCTTGTAGGGGCAATTGTTCGCGCAGTAACGAGTGCCGATGCAACGATTGTAGGCCATGACGTTGAGGCCTTCCTCATTGTGGACGGTGGCGTTGACGGGGCAGACCGGTTCGCATGGCGCGGCTTCGCACTGCTGGCAGGCCATCGGCTGGATGAGCATCTGCGGATCGTCGAGATAAGAGTTGTCCTTCAACGTGTCGTACTCACCCTGGGGCGGATTATCGCTGGCGAAATAACGGTCGTTGCGGATCCAGTGCATCTCACGACCGCGCAGGACCTGGAACTTACCGACGATGGGGATGTTGTTCTCGGCCTGGCAGGCGACGACGCAGGCGCTGCAACCGACGCACGAGTTGAGATCAATGACCATGCCCCAAGCGGGACGGTCTGGATTGACCGTAGGCGAGTTGAGCGGCGGATTGACGTAGCCCTGCTCGTAATTTTGGTAGCCCTTGGCATCGCCGTGCGGCGTGTCGGTGTCGATTCCGATCTCCTGCACGAAGGTCGGATCGGTATGGAATTTATCGAGCGAGGCTTCGCGGACGAGGCCGCGGCCTTCCATCGAATTGTGCTCCTGCGTGACAGCGAGGGGATACTTCGTGTCGATCTTCTCGACCTTGACGCCGGTGACGAAGCCGGGCGTGGTCGAGGTGCGCAATTGGTAGACGTTGAATCCGGCGCCATCGGCCACGCGGAGCGGCGGGGTGACCTGGTTCTTGAACTGCGTTGCCTCGGTGAGGCGCTGTGCGGTACGGCCATAACCGACGGCAATCGTGAGCGTCTGGTCATGCTGGCCGGGTGCGATGATGATGGGCAGTTCCATCGAGCGGCCATCGGGCGTGGTGACCCTGACCATTGGATAGGCGGTCATCGGATCGACGGCCATGTAGGCATCGGTGGTGCGGGGATTGAAATCGGTATCGGGAGTATCCGCGAGATTGTTGTTAACGTTCGCGATATTGACGCCGAGTGCCGTGGCCGTCTTGGGGCTGATATAAAGCGCGTTGTCCCACGTGAGCTTGGTGACGGGATCGGGCAATTCCTGGAGCCAGCCGTTGTTTGCGTAGCGACCATCATCGACACTGCCGAGGATGAAATTCAGTTCGTATTCGCCGGCGGCGAGGGGTTTAGCGGGAGGAGGTGTGGCGGAATTAAGAACGGGAGTTGCCCCAACACCGTTTAGGATAACTTTAGCGGTTGAATACCCATCGTGGACGAAGGAATGCCATGCATCAGCGGCTCTCTCGTTCGGCGTGCTGTTGATGTTAACGTCTCCGCCGCCTGCAGCAAACGACCCCAGAGTGCTGAGAGTCTCTTGGATATATTCCGCACCCTTGGCGGCAGGCAACCCCGCCAGTTCCGCTAAAAGTTGGAGTTCCGAGATGCCATCATAAAGCGGCATGATAAGCGGCTGCTGGGAAAGATAAGTCCCGTCATACGCGAGCGAATCGCCCCACGTTTCAAGGAAATGCGCGGCGGGAACGTGGGTTGTGCTTGTGGCGGAAGTCTCGTCGACGTAGAGGCCGAGGCGGATGACCTGCTCGACCTGGCCCAGAACGTTATCGAGTGCGAGCTCGGCGGGAGCGTCGAAGGCGGGGTTGCCGCCGAGCACGAGGAGAGTCTTGATCGTGCCTTCGCCGATTTGCTCGGTAAGCTCGCTTAGGGTGGCGCCGACGGGTGCAATATTGGATTCCGATGGTTTCACCGTCACGCCGACATTGCCGAGAGACTGATTGATCGCCGCGACCATCGCGTGAACGGCGGCGGGCTGCTGACTGCCGCAGACGACGAGCGATTTGCCTGCTGCGGAGGAAAGGTCCTTGGCCAATTCGGTGATCCACGTGTCGATATTGGGATCGGAGAACGCGGCAAATGAGTTCAAGGCTCCGCCAGATGCGCCGACTTTGCTGTAAAGCAGGGTGGCTACCGCGCCGATTGCACTTGAAGGCACGCGCAGACGATGATCTGCCATGCCGCCGGTGAGCGAGAAGCGGCCTTCAATCGCGTAAAGACGAGACATCGTTTCCTGGGTCTTGCCCAGACGACGGCGACCTGCGGCAAAGCCGGCGATGCTTTGGACGGTACCATCGGAAGCACCGAGGAAATCGCAATCGAGCGCGACGATGACATCGGCCTTGGAGAAATCGTAAACGACGGGTGCACCCTGGCTGGCCCACGCGTCATACTCGGCCCAGAGAAGCTTCGGGAATTTCTTCTGCACTTCCGTGCGAATGCGTGCCCGGGTGGGCGACGTGCTCGGCTCAGTCAAAATGGCCAGACCCTCGCCGCCAGTCTTACTATAAGCATGCTTGAGGATGGCGAGCTCTTCCCAGAAATCACCGAGCGTGCCCTCGACGTAATCCTTGCCGCGATCCTTCGCCTTGAGGACGGCCTTGGAACGGTCCGGATCGTAGAGATCGAGAATGGCGGATTGGCCGAGGACATCGGTCGCGCCGTTGAAGCCGGGGACGTTGGGATTGCCCTCGAGCTTGGTGGGACGTCCGTTATACGTCGTGGCGATGAGCGGGATCGCGCCGCCGCGACGAGGCATGGAAGTCGCGTAATGAAGAGCATTGCCGGGAACCTGCCATTCGACGCCCTTGGTATAAGGCACGATGTGGAGTTCGGGGCGACGGCATCCGGTCAAGCCAAGTCCCGCCAGCGCGATGGATGCGCCCATGAATTGCATGAAGCCGCGACGGGTGACTTCGTTGCCTTCAAGTTCCGCAGCGCCCTGCGGGAATTCGCGTTCCAGTTTCGCGCGAAATTCCGGCGTATCGGCAAATTCCTCAAGGGAACGCCAGTAGCGCTTGCCGGTCTTGGGAGCGGGGGGGTGATTAAATATGCGTTTCATCGGTGGCACCCCGCGCAGTTTGTGGGCGGATCGATTTTCCAGTCTTTTTTAAGTTGAGAGCCAATTTCGGACTGGGTGTGTCCTGGGGGCGGCTCCCAATCGAGATTAAAGATAGGCGATTGCTCGCCAGGTTTGGCGGCGGCGATGGGACGCAGTGCATTTTCGGGATTGCGATGGCACTGCAGACACCAGCCCATGCTCTGCGATTCGTGCTGCCAGACGACGGTCATCTCGTTGACCTTGCCATGACAACTGACGCAACTGACACCGCGATTCACGTGCGCCGAGTGATTGAAATAGGCGTAGTCGGGAACGTTATGGACCTTGACCCACGCGATCGGCACTCCGGTGGCCCAGCTGTCGCGGACCGGCTTGAGCTTCGGGTTGTCCTTCGCGACCTGCGTGTGGCAGTTCATACAGGTCTGCGTATTGGGAACATTGGAGTGGCCGCTGACCTCGACGTAGCTGTGACAGTAGCGGCAATCGAGCCCGAGTTGGCCGACGTGGAGGTCGTGCTGAAACGCGACGGGTTGCGTGGGCTGATAGCCGACGCGCGAATATTTGGGAGTGAAATAATACCAGATGGCCAGCGGCGCAATCATGCCTACGATGGTCAGCGCGAAGCTGGCCTTCATCAGGACGAGGTTGGTTGCTTTTGGAAAAATGTTGGCCATGGGCAGGGTCGGATTCGCCTAAAAGGTGTCTTTCCGACCACGATCGATGTCGATCATGCCGTAAGTTGGACAACTCATTGCGATTCCCCGCCTTGTGGTTACCAGACACACATTGCGCGGGCAACCGGAATTGTAATTTTTTTCGCAAAGATTTTTTTGCTGCCTGTAAGGGAAGCTAATGATGTGAAAAAATGAGAGCGATTTGTGACGAAGGGGTGATTTTCTCCGGCCCTTTCGGACGGGGAAATCTGCCGGTGGTGCTCGCGCTTATTTTCAAATCAAATGAGTGCAAAAAGATGCCTGCCGATGTACACCAAACCATGAAGTTTATTCGCGCATTGCTGATTCTCGTCTTATTGCAGTCCACCACCTGGCTTGCTCAAGGCCAGATGAACATGACTAACCACAACACGCCCGTTGCCGTGACGCAGGACCTCTACGATACCGCCTACCAAAATTTTGGCCCCCATCCCCGCAACGTTAAACGGGTTGGGCCCTATCTGTCCCCCCAGCTATACGACCGCCTCTGGTACAAAGTGGGCCAACCCCCTTCAGGTCCGCAGAAGGATTTCTTCTTTTGCAGTGAAACCCCTCCTTCCGACTACTCTGTTGGAAAAGCCGATATCAAGGGGAACAGGGCCAGAGTCAATGTGAAGCTGACGTGGGGATTGGGAATCAAGACCGATGTCGGGGTTCTCCTGAAGCTGAACAATGGAGCATGGCAGGTCGATGATATCGACTACGGAATTTTCGGCCGACTCTCCAACTATCTCTGAGAACGCGCACATTTATCATTAGTCATCCTGAGCTTGTCGAAGGATCAGTTCAGCGTGTAGCGGCGGTCTATGACCGCCGTGCCTTCCTTCCGTGGTAGCCCGCGATCTCCGAGCGCGGGTCTGCTTTCCGTCCGTCGCCCGGAGGTCGACGGCTACCACTGAAACCGAATCGATTTCTTGTGCTAGGAAAAGCACAAAACAAAGGCCGATGGTTTTCACCATCGGCCTTTAAAAAACAAGGCTTTTGAACCGAAGTTCGAACCGGTGTGATCGCTATGGCGACAGGGAAACGGCTTGCCTTATCTAACTTTGTCTTGATTCCAAAGACAATGTACAAATCGACTTTATAAAAGCAAGCTAATCAACCGGCGTGTAGTGCCGATACCTAAAAGGAAGGCTTCTTTATATGATTCAACCCCTCGTTCGGCCCTTTGAAATCGCCCTGGACATCGGCCACAGCTCCATCGGCTGGGCCGTCTTCAAAAATGGCGAGAAATTTGACCTGCTCGGCACCGGCGTTGTTTTGTTTCCTGCCGACGATTGCCTAGCCGTCAAGCGCCGCGCTTATCGTCGTCAACGCCGCCATGTCCGCGCCACGCGACAGAGGATCGAACGATTGAAGAAACTGCTGCTGCATGTGGGCGCTTTGTCCGAGACGGAGTTAAACGCGCCCGGTTGCGCATGGCCATGGAAGCTGGCGGCAGAAGTTCTCAGTGGCAGCGGGCGCGTCCTGACCTGGTCGGAACTGTGGGATGTCTTGCGTTGGTACGCCCACAATCGCGGGTATGATGGGAATACGCGGTGGAGCCGGCAGGAAGATGCTGACGCAGGGGACACCGAAAAAGTAGAAGCCGCCAAAAGCCTGATGCAGGAAAAGAGTGCATCGACCATGGCGGAAACTTTTTGCGCCGTCCTAAAAATCAAACCCTTGGCCGTGACGAAATCCTCAAGGGAGCGTTTTAAAGGCCTGAATGCCGCGTTTCCCCGGCATGTCGTTTATGACGAGGTAAAGAATATCTTGGAAAAGCATTTGGGCGTGCTGGCCCAGATGACTCCGGAATTGGTTCGCACCCTTGTGGGCAACGATAACCATCAAACCGGGGAATGGGACGATGATGCTTGGAAAACAATTTCTGTTTCAGGCGTGGTCCTGCCCAAGCGTTACAAAGGCAGCTATCTCTTTGGTCAAAGCGTTCCACGTTTCGATAATCGGATTATTTCCTCATGCCCGATCACCTACGCGAAGGTTTTTGCGCAGGCCTTCGCTGATACCAATGACCACAAAAAAGCCGCGAAGAAAGCTGTCCGCGATAGCAAAGTGCCCGTCAAGAAATGCCGCGAATTTCTGCTTTATCGCTGGGCCATGATTTTGGCGAACTTGACTGTTAATATGGGGCAGGGCATGCGGTCGCTCTCATCGGAGGAAAGAAAGGCCATCCATCAAGTCATGATCAAGGGTGATCCTGCAATCAAAAGTGAGCCGGGGCACCTGACCAAAACACAACTCAAAAAGGTCGTCATCCAAAAGACCGGGGCGTTGCTGAACAATATCGATACTTATTTTCTCACGCCTCACGCTGAGGACGCTTTGTGGTTGCGCCCCGAAAAAGCACCGAGCGGACGCGCGCCATACACCCGGCAAGTCATGAAGGCAGCCGTCCGCGATGTGTTTGAGGGAAAGCATCCCACCGAAAAGAGCAACAGCCTTTATCTCAGCGACGAAATTAAGAAGGCCCAGTTGGAACGGACGCTGGAGGAAAAGACCAATAATCATCTCGTGCGGCATCGTGTTCTCATCACGCGCCGATTGGTTGCGGACATCATCAAATCTTACGCAGTCGCGGATGCTTCGAAAATCGGACGCATCACCGTGGAGGTGAACCGCGATCTCCAGGCGTTCTCTGGAAAGACGAACAAGGAGATCGAGGGTGAGCTCAACCAGATGCTCAAGGACCACGGAAGCGTGGTCAAGAAACTGGAGAAGGACTTGGCGGACAGTAAATATCGGATCACTGCTGGACTAATCCGCAAGGCTCGCATCGCGGAGGATTTGGATTGGACCTGCCCTTATTCCCAAAAGCGGTACGGCGCCATCGAACTGGCCAGCGGTGCCTTTGACAAAGACCACATTATTCCGCGCTCACTAAGGCCATCCGATTCTCTGGAAAGTCTCGTTATCACCTCTAAGGCGATCAATGCGATGAAGGGGAATCGCACGGCACTCTATTTCATGCAGGAATTTGAGGGCAAGGACATTGAGGGAGATCTTGGAGTCGGCAAAGAAAAGTCGAACCTGACCACCGTGGTTAATTTCAAAAAGTTCGTGGAGAAACTGAGCATAAAGGCCAGTCATCGCCAGGACGCAGACCGGAAAAAGAAAAGAAAAGCGCTTTTGCTGCTAGAAAAGTACGAAGAAAAAGGCTTTCTGCCCAAAGACCTGACGCAGACCTCGCACTTGGTGCGGCTCGCCGCCACGGAATTGGAGAAGGAATTCGACGGTATCGAAGACAAGCCGACTATCGTCTCATTGCCCGGTTCTGTGACGGGGGAAGTCCGAAAGGGCTGGAAACTTTACGGCTGTCTTGCCGCCCACAATCCTGAAGTGGAAAAGCTTTTGGAGCGCGCCAAGACAGAGGAGCTCAATGTCAAAAAGGAACTCCGCGATCTTACCCATCTCCATCATGCCCTTGATGCTTGCGTGATTGGTTTTGCTTCTCACTTCATTCCGAATGAAGGCAATCTTTGGGAGGCTCTCATTAAACGTAACCGCCAGCCGCACGAAGACGATCTCTTGGTTAAAATGGGAAAAGGCCACTTCATTCGAGACGCCAAGGGGCACGCTCGACTACACGAGTTCTCTCCCGAATTGAAGCAGCAAATCACCGATCGACTGGGAGAATGCCGCGTGGTGCAGCATGTCCCCAAGCGAATGGGCGGCCTCGCCGGGTTGGAAGAAAACACGCGTGGAATCGTGTCCATTGAAGTCCCTGACACAGAGGCGAGTCCGGGTAAAAAATCCAAAGGGCCGAAACTCAAGGAAATTTGGAACAACAAGAGCGGACAGCCGCTTCCTCCTTCATCCGCACTCGAAGGCGCGGTCGTTCATCTCCAGCAATACGGCCCGCGCGATGCCAAGAACCAGGACAAGCGCAGCCGCAAATACACGGATGAAAAAGCCGGAAAGCTTCTGGGATTACGACCGGACAACGGCGACGGAAAATTACGTGCGATCAAGGGAGTCCGCATTGTCAGCACGAATTTTGGACTCGCTCTTTGGCGTAAGGACGGGAAGCCCGATGGAGAAGCGCAGATGCGGATAATCGTGTGGCGCAAGGTCTGGCCTCAACTCAATGACATTGCTCAAAAAGAGAATGGTGGTAAATGGCCGCAGGTTTTCAGAAACGGACAAACCATTCATGTTCCAAATGCCATGGGCCGAAGTGACTATCGAGGCTATTGGAAAATACGCTCAATCAAAATTGGATGTCTCTTCAATATGATTAGAGCCGACATGGTCGATCACAAGGATGGCGTCAGTTGGTCAAAGGAAAATGTATCAGTACTAAGCTTGCTTCAATGTGGGATGAAAGCTGTGCCGTGCGGTTTAACCAGAGAATCTTAGGCAATGAATTTGAGATGCTGCTCAAAGCCACGACTGCGCCATGTCCTACCACATCGTCAGCATAGATTCGCCGCAATGTTCGCTGACTTGTCGAAATGGTCAGCTTATTTGCCGGACGGAGGAGGGGGAGAAAAAGCTACCTCTGGAAGATGTGGCTTCCATCATCATCACCAGTTTTTCTGCCTCAATCCACAGTCAACTTTTTCTGGAGGCGGCCAAGCAGGGTGTAGCGCTGATTATTTGCGAGACGTTTCGTCCGGTGAGTCTTGTGCTCCCGGCCAATCGGTCGACCGATACGTTGTTGACCCGGGCCCTGCTCAAACTTTCCCAGCAGCACATCGCCCAACTTTGGCGCACGACGATTGATGCCAAGTGCCTGAATCAATTGACGTTGGCGGAGCACCTGTCGCCAGAGGACAACGGTCTGGCCGCTTTGCGGGAGGCCGCCCATAGTCGCAAGGCGCACAAGGAAGCCATTTGCGCCAAACTTTTCTGGCAGGTCTATGGCCGGAGCCAGGGGGAGCCCGGTTTTATTCGCGAGCGCAGCCAGGAGGGCCTGAACAGCCTGCTCAATTATGGTTACGCTGTCTTGCTCTCGACCGTCCTGCAAAAACTGTTCGGCGTGGGACTGGACCCGACGTTTGGGATTTCCCACGCCACGCGGGAACGGAGCGCGCCCTTGGCCTACGATTTGATGGAGCCGTTTCGCCCGTGCGTGGACTGGCGTGTCGTGCAGTGGGTACGGCAGAATCCGACGGCGGAATCGTTGGAAGTGACTCCGGAATTTCGCAAATGGGTGACGGGTTTTCCCCTCGAGCGGATCGATTATTTGGACCTGACCCTTGAAGTGCGCGGTTGCATCGAGGGAGTGGTGCGTGGCTTTCGCCGGGCGGTACTCAACCACAAACCAGGCCTTTATCGACCATGGACACAGAAAAGTTCAAAATGGGCTGGCTAGTCGTCGCCTTCGATCTTCCCGTGGTCGAAAAGGAGCAGCGAAAAGCGGCCACCGATTTTCGTAACTACCTGATCGACGACGGCTTCACCATGATGCAATACAGCGTCTACATCCGGGCCTGCGTTTCCTTCGCCCGGCAGGAAACGCATTTGGAACGGCTGAAGCGGAATCTGCCGCCTGATGGAACCGTCCGGGCCATCTACGTAACGAGAGCCCAGTGGGAAAGATCCTTCGTCATCCACGGTCAACCTGCCAAAGAAGTCTCTGCGGAGGATTTGCCCGAGCAGATACAGCTCTGGTAACCGACTTGTAAAGAGTCGGTTACCACGAGCCATTCTGCTCCCCCCTTAATTGGAATCAAGGCAAAGCCGCTCCACGATCACTTTTAAGCGCAACGCCATTCTGCTCCCCCCTTAATTGGAATCAAGGCAAAGCTGATGGCGCACATATCCCAAAATTCTGAGAATTCTGCTCCCCCCTTAATTGGAATCAAGGCAAAGCAACGCCTTTCGCATCGTGCTGTCCGGTAATATTCTGCTCCCCCCTTAATTGGAATCAAGGCAAAGCGTCGCCGATCTTGAATTGAAATTTATCGAAATTCTGCTCCCCCCTTAATTGGAATCAAGGCAAAGCACCATCTTCCGTCTTTCGCCAGATGCTCCGATTCTGCTCCCCCCTTAATTGGAATCAAGGCAAAGCACCAGAACCGCAGCACCAGAGATTTTATAATTCTGCTCCCCCCTTAATTGGAATCAAGGCAAAGCGTGGACGTCATGGATTTGAAAGGTCTTGGGATTCTGCTCCCCCCTTAATTGGAATCAAGGCAAAGCAGAAGCACGCCTTGCCCTATAATCAGGAGAATTCTGCTCCCCCCTTAATTGGAATCAAGGCAAAGCGCAGGTGGCTGCTTTAATTGTTAATGATTTATTCTGCTCCCCCCTTAATTGGAATCAAGGCAAAGCCTTTGTCGAGCGGTGCCATGCCCTCGTTCCATTCTGCTCCCCCCTTAATTGGAATCAAGGCAAAGCTAGGGAACCGTCGCGTTTCCGGTCGGATTCATTCTGCTCCCCCCTTAATTGGAATCAAGGCAAAGCCAAATGACCATCGCTTCACAGTCCCAAGATATTCTGCTCCCCCCTTAATTGGAATCAAGGCAAAGCGCAGGTCACGGTAATAAACAAGTCGTACATATTCTGCTCCCCCCTTAATTGGAATCAAGGCAAAGCCAACGCGACCGAGGGCTTGATTCATGGCTGATTCTGCTCCCCCCTTAATTGGAATCAAGGCAAAGCACCAATCGAGGAGAGAGCCTGCAATGCAACATTCTGCTCCCCCCTTAATTGGAATCAAGGCAAAGCAACGATGGGGCAGGGCCATCCGGCGCACTAATTCTGCTCCCCCCTTAATTGGAATCAAGGCAAAGCAAGTTATGATTTATTAAATGAAAGTCAATTATTCTGCTCCCCCCTTAATTGGAATCAAGGCAAAGCATTGGTGCGAAGTATCAGCTTCTCTCTAACATTCTGCTCCCCCCTTAATTGGAATCAAGGCAAAGCAATGACATTCCGATCACGGTTACGGAAGCCATTCTGCTCCCCCCTTAATTGGAATCAAGGCAAAGCTGTCGCTCAGAGGCATCCCTCTTTTCTTGAATTCTGCTCCCCCCTTAATTGGAATCAAGGCAAAGCCGGAGGGCGCAATGCCATCATCCTTTTTCTATTCTGCTCCCCCCTTAATTGGAATCAAGGCAAAGCCACGACTTGAGCATCAGGAATTTCGTTAGCATTCTGCTCCCCCCTTAATTGGAATCAAGGCAAAGCCATGTTATTCTTTTCCCCACAGCGAAGGCATTCTGCTCCCCCCTTAATTGGAATCAAGGCAAAGCAAACATTCGTTAATGGGCAAAATTGCATTCATTCTGCTCCCCCCTTAATTGGAATCAAGGCAAAGCACAACGACACCGTCCAAAAAACTCGGAAATATTCTGCTCCCCCCTTAATTGGAATCAAGGCAAAGCATGATCAGAGCCTAACACAATAGCGTTAGTATTCTGCTCCCCCCTTAATTGGAATCAAGGCAAAGCATCTCGCGTATCAATAATCTCTTGAGTTTTATTCTGCTCCCCCCTTAATTGGAATCAAGGCAAAGCAACGACTCTTATTCCCCAGAGGCAAACTTGATTCTGCTCCCCCCTTAATTGGAATCAAGGCAAAGCCCTGCCGTGAAGCGCCATTCCGCAGGCTGCATTCTGCTCCCCCCTTAATTGGAATCAAGGCAAAGCACAAGTACGCCTCGTGGAGGGAGTCTGTCCATTCTGCTCCCCCCTTAATTGGAATCAAGGCAAAGCAAGCGATAGTCGCTATGTACTACAAGGCGTATTCTGCTCCCCCCTTAATTGGAATCAAGGCAAAGCTAGAAGAGGAAGCCGCATGATTGCCGACCAATTCTGCTCCCCCCTTAATTGGAATCAAGGCAAAGCCGAAAAAACAACCATATGAAATACCTGCTTATTCTGCTCCCCCTTAATTCTTTGGGTTGAATTCCTCGAAGTTTGCTTAGGCTTGATGGGGAACTCGCGATCTCCGAGCGCGGATTCGCCCTTCCGAGGTAGCCGTCGCCCGGAGGTCGATGGCTACCTCGGGGGTTGTCTGTCCGAGATTAGGCTATCGGGCCGTGGGCGAGCATCATGACGATGTCGCCCCCTTCGAGGCGATAAGTGGTCGGTGGATGCTGGACGAGGGAGTCGTCGGACTTCTTAACGGCCAGGACGAGACATTGCGCTTCGATGCCGCGCAGCAATTGCTGCAGCGTTTTGCGATCGTCAACGCCGTTGGCGACGATGGGGTGCTCGATGATTTCGACGCCGAGGTCCTTCAGATCGTTTTTGAGATGGCGACCGGTGTCCTTGAGGATGCTGTCGAGCGACGGATGGGTGATGCTATTAGCGATCTGCATGCCACCGACAAACGCGGGCAGGATGATTTCGTTGGCGCCGGCCTGCTTGAGCTTTTTCTCCGTGGCGGGGTCCTCGGCGCGGGCGATGATCCGTAAATCGGGACGCATGTTGCGGGCGGTGAGGGTGATGAAGACGTTGACCATGTCGTTGGGCAGAACGGTGGCGAGCACGACGGCGCGCTCGATGTGGGCCTCGTTCAATGAGTCCTCGTCACCGGCGTCGCCGACGAGCGCTTGAAAACCGTGGCTGTGGGCAAGGGCGACCCGCTCGGCATTGTTGTCGACAATGAGGAAGGGGAATTGTTTGGCGACGAGTGCGCGGGCCAGGGTTTGTCCGATGCGGCCGTAACCGCAAATGATGGCGTGGCCGCTGATGGTGTCGATGTCTCGGGATTTACGATGTTCTTCCATAGCTTTTCCTATTTCTCCTTCGGTGATGAAGCGGACCAACGATCCGACAAAGTAGACTTTGCTGGCGTCTCCCGCGATGATGATGATGATGGTGATGGTCCGCAGCATAGCGGTCGAGACCGGTTCGACCTCCTCGTAGCCGACCGAAAAAACGGTGATGATGACCATGTAGAAGGCGTCGGACAGATGCCAGCCTTCGAGCCGATAGGCGGTGGTCCCCATGGCGATGACGCCGAGGAACATGAGCAGGCCGATATAGAGCCCGTGCATCGATTTCTGGAGAAAGATGCTTTTGGAAGGGCTCGCCACGTGGCCCTCCAAGGCACGGGGCGTGCCATGTTTGGGTTTGCCAAGCTTGCTTCCCCGATAACATTCACCTGCAGGTAATGCGCAGGTATCTCAAATGGGCTTTTTCGCGTGACTTCATGCCACCATTGGACACTCTCGGTGAATGGATAGCTTCCAAGTCGCTCGCAGATCGATTTGGTTGGATATTGCTCGTTGGATTTTATTTGCGATCGTCGGCTTCTTTCTTCCGGGAATTGCGCAGTTGTTTACTGGCACCCCAGCTCTGCACGACAACGCGTGGGCAACTTTAGTAGCCCTCTTTTTTAGCCCGCTGGCAGGGCTGATTCCCGTTTATATTGCGCCCGAAAAAAGGATTGGGGCATTTCTTCTCTTCGCTTCCATCATCATCACCTTCGCTTGGAGTTCTGCGGCATCTCCTTCTAACGTGCCATCCAGTTGTTGGCTTGTTTATGTTTTTACCGACGCTGCTATTTGTATCGGTGCGTTCTTGGCTGTCAGATGGGCGCGTTAATCCGTTAGTTTCCAGATCGAAGTAGAAGGGAAGTGGAAAAAGGGCTGCAGGCATCTTTAACGATTCAAAATGAAACTGAGAAGATGCTGGCTACCTCTTGCTCTTTTCGTGGCTACGGTCGTTCCTGCCTTGGCGATGGATCCTGTTTGGGAGCCTGCTCCGAGGTCCGATGACTTTGTGGATAGCATTGGCGTTTGTACGCACTGGAGCTACAAAGATACGCCTTACGGAAAAGATTATGATCAGGTGAGGCAGCGCTTGGGTGAATCCGGCATTCGGTATGTTCGCGATGGCTTCTATTTCCGGGAGCTTGAGCTTCTGCATGCGTTTGGTGTTCACAGCACGATTGTTTGTGATCCGGAGGAGGGCGATCTCAAGACGCAAATGACGGCGTGGAAGGCAGCCCCCGGCGTGATCGACATGATTGAGGGGCCGAATGAGCCGAATAATTTTTGGCTTCCTTTCAATGGTGGTGAGCGAGGCAAACGCTGGCCGGACGGGATCAAGCTTTGGCAGAACAATCTCTACCAGGCCGTTCATGCTGAACCCGCGCTTGCTGCTGTGCCCGTTACTTCTCCTACGCCTATTTTAGAAGGCGGGGGCGCCCTTGCTCCTCTCTCCGGTTTCGATGACGTGGCCTTTCATCCTTATGCGGGCGGCACCATGCCGTCCATGAGCGTTTTCTGGGCAGGACAAAATATCTGGCGCGCTTTTGCTCTTCTCGGAAAGGGGAATGAAGCCAAACCTCTTGTGGCCACGGAGTCCGGCTATCACAATTGCCTGTCCTATCATAGAGTGGCTCCGGGAGGGCAGCCCGGAATTTCCGAGACAGCCGGTGGGAAATATTTCCCCCGCCACTTTGCTGAATACTGGAACGCGGGAATCCTCAGGACGTTTACGTATGAGTTGATCGATGAATTGGTCAATCCGGATGATCCCGAGGCGAACTTCGGCATGCTTCGCCATGACGCTTCTCCCAAGCCCGCTTTCACGGCGGTTTCCAATCTGATCTCATTGCTGAGCGAAAGTCATTGGGATTCGACTGCACTTCGTTGGGTTCGCGCCGACGCCCCCGACCGCGCTTTTCCTTTGGCAATAGAAGGGCTGTCCAATATTCATCACACGCTTCTCTCCTGTGCCGATGGAGGCATCGATCTTCTCTTGTGGCAGGAGGTTCCTTCATTTGATCTCGAAACCCGCAAGGATTTGTCGCCCGCGCCGGAGCAGGTGACCGTGCATCTGAAGACTCCGGTCGCCGCCGCCCTGTATCGGCCTCTTGCCGGAATCCAGGTTCAAAAAACGTGGGAAGCGACGGACGCCATCGTCGTTTCCGTGCCGGACGAAGTCATCATCCTTCGGTTGGCCGGTCCGGTGATGACAGGCACTCCACCCGCCGCTCCGATCGATCTTTCCGTCTCTGCCACGGCGACATCGGCTACGCTCAAATGGCAAAGTCAGGGTGTACCGCCGGCGGCTTTTGTGGTGAGTCGGTTGGGGAAATATATTGGGACGGTTATTCCATCAGCAGACGGCTTGGCGAGTTTCACCGACAATGGGCTTTTCGCCGGATTGAGCTTTCCCTATGCGGTGCGTGCGGTTGGTTCTGGTGGGCTCCTATCTCCGCCTGCGGAAGCGGTGGCCCATGCTTCGGGCCATTGAGCGGATTGGCTGCAACCGGGTAGCAAAACAACGTCGCTCCGAGGTCGACGGCTGATTCGGAGGAAGGCAGACCGAACTGATCCTTCGACAAGCTCAGGATGACTAATGAGATTTAGGAAGGGGATTATCCCCTTGACATACGGTAGGTTTTATCATAGGTTGGTTCCATGAAGACGAAGACCATCAAGCGGAAGAAGGAAAAGGCCAGCATCACCATCCGTGATTTTTTCAAGCAGTTCCCCACAGATCAACACTGTTTGGAGCACATTTTTACCATTCGCTTCGGCCAAGGCCATGCCTGCCCTAAGTGCGAGCGCAAGGCGAACTGGTACAAAATTCAAGCGGAACGCGCCTATTCCTGCCAATGGTGCGGACATCATCTTCACCCCACGGTTGGCACTCCCTTTGAGGATAGCCGCACCCCCTTGCAACTTTGGTTCTATGCCATCTATCTTTTCACTACTTCCCGCCATGGCGTTCCTGCCAAGGAATTGGAACGCCAGCTTGGCGTGACGTACAAGTGTGCGTGGCGCATGGGCCATGAGATTCGTAAGCACATTACCCAAGTAGATGGGGAGTTTCCCCTCTTTGGCCAAGTTGAGATCGACGAAACCTACGTTGGCGGTCGCAAGCCCCGCAACACAGGTCGAGGCCGTGGGGCGCAAGGGAAGACAATTGTTTTCGGAATGCTCGAACGTGGTGGCCAGATCATCACCAAGATCGTTCCCGACTGTTCCAAGGCCAGCCTGTATCCGGTTATTCAGGAGAACGTCAAGCAAGGCTCCACGGTTCATACCGATGAGTTTCCTACCTACAAACTTCTTAAGACGAAAGGCTACACTCACCAAGTCGTTCGCCACGGCAACGGCGAGTACGTGCAAGGCAGTTCGCATGTGAACGGGCTTGAAAGCTTTTGGGCTCGCCTGAAAAACAGCGTTAAGGGCACTCATATTCACGTTTCAAAGAAGCATCTCGGTAAGTACGCCAAGGAATTCGAGTTTCGTTACAACTCGAAGGCCAAGCCTATTTCGATGTTTCCTTCTTTGGTTTCGACTTTTGCGAAGCCATCGATTTGATGACACCGTGAAAATGAAGATGGCTCGCCTCAGGGTGAGTCTTCTTTTTTTCTTTCACGAAATGAGAGAGCTTATTTTGTTCTTTGGCTTCTTTGAGGTTCATAAACTATTCATTTTCTTCTTTCGGGAGGCGGCTTTCTTGCATTATATCATCAATACCCTCCTTGGCTCGGCGTAGGTTAAAAAATGCAAATACACTAAAAGCTACGGTAAATACTGTGGCAAAAAGAACCCCGTTGTAAGCTAGGCTTAATGCGCCAGGGGAAAGCATTTTAGGATCTGCAAATAGAACAGAGAAGGCGATTCCTATTTCAAGCCCGAAGCACATCGTAACCAACCCAACGTAAAAGGTTGCACTGCCATTCATGTTAGAGATGCTTCTAAGCTCGAAGCGTGCAACGGTATAATACCTCACATCCCTCCCGCTGATAACATTATTGACCAAACTTCTAGAACTTGTATCCAGCCCGACTCCGCTGGTTTCTGTGACAACAGGCTTATCCATTTGAAGCCTCTTTTTTTGATTCCGTTTCCCTTAATTTTCCACCGCCAATATGGGTAAGAACGCCCGCTTGGATCGCATTTATGAAATGAGTATTTCCACAGTTGGAGCAACTGATTGCAATTACTGGATAGACCACTCCGCCCATTAACTGGATTGCGCCGTTTATAAACTGAATTGGAGTCCCAATATGCTGACCGGCAATCCATTGCATGTTTGGCTCCTTGCACATTTCGCAATGAGGCAGACCCTTCGGATTTCCCTTCCCCCACTTCAAAACCAACCACTTTTGCAGAATGTCTAGTTGAGTATCCGAAAGGCGTCCGTGCGAATAATCTGGCGGCTTTGAATAATCCGAGGGAGGGGCCGGTGAGGCTTGAGGCGGAGGAGGCTGATAATCGGGTGCGGGCATAAGCCGACCCTAGCCACATTAACGACGCACTGTCACGCTCTCTGTACCGTATGCCGAGGGGATAACTCCCTTTAGGAATTTAATGAGGATCTTCTGCCCGAAGACTGCACCGCCGCCGGGCCTGCGGCGGCTACCTCGGATGCCTAACCTTGCGTGACGTAAGCGGGGCGCTTTTTGGTGCGGACGCTGAGGAATGTGGGCAGGATTTGGTGCGAGCGGATGACGGAGTTCGCCCGCTTGAGGCGTCGGCTGAGGAGGGTGTTGATGCCGAGCACCGCGGCACAACCGGCATGAGGCCAGTCGGTGAGAAATTGTTGAAGGTGCTGTACGTCAATATGCCAGAGCTCCCCGGCCACGATGCAGGTCACGGTGGCAGACGTCACGCCGGGCTGGAAAACGGCAACCTCGCCCAGACAATCCCCGGCGCCCACATCATCGAGATGCACGTCCTGGCCCGTGGCTTGGGTGGAGACTTTATAGGAGCCGCTCAACACGACGTAGAGATTCAAGTTCGTTACGTTTTCGCGGATGATAACCTGACCGACCGTCGTTGGTTCGACGCTGCCGTAGCTGGCGAATCGTTCGCGGGACTCATCGTCCATGAAGGACAGAATGCCAGTGCGGGGAAGAATTAAGTCAGCCATGGAAATTGATCGCAAACAGCGTTAACTTACGTTAGGACTTAGGCTATCGCTGACGCAAATTAATTCATGGAAGATATTCCCGCCTCCACTTTTGATCATGACGCTCCCGAAGGTTTCGAGGAACTTCCCCCGCCATTGCCGCCGCTGGGAATTCTCGCACACCTGAGCGATCGGTCCCTGACGAATCTGGCCTCCTACGGCACGTATGCGCAATTTGCCCCGGGAACCGTCATCATCAAGGAGGGCGACCCGCAGGATCGTTTTTACGTGGTGGTGGCGGGCAAACTGGCGATCACTGCCTTGGCCAGCGGACAGGAAGTTCCGCTCAGTACTGCCGAACCGGGCGAGTGTCTGGGAGAGGTCAGCCTGCTGGATCCAGGCGAGGCTTCGGCCACCGTCAAGGTCACCGAGACCTCGACCCTGTGGAGCATGAATCTCGACGACTTGCGTACCTATCTTTCCGAGCATGCCGGCGGCGGCGGCGCGCTGCTTATGGGCATGGCATCGTGCCTCAGCACGCGGTTGCGGCAGGCCAACCAGTTGATCGCCAAGCATCGGGTCGTGCCGGTGGAAATTCTGCCCTCAGGCCGTGATCGGGCCATCACTGCAGAGAATACGCCCGTGCAGGTCGGTTTTTTTGACCGGCTGAAGAAGTCGATGGGCGGCGACAAAAAAGTCAAAATCTCGACTGAGATTAAACTTTAGAAAAGTGCTTTTAAAGTTTGGCATCCTGAGCTGTAACGATGCGGTTGAGGCTCGGCAAAGCCGAAGGCTTTGAAGCACTGTAGCCGGTGGTCGAGCGCAGCGATACCACCGGTAAACGGTTGTCCTACATGACGATCCCGTAGGGATCGTAGAGGGAGACAAATCCAACCAGACCGGTTTAGGTAGTACGCAATGCTGTTATCCCTTACGGGATAAAGTCCTCCTATCACATTTACCGGTGGTGTCGCTGCGCTCAACCACCGGCTACGGTGCTATCAAGCCTCCGGCTTGATGGAAGGCGTCCACTCATGCCCTCGATCCAACTGCATCGTTACGGCTCAGGACGACGGAATTCTAGGGAGTGGGAGAAGCTGTGGTATCCTTGGCCGCTTTTTCTCTGGTGGCGATGGCTTCGGCAGCCAGGTCAGGATCGAAATTAAGCTGTTTCTGGAGATCAGGATTAAGCAGGTAGATGTCGAGCACGGCACTTCCTTGATCATGGTAGATGGTGACGCGGTCGGCTTCCACTTTTTGGATAATGACATTTTTATAGATCTTGCCGTCCGGAGTCGTCCACGTCCAGGCGGCTTGGGATGGCAGAGGATTTGGCGGGATGAAAACCTTATTCACGGGAGGAGTTGAAGCCGCCTGGTTGGTATCAGAAGATTGTTTCGGTTGCGGGGGCTGCGGCACATCGATGATGTGCGAGGAATGAATGTAGCTCGTGGTGCTTGGAGTGATGTATTCGACGCCGGAGGGCTTGGGCACTGGCTCCGCCTCTGTTTCAGTCGAACTTGCTGCTCCCGGTGCAGATTTTCCGCCAGGAGCTTTAAGAGAATCGAGAAGATCGTTCCAATCTTTCGGTTGGAGTACCCGCATGTAGCCTCCCGCGCAGATCAGTAAGAGTACCAGGATGAGCGGAAGTTGTTTCATTTCGGTTGAGGTTATAAGCATCCTTATCGCGGTCAACTTTTTAGCGGAATGGAAGAAAATGAGCGGTAATGCTCCCCTTGCATCTTTTAGGGCGCCGCTTTTTCCCCGATTTAGAGGTTGCGCTTCCTTTTGCGCCGCTTACACTGCGCCCTCTTACCCCTCAAACATCAATTAACAGTATCGTTATCTATGGAGACTTTTTTACTTAACAACGGAATTTACACGGCCCTCGTTCTGGGCGCGCTCGCCATTGTCACGGCCATTATCCTCGCCGTTAAGGTTCGCGCCGCTGGTACCGGTACCGATCTGATGCGGGAAATCGCCGCTGCCGTCGAGGAAGGCGCGAAGGCCTACTTGAGCCGCCAGATCAAGACAATCAGTGCGATTGCCATCGTTCTCCTCATTCTCATCGCCTACTTCAAGCACATTCCCTGCGCGGTCGGCTTTCTGATCGGGGCCACCTGTTCCTTGCTGGCCGGCTTCATCGGCATGCGGGTCGCGGTCATTTCCAATATTCGCACGGCCCAAGCGGCTACCATTGGCGCCCAACCGGCCTTGCGCATTGCCTTTAATGGTGGTGCGGTTACGGGTCTTCTCGTCGTTGGTCTCGCCCTGCTGAGTGTGGGCGGTTTCTATCTCGGCGTGGACGCCTATTTCGGTGAAGCCAGCCACAAGCAGGCACTCGACGCAATTATCGGTCTCGCCTTGGGAAGCAGTCTTATTTCCGTTTTTGCCCGTCTCGGCGGCGGTATCTATACCAAGGCTGCGGACGTGGGCGCGGATCTCGTCGGCAAGATCGAACAGAATCTTGACGAAGATGATCCCCGCAATCCGGCGACCATCGCGGACAACGTCGGCGACAATGTCGGTGATTGCGCAGGCATGGCGGCGGACGTGTTCGAGACCTACGCGGTCAGCCTCATCGGTAGCATCCTGGTGGCGGCGATCGGATTCCCGGCCAATCCTGAATACATCGTTTTCCCCTTCATGTTGTGTGGACTGGCGGTTATCGCCTCCGTGCTTGGCATCGTCTTCATCAACGTGGGCAACCTGAAGCCGACCAACGCGCTTCTGACCGGTGTGGCCCTGAGCGCGATCATCGCCGGGTGTCTTTTCCTGCCCTTGAGCTGGGTGCTTTTCCCGGATAGCTGGGTCACGGTTTATGTGCCGACGCTGGTTGGCCTGGCCATGACCTTCATCACGGTGTTGATCACCAACTACTATACGGCGACTCAATACGCGCCGGTGCGGAAAATTGCGAAGGCCTCGGAAACGGGCCACGCGACGAACATCATCGCCGGTCTCGCGGTCGGCTTGCACGCCACGCTGCTGCCGGTATTTTTCATCGGCTTGTCGATCGTGGTTTCGTACTCGTTCCACGGTCTCTATGGCGTGGCCATCGCGGTTGTCAGCATGCTGAGCCTCTCGGGTATCATCATCTCGCTCGATGCGTTCGGACCCATCACCGATAACGCGGGCGGCTTGGCCGTCATGTCAAAGCTTCCGAAGGAAGTGCGCCGGATCACCGACGAACTCGACGCCATCGGTAATACGATGAAGGCCGTGACCAAGGGTTATGCCATCGCCTCTGCCGGTCTGGCCGCGCTCGTGCTTTTCACTTCCTACGTAAACGAGTTGCAAGTGCATCGCGCCTCTGCTGCGCTCCTGGCTGGATTGCCTGACCCTGAGCGCATTGTCTTCTCGCTGGAGGACCCGACCATCCTGATCGGTCTCTTCATCGGTGGCATGCTGCCGTTCCTTTTCGTTGCCTACACCATGGATGCGGTGGGCAAAGCCGCCGGTGCGGTTGTGCTCGAAGTGCGCCGCCAACTCAAGGCCAAGCCTGGTATTCTGACCGGCACGGACAAACCGGAGTACGGCACCTGCGTTGATATCGTGACCAAGGCCGCGCTCAAGGAAATGATCTTCCCGGCGCTGTTGCCGCTTCTGGCTGTGTTGCTGGTTGCCGGTGTTCCTACCTTCTGCGGTCACTTCTTCCCCGGCTTGGGATTGACGGCGGACAAGGGTGCGACTGCGCTCGGCGGCGTTCTGGTCGGTACGATTACGACCGGCCTGTTCGTTGGTATTTCCCTGACCTCCTCGGGTGGTGCGTGGGACAACGCCAAGAAGTTCATCGAAGAAGGTAACTACGGAGGCAAAGGTTCCCCGGCCCATGCGGCAGCGGTCACCGGCGACACAGTCGGCGATCCATATAAGGATACGTCCGGCCCAGCGATCAATCCGATGATCAAGGTCGTGAACGTGCTGGCGATTTTGATTATTCCGTTGTTTTTCTAGGAGTTTACGGAAGACCAAATTTCCAAATTAACCAAATTACTAAATTTTGAGGGAAGGGGGGCCACGGCAAATGGCTCCCTTTTTTTCTGTCCTTGAGAATTCTTAATTTGGAAATTTGGTAAATCTGGTAATTTGATCTTCCTTCCCATGGACATCATCAATCGCGCCAATACCAAACCGTTCACCACCAAGGACGGCTCCGAAATTCGTGAGCTTCTGGCCTATCGAAATTCGGCCATTCGCAACCAGAGCCTGGCGGAGGCGACCATCGCCGTGGGTACTTCAACTCAGGAACATTATCACCCGAAATCGGAGGAGATTTACTATATTCTCAGCGGCACAGGGCGGATGAAAATCGAGGGTGAGTTGCGAGAGGTCGGGCTGCTCGATGCCATCGCCATTCCGCCTGGGATGCGCCATAAAATCTGGAACACTGGCGCCGAACCGCTCGTGTTGCTCTGCTGCTGCGCGCCCGGTTACGAGAATGACGATACGGTGATGGTGGAGTAGGACGTAAAAACGTGCCGTTATCCTTGCTGTGCAGAGGCGAGGCACGGCTCTCGCATTGGCATAGAGAAAAATTTGGAAAGAGACGACAACTCCACCAACCTCAACCGGCGAAAAGCCAGCAGGTCTTTGCCACAAAAGGCAAGCTACTCGACGTAACGGGTCATCCGCAGCGATTGGGAGCGCCGGAGGATCTCATCAACGTGGACGAATAGACGTGACGTTTCGTTGGCCCTTTTCAGACTTTTCCCGACGGGCTTCTGCTCGCTCGCCTTGGAAGTGTGGGTTTCGGGTTTCGGTGTCATGGTCGAAACTTTTCAGCAGGGGTTATGCCAACACCAACCTAGTAATTAAGACCACCTTTTCAAATGTGCAAATGACTATTTCTTAAGCACTTGCAAAACAACGTAATTTTCTATTTATCACGTATAAATCGTAAAAAAGTTAGACCCGTTTCGCCGTAAGTGCGGTGCCGAACGACTTCCCAAAGCGGTGAATTCTGCACTGTCCCCCCGGAATAATGTTCCCATGCGAAGAGACCGTCAGGCGCAAGAAAGGGGGTGATTTTTTTCAACAGCGGATCGTCATCCAGCGGCCCGTAGCTCTTGATATAGGGCGGATCGGCGAAGATGAGGTCGAACCGGTCACTCGGTGTCCCATCCAGATACGCCATTGCGTCGGCTTGCCGGACATCTCCCTTTAATTTGCAATAGAGCAGATTGTCTCGGATGCACTGCACGGCCTCCGCTTCCTTCTCCACGAACGTCGCTGAAGCTGCGCCCCGGCTCAGCGCCTCAATCCCAAACGACCCCGTCCCCGCAAACAGATCAAGCACTCGTGCGCCCGGCACCACCTCCGCCAAGCTCGAGAAAATCACCTGCCGGATGCGATCCTGCGTGGGCCGCAAGGCATGCCGTTTCGGTGATTTAAGATGAAGGCCCCCGGCTGTACCGGAGATGACGCGTAAAGGCATGGGGAATTCTTGGACAGGATTAACAAGATTAACAGGATTTTAAAGACAGGCTGAATTTTGACATGAGGAACATGAAGGACGTGAAAGGTAGCCGTCGCACTCCGTGCGATGGTGCAGTTCGGGTGACCCGGTAACGGCAGGCGTGCCTGTGTTTCCGGGTTCGCGAAGCGAACGGGAGGTCGCAAACGACATCCATTGCCCCCCTCCGCTACTCCCACACCAACGTCTTGCACGGCTTGTCCGGTGCGGTGTCATGCAGTCGGACGGACGTGCGCTCCTTCTCCTTCAGCTTATTGCCGACGGCGGTCCGCGCGTGGAGCGGGCTGTTGCAGTCGGCGCTGAGATGGCCGAGGTAGAGGTCTTCCATGATGTCGGTGACCACCTCCGCTGCGACTTCCGCTGCGGCCTCGTTGGAAAGATGCCCGTGTCGGGAGAGGATGCGCTGCTTCACTGACCAGGGCCGTCGCGTGTCCTCCTGCAGAAGCTTCAAATCGTGATTAGCCTCCAAGACCAGGGCGCGTGCCTGCCGCACCCGCTCGATCACCAGCTTGGTCGCGTAACCGAGGTCGGTCAGGAAACCGATATTTCCCAGTGCATGATAAAACATGAATCCGACCGGGTCGTAGGCGTCGTGCGGCACAGAAAAGCTGTTGATCTTGAGATCGCCCAGTTCAACCGTCCCGCCCGACTCAAACAGCCGCCAGCCCGAGAAGCTGGGCATCTGCGGATGAAGGTACTCCGCCGTCAGGCGGTTGCAGTATACGGGTATGCCATGGCGCTTTGCGAGAACCGGCAGCCCGCAAACATGATCGCCATGCTCGTGCGTCAGGAAAATTCCCTTCACGTCCTGTACCGAGCGTCCGATTGAGGCCAGCCGCAACTCGATCTGTCTCCCGCTGAAACCAGCATCGACGAGCAGGCAGGTATGTTCGGTCTCAAGCAGGGCGCAGTTGCCACTGCTGCCGCTGCCGAGAATGGTGAAACGCAGCATGGATATATATCCGGCTTCCAGACGCATAAGGCAAGCCATCTTATGACCAACCATCGGGCGCAAGCTTGCTTTCCAGGGCACTCTGGATGACACTCTTTCAACTCGGATATGATTGCCTTGCCTTAAGAATGGCACGAATATTGCTTGTGTAATGTTGCGAGAGGAGTAACTTAGTCCCGTGGCAGGCATAGGACTTCATCAAAACCTTTCGCTCGGGCAGACTTTATCGCCCCAGATGCAGCAGTCGCTGCAATTTCTTCAGGCTCCCGCGATGGAACTGCAATCGCTTGTCCAGCAGGAGATCGAGATCAATCCGGTCCTCGAGGAAACTCCCGACGACGCGAAGAAGGAAACCGACGCCGAGGATTGGGACAAGCAGATCGAGGAACTGCGGGCGAAGGACGAGGAGTGGCGCGAATATTTTTCGCAAACCAACACGCCGATGCCCAGTTACAATCCCGAGGCCGCCGAGCGTCGCCAGTTTCTGTTCGATTCCCAAGTGGAAGCGCCTCATCTCTCGGACCATCTCATGCGCCAGTTGACCCTGGCCACCAGCAATTCGGAGATGATCCGTATCGGCGAGGAGATCATCGGCAATCTCGACGACGCCGGCTTCCTGAAAAGTCCGCTGGTGGAAGTGGCGCAATCGGCCCAGGTCGATTACACCATCGCTCAGAACACGCTGGACCTGATCCAGACCTTCGATCCCGTCGGTGTGGCGGCGAGGGACCTGCGCGAATGTCTTCTCATTCAAATCAATCGTCTCGGTAAGAGCGAGGAACTGGAGGCCGCAATGGTCTCGCAGCATCTCGGCGAGCTTGGCCGCAAAAAATATCAGGACATCGCCCGCGCCATGAAGGTGCCGTTGGAGCGCGTCCAGGCGGCGGCCCATTTTATTGCGACCCTGCAGCCGCGCCCCGGTTCAAGCTTCAGTTCCGACGACAAGCAGAACATCGTCCAGGCGGAGTTGGCGGTGCAAAAGAGCGGCGATGACTGGATCGTCGTGATGAACGATGATCCAGTGCCCCGGCTGCGCATCAGCGACACCTATAAGGACCTTCTCGTCAACAACGGCCACGACGCTGGCCTGCGCGAATATCTCAAGGAAAAGATCCGCGCTGGAAAATTCCTCATCAAGTGTCTCCATCAGCGGCAACAGACCATCTTCAACATCGCGACGGAAATCGTGAAGCGTCAGCGCGCCTTCTTTGATCAAGGTGTCGCGCATCTCAAGCCGCTGACCATGAATCAGGTCGCCGAAGTCGTGGGCGTGCATGAGACCACGGTCAGTCGCGCCATCGCCAACAAATATGTGAAGACGCCCTACGGCCTCTTCGATCTCAAATATTTTTTCACGCCCGGGTACCAGACCGCTTCGGGTGAAGTGATGTCCAACACCAGTGTGAAGGACGCGATCCAGGATTTGATCGAACGCGAAAGCTCGACCAAGCCGCTCTCCGACCAGGAAATCGTCAAGATTCTCGGCGAGCGTGGCATTCCCCTGGCCCGCCGCACCGTTGCGAAGTATCGCTCTGAACTCGGTTTGCTTCCGTCGAATCTGCGTCGGAGCATGTAGTCTCAGATCACCATCAGGAATGTTTCTGAGTAAAGAACCCCGGAGCAAGCTCCGGGGCATTTTATGGTAGCCGCCGCTGTCCCTAGCGGTGGTCCGCCGAGAAAAAAGGCATCGCCGCTAGGGACAGCGGCGGCTACCACGGAACCAACTCCTCTGATCAAGCCGAAGCAAGCAGCGGGGAATTAACCCGAACGAAATTAAAGAAAGCTTGTCTCAGCGCGCACGCTCGGATGCCGCTCGATAATGACTTCCGGCACTGGCGTTGTTCGGGAACGCTTGAACTCTCTTATGCGGCGATAAAGTTTTGCGCAACCTTGTCCGCCAGAATAAACAAGTGAAAATAGAAGCACCGTTGAAACACCGACGAAAAGGCAGACGGCGAGATACATTGGGCCGAGAAGTATCGTAACCGAAGCCAAGCTAGGGGCCACGTCCGGTGCGATTTTATCGATTGGCGCAACGCCATGGAGCGGTTTTAGCGCAGTGCCCCACATGATGAAATATTTGATCGCGAATACGCTGATGATGGCCAGTTCGATCGCCACTGCCATCAAAGCACTCGCCATTACAGCGAGCAAAAGGCTGCCTTGGATTGCGAAGCTCCGGGCCGTCTCACTCGGTGAAGCAAAGATGCTGGATGTCCATCGCATCCGTCCTTTGTGTTGAAAAAAGGCGATGATTTTCAATACGCACAAAAAGAGAGCCGCGAAACCGACTGCTCTCATCGCGTGCTGCGCAACCAGTATCGCTGAAACCGAGAGCGCCGCCGCTGCCATCAAAACGAACAGGGTAAACATGAATCGCAAATGCGATGCCGTTTGGATTCTCCGCAGTAAAAGCCACGATCCGGTAAAAAACACCAATCCAGTCAGAACTTGGATGGTTATCAGCCCGGCGTGGTAGGGATAAATGGGGCGTTCCATGGTATGTTCGAGGTCTGAGAACTCGCTGAACAACCCGGCAAACAGGGAAGTTTCGACCGTAAACACCAGACCGCCCAGGAAGAAGAGCAGTAGAGGAAGTAAATCGATATGGCTCGGAAAAGCGTGAGCGGCTGCGGCTATGGATGTCCGTTTAGGCCAGGCCGCGCGCGTGACCATTCCTACGTAAACGAAAATCAGCGCGGATATCGCGAGGCCGATTGTTTGGATCAGGAAACCACAGACATCGCCCACGGAGGTTGCCTCCCATTTTATCAGAAAATGGGTCAGGGTATCGGTGTTTTGTCGGAAAGCATCCGCGTTCGCTGGCAATGCGATAATGATCCGCATGGACTCGATTCCGCATAAATTCGTGGCCCACGGAATGACGAGAAGAACCAGCAGCAGACCAGAGAAAAGAAGTGCCGGTCCTGTGCCTTGGGAGGTGGTGGATGCCGATCTCCGTAGCCACCAGACAAAGAGTCCAGCACTTAAAATCCAGCAAAGCGCCGAAAGTTCGAAAGGTAGTTGGGGAGCTATCCACGGTGACGATGTGGGCGCGAATCGCGCGAGTCTTTCCGCATTCCAAACATAGAGCGGACCCGTGAGTAATGCCGAGATGCCGAAGGCCGCACATGCCGCGCGACGCTGACGGGGATCGCCGAGGCAGAGTAGAAAAATGACAGCGGTCAGTACGCTAAAAAGCAGACCTGCATGCCACGGATAAACGGGAAGACCGTCATCCGGTGTGGAGGTCATAAAAGGAAAAGCAAAACCAAATCCCGCAATTGCCAGATAGCTCGAGATGGCCAGCAAAAGGAGACGGCACCAATTCCAGCCCGGTTTGCCAAGCTTCATCCTCCAGAGCTAGCTGGGAAACGGTTCTTTGACAACTGAGACCAGGCAAGGATGGCAGACTTTTTTTGAGGAAGTTTCCATTATGTGGCGCGCACCCGTGCGCTCCTCTTCCCGGGCGGCACCACCGCCCTCTGCTGCAGCCGATACGCCCGTGGCGTTGACCCATGGCGCGCATGAAACAAGCGATAGAAATGGCCCAGGTTTTCCAGACCGCAATCGAGCGCAATGGCGACAATATCCTCATCGCTCGTGGCCAGTCGATCCGCCGCGTAGGACATCCGCGCATCATTGATAATGTCAGTCGGCGTCCGATTAAGATGCCTGCGAAATTCCCGCGCGATGTGCTCCGGACTTCGCCCCGCGAGACGAGCCAGCGCGGGCATCCCCCCCGCAAAATTCCGGTTCGTGCCAATGGCGGTACAGGCCTCGCGAAGCCAGGTCGGCGCTTCCTTCAGTCCGACGTTGAAGCGATCTGCCTTCAACAGCGCCAGCACGGTCAGAAGAAACGATTCTGCCTGCAGCCGATCTCGTAAGCCCGAACGCAAAAGACTTGCCGCCTGGCGGATTGCGGCCAACTGGTACTCGTCGAGGGTGTAACTCCGCGCCGCCAGCGATGGGGCGGAAAAGAAGAGAGCCGCTCCCTTGAAATAACGTTGCCGGATATGAGTCCAGACCCGCGCATGAAAAGCGAAATTGACGATGCGCAATGGCCCTGTATTCCCGCCGCTGCTGAAGGCATGGAAATCGGACGCGCGGATCAGGACGAGATCGCCGCTTCGGATCGGAACCGACCGCCCATTGATCCAATGGATGCCCTCACTTTCCTCAACCCAGAAAAGCTCATGAAAATCGTGATCGTGTTGGTTCTCCGGCTTGCGCTGGGCAATATCATGATGCATATAGGTGCAAAAATGATCCGGGGGAAGGTGCGAGAGCGATAAAGTCTCCATCATTTAAACGTAATAAAATGTCATAAAAGGACAAGAAGTTAGAGTGAGGGGCATCGTAGCTTTAAATAACAGAAGACTGGGCTCATCCAAGTCCGGTTTTCATCAACCAACCTCTGATTGTAACCTCACTCATCTCTCCTTCCAACATGAATAAGAAAGTAAAATTGGCCATTATCGGTGCTGGCGGAATTTCCGGAGCCCACGCTGGCGGCATTTTAAAGCATCAGGATAAAGTCGAATGCGTGGCGCTTTGCGACGTCTCCGAATCGAACCTCGACGCGCGCTCCAAGCAACTCGGCAGCAACCCCGCGCGATTCAATGATTGGAAAAAAATGCTGGCCGAAATGGGCGACAAGATCGACGCGGTCGATATTTGTCTACCGCATCATCTGCACGCCCAGGCGATTTTTGACGCGGCGGCGGCGGGCAAACACATCCTCTGCGAGAAGCCGATGTGCATCAACCTTGAAGAGGCCGACCGGATCGTGGCCGCGGTCAAAAAAGCGGGCATCATCTATATGTCAGCGCACAACCAGCTCTTCACCCCGGCGGTGCAGGAGATCAAGCGCATGATCGACACGGGCGCCATCGGCAAGGTCCGCTGGATTCGCTCGCAGGACTGTTTTATCGTCGGCGAAGGGGCCTTCAGCGGAGCGTGGCGCTCGACCCTCAAGTTTCAGGGCGGCGGCGAGTTGATCGATACCGGTTATCATCCGACCTATCGGCTGCTTCATCTGGCCGGTGCCGATATCGCCGAGATTCGCGGAACGATGGGGCGCTTTGAACAGCCCATCGAGGGCGAAGATACCGCAAGCGTCCAAGTCCGTTTTACCAACGGTGTCATCGGTGAAATCTTCACGTCCTGGGCGGTCAACCGTCCCTACGGCACTCACGATCTCCATGTCATCGGTGACCTCGGCGAAATCTTCGGTACCGGTAGTGAGCTCTATTATCTGCCGCGTGGATTCAAAACGCCCTCGGAAAAGATTCTTCGCGAGGCCGACACCTTTGCGGATCAGATGGGCCATTTTGCCGACTGTATTTCAAAAGGTGCGAAAGTCCCGCACGGTCCCGAGGAGGGACGCGATGTCTTGAAGGTCATCCTGAAAGCCGCCGAGAACGCCGAAGGCTGGCAGAAAACCGCCCCCGTCTCCGCCTAAACTTAACACGAAAAAATCAAACATGAAGACTTCCAACTCCCCAGTGGCGTGCACCCGCACGGGCAATTTCCCCATCGGCTTTCGACGCATGTGGTTTGAGTGGCACAAGGACCTGAACGCGCTACTGGCCTGGGCCAATGAACAGGGCATCGGCGTCATCGACTTGGGCAACGATGCAGAGCAATCGGTGGCGATCGCGGCCAAGAGCGGCATCAAGCCCGGTTCGATCGATCTCGCCGAATGGCAAGGCATGATTTCACCGGACAAGAGTGTTCGGGATGCGGCGGTGGCGAAAAACAGCGCTTACATCAAAGCCTGCGCCGCCTTCGGGCCGATGAACTACTTTACCGTGATGCTCCCGGTGAAGCCGGAATTGCCCCGCGCTGAGAACTTCGGCTACATGGTCGAAAGTTATCGGGAACTTGCCCCGGTGCTTGAAGCGCATCAGGCCAAGATCGTGATTGAAGGCTGGCCGGGGCCCGGCGCGTTGTGCTGTACGCCGGAAGGCTACGGAGAGTTTTTCAAGCAATGCCCGTCGTCTTCCATGGGTGTGAATTATGATCCGTCCCATCTGCTGCGCATGGGAATCGATCCGTTGCGTTTCCTGCGCGAATTTGTCGGCAGGGTCTATCACGTTCACGGCAAGGACACGGAACTCATCGAGGAAGGACTCTATCAGTATGGCAATACCCAGGAGCCGACTTTCGGAAAAGGACATGGATTCGGCGCGATGAACTGGCGCTACACCATTCCGGGCCACGGTGCCGTTCGCTGGGTGGAAATCTTCCGCATTCTCGCCGCCGCCGGATACAAGGGTGCGGTTTCCGTTGAACTCGAGGACGAGAATTTCAACGGCACGACCGAAGGCGAAAAAGCCGGCATCCTCCACGCCCGCGATTTCCTCCAAGGCTGCTAACCCTTCTTGTCCCTCAGTGGTAGCCGCCGCTATCCCTAGCGGCGGTCCGTCGAGGAAAAGGCACCGCCGCCAGGGACAGCGGCGGCTACTTTAAAATGCCTCGGAACTTGCTCCGGGGTTCCTTACTCAACCTACTTCTTCTTCGCTACCAACAGAGACGAGACCGACGCCACAAACTTGTACCCGCTGCCGAACGACAACGGATCATGCGAAGTCTTTGAGTAATACACCGTCAAGTCCGGCTGGTAGTGCTCCTTGAAAAGACCAATCGGTCCGGTGTAATTCCCATAAGGAATCACGTCCCATTCCTTCGGATTGAAATAACGGAACGGCACGCCGGAGTCATCTTCCACCACGCCGGTGCTGTCATCCAGGATGGCATTGCGGATGGTTGAAAAATAATCTTCATAGAGCAGATAGGAAGCCGCCTTGAGATAGGTGACACCCGGGCTGAGCCGCTTCATCAGGCGAACATAGCCGGGATTTTCATGCAGGCCGTCGTTGCCGAGATCGGTCTGGAAATAGAGCAGGGTCCGGCCCCCGTCATAGGTAATCTGAACGCCGGGCGCGCCTGAGGCTTCGCCCTTTTTATGAACCGTACCGTCGGAACTCAGCGTGACATATTGCAGACTCTCGATGGTGTAGCCCTCGCGCGAGATAAACACGACCATCGCCGGCAATAGCCCGTTCACCATCTCGTTGTTGAAGTCGTTCTTCATGTCCTTCGTCTTGAAGAAGCTGGCGGCGAGGATGGTCGAGAGGGAGATTTGGACTTCACCCAGATAGCTATCGAGCTTCCCCTCGCTTTGCAGTTTGGCGAGATCGGGCATCGTGCCGACCGGTTCCAGTCCGGCCATGAGTAGGATCTTCGAGTTGGGGAAAAGGGTGTTCGCATAGAGAACGTCGGGACCGCTGAACGGATAGAAAACGGTGGAGGAGTCCAGCCCACCCAGTGCGGATCCTGCCCAAGTGCGCATCGCGTTCAGGCGGACGCGGTTCATGTAGCTCCAATGATAATCCAGCCATTGCGAATACTCTTTCCATTCGGAATTCGATTCCCACGTCGCACCGGGCGAACCTTTACCCGCCAACCCGCACGCGGAGGCGTTGATACTGCCGGAGGAATCACCCAGCGGAGTCACCTCGGCGAGCGGAGAGGAAGAGTCATTTCCCCGGGAAGGTGCGGCCAGTGCCAGGCCCAAGGTTAAAACGAGGAGGGGAAATCGCAGGCAGTGAGTAAGAGACATAAAGGCGTTTTAAGAAGAGCTTTCGAGCAGGGGGGAAGTTTCACCGCGGAGTTGCCCGAAGGGAACATTGCGACTGACCCAGAGATAAATCGGGATCCCAAGCAGAACAGTGCAGGCCCCGATCACTGTTTCCATGGGATGATAGTTATAGTTTTGGATCAGGCAGAAGACCGTTACGGCACCAAAGATAAGAGGCGTGACCGGGTAGCCCAGCGTGCGGTACGGACGAGGCAGATTCGGTTCGCGAAAGCGGAGAACGATGACACCCAGCACCGCCAGCATCGACCAGAACCAGAGGACGGCGCCCACATAGTTGATGATATTGTCCGGCTTTAAAAACAGCATCGCGAAGACGATGATGAATTGATAAATCAGGGCCACATAGGGGACGCGGGTCTCGGTCGTGCGACCGAAAAACTCAAGGGCCGGATAAGTTGTGCCCATCGCTTCGGTCACGCGAGAGGCAACCCACATCATGCCGCTGACATTCGCGACCAATCCCACACAAATCAGCGTGCTGGCGAACCGCGCTCCCGCCGTGCCGAAAATCTGGACACCGGCGACATGCGCCACCTCGAATTTGCCGGAGAGCGCGGACAATGGCGTCGAGTAAAGAAACACCGCGTTGACCGCAATATAGAGAAGGATGACGAAACCGGTGCCCAGGATCAGCGCACGAGGGAGGGCCTTGGCCGGGTTGCGCACTTCTTCAACAATGTAAGCCGCCGCATTCCATCCGGAGTAGGCGTACATCACCCAGATCAATGAGGAGCCGAATGAGGCGCTCAGGAGAAGGCCCCAGTCCGTGGTGTGAGGGTGGAAAACAATCGGCTGGGGCTTGGCCGTTCCAAAGCCAAAGATCACAAACGAAAGCAACAAGAGCACCGTCAGCGCCGTCGCCGTGGCCTGGAATACGCCGGTAAAGCGTAGGCTGCGAAGATGCGCCACCGTGGCCAGCACCACGAGTAGCAGGGCCATGAGGTACGAGCCGTTGTGAGGCATCGCCTGCGAAATCCCGGGGAATGCATCGCAGATGTACTTGCCGAAGGCGAGTGCACTGATCGCAATCGGTGCCGCGAAGCCAATGGTAGCCGAGGTCAACCCCGTGCAAAACCCGACCATCGGGTGATAGATGCGCGAAAGAAAATTGTACTCGCCGCCCGACTTCGGCAACGCCGTGGCTAGTTCCGCATAACAGAGCGCTCCGCACAGGGCGAGCACGCCGCCGACCACCCAAAGCATGATAATCGGGAACACGCTATTACTCAGCAGCGACGTTCCATTCGGCGAGAAACCCTCGACTTGAAAGCCCAGCGAAGTGAACACGCCCGTGCCGATCATATTGGAAACGACCAACGCGGCGGCTGGCCAGGTTGAAACGGCTTGTTTGGCTGAGGTAGATTTCACAGGAGCGACGAAAGAAGATGCCGAGTCGAATGGCTCACTTCAATTATAATCACGAAAAAAGTAGAGAACAGAGTTTTCCAGTCAAAACCCGTAAAAACTCGACGTCATCTCGAGGTCTTCGGTAGCCGTCGCAGGCCCTTGCGATGATCCCTATCATGGAGGGCAGCCTCCGGTCTGCCCCATTTCTATTCCCACGTGCTCAAATTGCGGAACGAGGAACAAGGCAGACTGAACTGTGGCTTTGACAAGCTCAGCCGTAACGATGCAGTTGTAATGAATGCATGAAACAACGAAACCCTGGCCAAGCCGAAGGTTTGGTAGCACTGTAGCCGGTGGTTGAGCAGCAGCGATACCACCGGAAAAAGAGACTAAAAGATTTTTATCCCGCAAGGGATAACAGCACCTCCAATCACCCGCACGGGCCTGATTGGACTCGCCTCCTCTGCGATCCCTTCGGGATCGTCGCGATGTATGAGTATTACCGGTGGTGTCGCTGCTGCTGAACCATCGGCTACAGTGCTTACACGCCTCCGGCGTGTGGCCCTGATACACCTAAAACAACAGATCCCGCAGCACCTGTCCGGCCACGTAGAGCGTGCCGCGCCATGAGTAGCAAAAGTTCTCCGAGTCCTGTTTTGTTACCGGGGAAAGATAGCCTTGCGAGATGTTGTACTCGATCTGCTGATTGAGTGTCTCCTCCAACCGCGCCCGGGCCGCTTCCCGTGTCCGTTCACCCGCCACGAGGTCATCGGGGCGTACCTCGTTGATCTCGAGAAAAGCGAGGTGAGCCTGGTAAAGCTCCGGTACGTCCTGGCAATTGAGGCAGCGATACACGGCAATGTTGGGTGGCATGATCAGGCCGTAGGTCAGAGGATAATCCCACGTCACCCAGCGTCGCCCGTCCTTGCCATTGGAGGTGAAAGCGATGAAGTGGAAACCAATCGGACCCTGCGCGATGTAGCCGATGGTCGCCTGGGTCAGGCCATCCTCGCGGACAAAAATCCGGTAGTATTGCTCGTGCTGGGCGGGGCGCAGACGGCATTCGTCGAGATTTTCGAAGCCCGCCTCGACCAAGGCGCTGGTCATCTCGGACAGTTCGTCGAACTCATCACGTGGCGCGCGCGCGTCGGTCAATTCGCGATGGCGTGGCACGCGCAACTGGCGCAGCACAAAAACCATTTCCCAGAGAGGAAAGAAAATCCACGCAGCCAGGATCGCGCAGGCCAGCGGAATCGAGCCGGACAGGAAATAAGTCGCGACGCCGCTAGCCAGCCAGATCAGCGCCATGCCGAGCTTGCGGAACGTAATCGATTCCAATTGAAGCAGGGCGAGCCCGCCGAGCATTAGCACAAAACATCCGAGAAGTTGCTGCAAATCCATGAATTAATCTTTGAGGCGGAGCAATAAGCGGCGCCCTGCACGTCGCGTTTGACGGCCCGGCTTTCCACCCACATACTACGCCTCAATCTATGCTCATGCCCGGTGCGGTCAACTTCTTTGCCGAGGTCGGAATTGTCTATGCCTTCTGGCATTCCAATATCGCGGGGAAGGCCGTCATCGCCCTGCTCGTCTTTGGCTCCATTTTCAGCTGGTCGGTCATGGTCAGTAAGATCGTCATGATTCGCCGCGCGCGCGCTGACACGAAGCGGTTTCTCCGGAGATTTCGCACCGCGCGTAAGCCGCTCGCCATTTACCAAAGCCGCGAGGTCTATCCCGATTCGCCAACTTACGCCGTCTATCTCGCCGGATGCAAGGAGCTGACTTTTCACCTCTTGGGCACGACCGAAATCGACGATACTTTTTCCAGCCGTCTTGCCGAGGCCGAGCGAATTTCCTCGACCGCCATGAACGCCGTCCGCTCCGCCCTTGAGCGCGAAGTCGGCGAGCAGGCCCTGCGCATGGAAGACCGGATGACCGTCCTCGCCACTGCTGTCAGCGGCGCGCCATTTCTCGGTTTGCTCGGCACCGTCTGGGGCGTGATGGACACCTTCAGCGCCATCGCCGCCGAGCATTCCGCCAGCCTCACGACCATGGCACCCGGTGTTTCCGGTGCGCTCATTACCACGGTCACGGGCCTGCTCGTCGCGATTCCGGCCATGTTCGGTTACAATTTTCTCGTCGTCACCATTCGCGGCATGACAGTTGAACTGGACAACTTCGCCGGGGAATTGGCCGCTTCGTTTGACCATCGTTATCTCGATACCCTGCGCACTCACGCGCCGCGCTGATCAAGTCCCGGCTATGAAGCGCTATTCTCAACGTTCCGGCCACACGGCCATGGCGGAACTCAATGTCACGCCTCTGCTCGATCTCGCCTTCGTCCTCCTCATCATTTTCATCATCACGACGCCGCTGCTCGAGAGCAACATCCCGCTCGAGCTGCCCAACGGCTCCAAGAACAACAATCCGCCCGTCGATCCCAAGTCGGTTCGCACCGTCAGCATCGACCGGAACGGCCAGGTCTTTTTCGAATCCAAGCCGGTCGAGTTGCCCGTGCTCGCGCAGGAACTCACCGCCTTTAAGCTCGCCACGCCGGACGCCGCCGTCGTTTTCCGCGCCGATAAATCGCTCCGTTACCAGCAGGTGATGGACGTTGTGGATGTGATCAAGCAGGCGCAAATCAGCCGAATCGGCCTGGACAACATCACGCCGTAGGGCGAATCGCTTCAATCCGCCAGAATATGCGCAATCTGCGCACGATCTTGCTCCTGAAAAAAGACGTGGATGCGATCAGATTCCTGTGCGGCGATGGCTAGAATCTCGAGGTAGACTCGTTGATCAGAGGGGTGATTTTTTAGAGGAATGTCCTGATGGATCAACGTGATTTTTGATCCGGTCAGCCAGCTAAGATCGGTCAGGCATTCCTCCAATGCGTCCCAGTTGTTGCCGAAGTAATCCGGCAGGGAAAGGGCCTCACGCAGGAAAACAAAGAGAGCGGCCTTGCTTTCCACATTGGCAGGAACAACGACGCCTCCTTCCTGCGCTTGATTCGATGACTCTGGCTGAAAATCAAAAGGGATCATGGCAGTGGGATGAAGGTTTGATAATGGTCGCCGGTATACCACGCCTTCTTCGTCTGCCAGTCCATGACAATCCGTTCCGCATTGCGGCCTCCCTCATGCGGGTCCACATCGAACTCCCGGTAGTCGCCATCTGCGGGTAAGCGTTGCTCGCGATTCTGAAAGACCCTGCCGCCCACATAGCCCTCGGGAGGAGCGCCGGTGCGGCGGATAGTCTCAAGAACCCGAAGGGCTTTTTGAGGAACGGCGCCTTCATCAAAATCCGCGCCGGAATGGGCAGCTGATTGACTCAAACTTGGCCCGGATCCCGAGGGAGCGGAGTTGTAGCGTTGGTAAACCAAAAACAATCCCACGGCTACTATCAGGATCAATCGGAAGGTTTTCACGGGAGGAAAAAGGGTCACCCCAACGGGATTCGAACCCGTGCTACCTCCGTGAAAGGGAGGTGAGCTAACCGCTACTCCATGGGGTGTAAACTGAAGAGCCGGGAATTATACGCGCAACTCCGCAGCAAAAGCAACCATCAGAATTAATTTTCCGTTCATGGAGGGGCAGCCTCCGGCCTGACCCCATTCAGTTCAGGGACAAGCCGGAGGTTGTCCCTCCATGAGGAATGCCATTCTTCCGTGAAATCCCTTAGACCCGCCCGCCGATTCGCGGTAGCCTGTGGAGCTTGAACGGATTCCCTGCATGATTGCGCCTCGCGACGATTTTCCCTCTGAATTTGAGCGGCAGGTGAACCTCGCCTTCGGGCCGGGCGGTTTGCTGGCCAAGTCTCCGCAGTTTGAGTATCGCCCCCAGCAGCAGGCGATGGCCTCCGCCGTGGCCAAGGCGTGCCAGGATCGGTCGCATCTTATCGTCGAGGCGGGCACGGGCGTGGGCAAGAGCCTCGCCTATCTGGTACCGTCGATTTTTCACGCGCTGGAACAGAACCGCAAGGCGCTCGTCTCGACGCACACGATCAACCTGCAGGAGCAACTCTTTTACAAGGACATCCCGCTCGTGCAGAAACTGCTGCCGACTGAATTCAAGGCGGTGCTGCTCAAGGGCCGTCAAAATTATTTGTGTCCGTTGCGACTGCAGCGCGTCATGACCCACGGCGGTGAACTCTTCGCCTCGCGCGAGCAGGAGGAGATGAAGCGAATCTGGGAATGGAGCCACAAAACGCGCGACGGCACGCTTTCCGATCTCGATCCCGCGCCTGATCCACAGGTCTGGCTTCAGGTCTGCAGCGAGCCGCACGTTTGTACGCCGCGCACTTGCGGGTTGGGTACCGAATGCTTCTATCAGAATGCGCGCAAGGAGGCCGATTTGGCGAAGGTGCTGGTGCTCAATCACTCGCTCTTTTTCAATTTTCTGGCGGGTGCCGAGGGAGCATTGGAGGAGCGCGGTTATCTTTTTCACAACGATTTCGTTATCTTCGACGAGGCGCACACGCTTGAGAGCGTGGCGGCGCGACATCTTGGTCTCGAGATTTCGCATGGCGGCTTGCGCTACCTGTTGCATCGGTTGTTTCATCCGCGAACGCAGAAGGGAATTGTCGCGGCGCTGCACGATGGCGACGCGGTGAAAATGGTCGCCGATGCCGAAGAGGAGGCCGATCTCTTTTTCGATCGGCTGGAACGTTCGCTCGATTTCAAGCGGAGCAAGGAGCTCCGTTTACGCGAACCGGGTATCGCGGAAAACACGCTCGACCTGCCTCTGGCCAAGCTCTATCGCCATCTCGCCGATACGGCCCGCGACATTGACGACGAGGTCTTCAAGGCCGAGGTGCAGGAAGCGGCGCGGCGGGTCGAGGGTATGCGCGTCAGCGTCAGCGAATTCCTCGGCCAGAAGCGGGAGGACCACGTTTATTGGGTGGAGCGGTACGAGAAAAGGGACACGCGCCTGACGCTCACCGCCGCACCGGTCGAGGTCGCTTCGCAATTGCGGAAACTGCTCTTTCGTCCCAACAACACCGTGATCATGACCAGTGCGACGCTGGCGGTCGGCGATGGGCTGCGCTATTTCGTCAATCGGGTCGGTGGCGAGGACGCGGCGACGCTGCAGGTCGATTCGCCCTTCGACTATGCGCGGCAGATGCGCGTCTTCATTCCGAAAAAGATGCCCGAGCCCATGGCGCGTGAAGCTTACGAAGGCGCGCTGGCGCATTGGATTCGCCATTTTGTTTCGATGACCCAGGGCAAGGCTTTCGTCCTTTTCACCAGTTACCAGACGATGCAAAAGCTGGCCGATACGCTCGCCTCGTTTTTTCGTAGCGAGAAAATTGTCTGTCTCGTCCAAGGCGGCGCGTTGCCGCGGCATCGCATGCTGCAAAAGTTCAAGGAGGACCGTGACTCGGTACTCTTTGGCACCGATTCGTTCTGGCAAGGCGTTGATGTGCCGGGCGAGGCGCTTAGCAACGTCATCCTCACGAGGCTGCCATTTGCGGTGCCGGACCATCCTCTCACCCAGGCGAAGTGTGAGTTGATTATCGCCAACGGAGGCGATGCTTTCCGGGAATTTTCATTGCCCGAGGCAATCCTGAAATTCCGCCAGGGCGTGGGCCGGCTCATCCGCACGCAGCAGGACAAAGGCATCGTGGTGATTCTCGATAATCGTGTGCTGACCAAGCCTTATGGGAAGGCATTCCTGGCCGTCCTACCGAAATGCCCGGTGGAAGTAGTCGAATGATTTGCGCTAACGCGATCACGATTTTCGCGCCAAAAACGCCGTCATCCTGAGCTTGTCGAAGGATCAGACTCTCATTCACCGTTGCGATTCGGTTGGCGATTTCTGAGTGGATATTTGGGGCCCATTTACATTCGTCACCCGGAACTTAACCGTGCAAGCGAGTCTGATCCTTCGACAAGCTCAGGATGACGGATTAGTAAAGAAGATCGGAACTACTTTCCAAAAATCTCCTGGAAGAAACCGCGCATGGCGTGCCAGGAACGTTCATCCGCGGCGACATTGTATTTCGCGCCGGGCAAGTTGAGCGCATCCACTCCCGCGTCGGTGAAGGCGTGCTGGGCGTGGCCGTAATAGACGATCACGTAATCGACGTTGTTGTCCTTCAGTTGCTGCTCGAAGGCCTTCATATCTTCCGGCTTCTCGTAGGGATCGTCCGCGCCGCAGAGGGCGAGGACCTTGGGCTTGATCGTCGCGCCGGGTGAAAGCGGTTGCGCATCGAGGCCACCGTGGAAACTGACCACGCCTTTGAGATCGAGGCCGTCCCACGCCATCTCCATCACGCCCGTGCCGCCGAAGCAGTAGCCGATGGCGGCCATCTTCGTGGGATCAAGGAGCGGTTGCTTGAGGAAAGCCTGATAGGCGGCGCGTTCCCGTTCGCGATAGAGGGCGCGGTCGCCCTTGTAGATCGCGACCTGCTTTTGATATTCGGGCACGCTCTGGGGGCGCACGCCTTTGCCAAAAATATCGGCGGCGAACGCGATGTAACCGAGTTGCGCCAGCATGTCGGCTCGCTTCTTGGTGGTGTCAGTCAGACCGCGCCAATCGTGAATGACAAGTATGCCGGGGCGCTGGCCGGAAGTGGCGTCGTCGTAGACGACGTACCCCTGGAGCGCCGTGCCTTTTTCATCGGTATAATCGACAGTCTTCATAACGAGTTTCGCGGAGGCTGGAATCAAACAGAGCAACGAGAGAGCGATGGTGACGAGAAGTTTCATGGAGAGGGAAGTAAACTCATTTTGGCTGATCGCGCAAATAACGGACCTACTTCAGTCGCTCCAGCGCCTCGAGATATTTGGCTTTCGTATTCTCCACGACCTCGGGCGGCAAATGCGGTCCCGGCGCGGTCTTGTTCCAGGTCGTGAGTGTCTTCAAATAATCGCGAAGATATTGCTTGTCGAAACTCGGTTGCGGACCGCCCGGCTTGTAAGTATCGGCGGGCCAGAAGCGGGAACTATCCGGGGTGAAAATTTCATCCGCAAGCAGAACGCGTCCGGTCGAGGCTTCCAGGCCAAATTCAAGCTTCGTATCGGCGAGAAGAATGCCTCGTTGCGCCGCGTAATCTGCCGCCCAGCCGTACAGCTTTAAAGTGAGGTCCCGTAATTCTTCATAACGCTCCACGCCCAGCGCTGCGCGCGCTTCCAAGGGCGTCAGGTTTTCATCGTGACCATGATCGTTCTTGCGAGCGGGTGTGAAAAGCGGTTCGGGCAACTTGGCCGATTCAAGCAGGCCCTTCGGCACGACATGCCCGCCTACCGTGCCCTGCGTGCGATATTCTTCCCAACCTGAGCCGGCCAGATAACCACGTGCCACGCATTCCACCTGAAAAATTTCACAGTGACGCGCGCGCGTCAGGCGACCCTCAAATTCAGGCAGATCGACTCCAGTGGGCAGGTCATAGCCGAGAACATGATTCGGACAAATTCCAGCAGTGAGCGCGAACCAATGCCGCGAGAGGGAGGTCAGGATTTTGCCCTTGTCCGGAATCGGCGTAGGCATGATCACGTCGTAGGCGGAAATGCGGTCGGATGCCACCAGCCAGATTTCGTCCTGCCAAGTGTAGATGTCGCGCACTTTGCCGCTGCGGAGAAGTTTGACGCCGGCGTGCGTCATTCGATTGAGCTGGGAATCCATGCGAAAATCCTAAGACGAAAAGTCCTTTCTAGAAGCCTTAAAAAGTAGGCACAAATAGAATGAGATTAATTCCTGCATTTGTTCGACAATGAAACAAGGAGGCCACTTTAAAGTTCAGTAAGAATTAAGAGTTGATTAATCTATTATAGAGCTATGCTAAGTCTGGCTGAGTTAATAACTTCCGTCGGTGATTTTAGGGATACGGTCCGTATGAAACTCTTGTTCGATCAGGTGAGAGCTGGGTCGGCAGCCTCGTCAATTTTGTCACTGGCGCCTAAAAGTGCAGGCATGAGGCGGAGAACCTGCGATTAATCCGCCATGTTGCCGCGCAAGTCCATTTGGTCATCGACCATCCCTGTCCTGCTGATTGCGAGTCTGGCGATAGCGATCATTTGCTTCAGTCTCTATCAACGGGAAGCCGACCCGATCAAAAAAGGTGTACTTGATCGCGAAGCCAACCGGACCAAAATATTTTCCCAATTTTTCGAACAAGAGATCAGGGGTGTTCTCAAGGATTTGCAACAGATGGTCGATGGCGACGGATTGCAATCTTATCTCCAGTCGGGAAAGCCGGAGGACCTGGCGCGCGCGCTGCACCGGGCCTGGTTTTTCAGCCGACAGAATCCTGATTACGACCAGGTCCGCTATCTCGATGAGCAGGGCCGGGAAATCATCCGGATCAATTGGAACGGTGAAGTGGTTCCTCCCGATCAATTACAAAACAAGGCTGACCGTCCCTATTTTCAAAAGGCGAACGCGCTGCCTCGTGGCCAATTCTTCATCTCGGCGGTCGATCTCAGCGAGGAGAACGGACGCATCGAGCAACCGTTCAAACCCATGGTGCGTGTGGCCACACCGGTTTTTGATCCAGAGGGAAAGCGGCGCGGTATCTATATCGTCAATTACCTCGTGGAGAGCAGTATCATGCGCTTGATGAAGTTTAACGCGCAATACCAGCAGCGGTTGCGGATACTCAATGCCGGAGGCTACTGGATCAAGGCCGCGCAACCGAACCAGGAATGGGGCTTCATGCTTCCGGAACGGGCCGGGATGACACTGGCCAAGACCGATCCTGCTCTATGGGCGCAGATTTCCAGCCAGCCCCAGGGGCAAACACCCTACGACGGTGGTTACTTTACCTGGACGCGTATTGTGCCGGGAACTATCACCACAGGGCCTTCCGACACGGTGGAGGCAGGCGATGATTTTCTGGTTATCGCCTCGGAAATTTCATCGGCAGAATGGACCGCTTCCGTCGCCGGGCTCCAGCAGACCTTTAGCCTCATTGGTATCGCACTTTTGCTGCTGGTCATCATTAGTTGGCGCTTTTTCCGGGCGCGGCAGGAAGTTCAAAAAGAACTGGACCGCTTCTTTGTCCTGACGCGCGACCTGGTCTGCATCTCGGGATTCGATGGCTATTTCAAGAGAGTCAACCCCGCGTGGGAAAGCATGCTCGGATATACAGAGGAGGAACTGACCTCACTGCCGTTCATGGAATTTGTTCATCCGGATGATCGTGACAAGACCAAGGCGGAAACCGCCGGGCTGATGAAGGGAAAAGAAACTCTCTCATTTGAAAATCGGTACCGTTGCAAAGACGGTTCGTATCGCTGGCTTTCATGGAATGCCCGGTCGTTGGCGGGCACGCGGACGATTTTTGCCTCGGCCCGCGATCTGACCGAACGCAAACAGATGGAGGAGATATTGGGGCAAAGCGAGGAGCGAAGCCGTTCGATTATCGAAAGCGCGTATGACGGTTTTATCAGCATCGATGAAGCCGGGCACATCAAGGACTGGAATCTCCAGGCTGAGTCCATTTTCGGTTGGTCGCGCGCGGAAGTATTGGGACGGTTTTTGCACGAAACGATCATTCCGCCGCAGTTTCGAGAACGTCATTTTGAAGGCATGAAGCATCTCAAGACCACTGGTGAAGGGCCCTTGCTCAACAAGCGCGTTGAGCTTACCGCCCTGCGCCGGAACGGAGAGGAATTCCCGGTGGAATTCGCCATCTGGCCTTTGCAAGTTGGGAACGAGGCAACCTTTCATGCCTTTGTCCGAGATATTACCGGGCGTAAAGAAGCGGATGAACGGATCCGAAAATTGAGCGAGGAAATGAAAAGCCGCGCCGAACAGCTTGAGGCGGCCAACAAGGAACTTGAG
>Ga0207058_1006_pt1 | contig 58922 bp, 48 predicted proteins | sample Alteio_BWMinCont_34_FD_153271 | JGI IMG/M metagenome (GOLD analysis project Ga0207058, IMG submission 153271) | Enriched cells from forest soil in Barre Woods Harvard Forest LTER site, Petersham, Massachusetts, United States -... | ecosystem: Environmental > Terrestrial > Soil > Temperate forest >...
GGCCCAGGCGCGATACGCTTCCGACTGGCCGGGCTTGACCTTCGAGAGGATGACTTCCGTGATGGTGGATTCGGAATCCTTCGGGGCGCTCATCGCAGCGTCAGGTGGTTTTTGCGGTCTTTTTTGGAGGCGTCGCCTGAATGACCCAATCTTTATTGCGCGACTCGAGCGTTTTCACCGCCCATTGATCGGGAAGCAAGACGGCGAAAGAACCGAATTCATCAATGGCCAGTCGTGAACCGCTGGGGACATCGGGCTTTATTGCTTTTCCGTCTACCATCGCGTCGCCGGGTGGAGTCATCCAACGAGCGATCTTCCAATCGCTTAACTCCACGCGGCATTCTGCTCCGTATTCGGATTCGAGGCGGTATTTCAGGACTTCAAATTGCAAGGGGCCGACCGCGCCCAGCAAGGGGACGTATTGATGCGAGCCGGGGAGTTCGAAGGGTTGTGCGAGGCCTTCCTTGAGCAACTGTTCCAGGCCTTCGCGGAAGCGCTTGAACTTGGCGGAGCTGGAGTTGTGCAGGAAGGCGAAGCATTCCGGCGCGAAACGGGGGATTTCATCGAAGTGGATATCGGGTCGCTCGGCGAGGGTATCTCCCATGAGGAAATCGTGATTTCCGACGATGCCGACCACGTCGCCCGCGAAGGCGGTGTCGATTGTCTCGCGTTCCTTGGCGAAAAGCCGTTGTGAATTCGACAGGCGTATCCGCTTACCATTGCGCGTATTGATCACCACCATGTCGCGTTCAAACGTGCCGGAGACGATACGGATGAATGCGACCCGGTCCCGATGCTTGGGATTCATGTTGGCTTGAATTTTGAACACGAAACCGGAGAAAGCTTTCTCGGTCGGCTGGACAATTCCCTCTGCAAACTTTCGCGGAGCGGGAGGAGGCGAGAGTTCCAGAAAACGATCAAGGAGAAGTTGGACGCCGAAGTTATTCGCGGCGCTGCCGAAAAATACGGGCGTCAGCTTTCCTGCCTGCACGGCGGCGAGGTCGAAGGTTGAGCCTGCGCCTTCCAAGAGGGACAACTCCTCGCAGACGCGGCGATAGACGCCCGGATCCATTGTCTCGCGGACAAGTTCGTCTTCGATGTCCCGCACGGCGACGGGGGCGCGGTAGGCGCCGAGGGCGGTGCGCTCGAACAAATGGACTTGCTTGGTTTCGCGATCAAAAACTCCGCGGAATTCCGGGCCATCACCCATCGGCCAGTTCAACGGCATCGACTGGATGCCGAGGACAGATTCAAGCTCGTCAAGCAGTTCCAAGGGAGGCCGTGACGGGCGGTCCATCTTGTTCATGAAGGTGAAAATCGGTACGCCGCGCAAACGGCAGACTTCAAAAAGTTTTCGCGTCTGCGTTTCAATGCCCTTGCCCGCATCGATCACCATCACGGCGGCATCGACTGCGGTCAGCACGCGATAGGTGTCTTCCGAGAAATCCTTGTGGCCCGGTGTATCGAGAAGATTGATCACACAGCCGCCGTATTCGAATTGCAACACCGTCGAAGAAACGGAGATTCCGCGCTGCTTCTCCATCTCCATCCAATCGCTGGTCGTCGCTCGTTGATTTTTGCGCGTGGTGACGCTCCCTGCCAGATTGACCGCGCCACCGTAGAGCAAAAGCTTCTCGGTCAATGTGGTCTTGCCCGCATCCGGATGGGAAATAATCGCGAAGGTGCGGCGCTTCGAGACTTCGCGGAGCAAAGACGAATCCAGAATCGGTTCAGATGTTACGGCATCGGTTGCGGACATGAGCTTGAAAGCATAGACTTTACCGGCGCCGTTGCACGTTTCAAAATCACGCTTTGTTCCGATGAATGGAGGCGACGGATCGTACCGTGCGCAGAAAGTTCGCGAGAATCGGCGAGGCATTGTCCTTGCGCCAGGCGAGGAGAGTCTTGATGGGAGGCACATCCGCAGGCAAATCGCGAAAGGCGAGGTTGGACGAGGCAAATTCGCGCGCCGATTCCGCGATGGGAGTAACACCGTAGCCGGTGGAGACGAACCAGAGGTTGCTGTGGATATCCTGCGAATAGGGGCCCATGGAAAACTTCACCTTGTGCTGGCGGCAAAGCGCAAAAAAGGATTCGTAGTAGTAATTGGCGATGCTGGGATGTACCGAAAGCACGGTCTTGCCGTCGAGGTCTCGCCACGTCAACCGCTTCTTTTTGGCGAGAGGATCACTTGATGCCATGGCGAGCACCATCTTCTCTTCGCCGATCACTTCCATTTCGAGTTCCGGCACGTTCACCGGAGGACGAACGAACCCCACATCAAGTTGGCGATTTTTCAGCCCAGTGATTTGCGCGCCAGTGGGCAATTGGGCCAGGTCCGGTTTTACGCCCGGATGACTTTGGCGGAACGCGTTGATAATGGTCGCCAGTCGCGCGTTGGCTGCGGTGAGCACGTAACCGATGTGGATCGTGCCGGTCTCGCCCTTCTGCGCGCCGCGCGCGTGGAGCTCCACCATTTGTGCGTCGGCCAGCAGGGGACGGGCGTCCGCGAGCAGGGTTTTGCCGGCTTCCGTGAGACGGACAATTCGTCGCGTCCGCTCCAAAAGTTGCACTCCCAACTCGTTTTCCAGCGCCTTGACCTGGTTGCTCAGCGCTGGCTGGGCGATGTGCAGCCTCTGGGCAGCCCGGCTGAAATTCAATTCCTCGGCCACGGCGACGAAGTAACGAAGATGTCTCAATTCCATCCCTCCATTATAATCAAAAGTTATAAGTGAAGGACAGCTCTTGTATCGGACAAATAACAGGGCAAGGCGATGTTGTGGACATGAATCTAAGACGCAAATTCCTCCAGACGCTCGATCTTCGTGTGAATCAGTATCGGGCAGGACAAAGATCGACCAGTTCCTATCGCCTGGGCCGGCTGCATTCCATCGAATCGCTGGCTTCGGATCATTCCGATTTCAAGACTTTTCCTTCGACAGAAAAAACAACAGAGAATGCTTCATTCTAAGGGAATTTTTGGCTTCCTCACATCCTCTCATCTATTATGAAAACACAGCGTAAGGCAAAAAACTCTTCGCATCCCATCAAAGCCAAGGTGCTGACCTTGGGTGAACTGATCGCCGCGACCTATAAGGCCGTTGGCGAGAAGGGAGCGCCTAAAATTCTGAAATTGGCGATTGAATCCCAACTTGTCCGCTATTCGCCGAGGCCTTCATTTTTCTGAGGTCTCGGGTAGCCGGGACAACTTGAGACCTCTGCGAAAATCCTCCTCCAAGCAATCTGTCATGTTGAGCTTGTCGCACACACCTGCGGCAAGATCGGTTTTGTAGATCGAAGAAGAAAGGCAGACCGAACTGATCCTTCGACAAGCTCAGGATGACTAATGATAAATGTGAGAGTTTCTCAGAGGTCTCAAGTTGTTCGGGCTACCTGATTGTGGAATCGAGCGTCACGGCATTTTCCCAAAAGCTCTAGCTCCGTTTGTCGGAAGGAGCGGGATGGCCGTTGGTGGTCGCTTCCGCGTTATGATCTACGGTTCGCTCACGAGTAGGACCCGGGGTATCGTCATATTTCTTCCGGGGTTTTACCCGGAACAAGCGGAGCATGGTCACGAAGAAGAGAGGCACGAAGAAGATGGCGAGGAAGGTCGCCGCCAACATGCCGCCGATGACGCCGGTGCCGATGGCATTTTGGCCGCCGGAGCCCGCGCCGTTGGCGATGGCGAGCGGCAGAACACCGAGGACGAAGGCCAGCGAAGTCATGAGAATGGGGCGGAGTCGTTGATGCGCGGCGCGGACGGTCGCTTCAACCAAATTCATGCCCTGCTCGAAATTCTCCTTCGCGAATTCGACAATCAAAATCGCATTCTTCGCGGAGAGTCCGATGGTGGTGAGAAGACCGACTTGGAAGAAGACATCATTGTTCAAGCCACGCAACAGGGTGGCGAGAATCGCGCCGAAGACGCCGAGCGGCACCACCAGCATGACGGCAAACGGAATCGACCAACTTTCATAGAGCGCGGCCAGGCAAAGGAAAACGACCACGAGGGAGATGGCGTAAAGAGAGCCGACCTGGGAGCCCGCCTTCTGTTCCTCATAGGAGAGGGCGGTCCACTCATAGGAGATCCCCTTGGGAAGCTGCGCCGCTAATTTCTCCATCGCGGCCATGGCCGCCCCGGTGCTTTGGCCCGGCGAGGGCATGCCCAAAATTTCCACCGAAGGCACGCCATTGTAGCGTTCCAACTTGGGCGAACCGTAGGCCCACGAACCGGTGGCGAAGGCGGAGAAGGGGACCATCTGGCCGAGGTTGTTGCGCACGTACCACTTGTTGAAATCCTGCGGCAACATGCGGGACGATTCGTCGCCCTGAACGAAGACGCGCTTGATGCGGCCCCGGTCGATGAAGTCGTTGACAAAGCCCGATCCCCAAGCGTCGGCGAGTGTGTTGTTGATGTCCTCCATGGTCAGGCCGAAGGCGCTCGCCTTCTCGCGGTCGAAGGTGAAGCGGTACTGAGGCTCGTCGTTCAGGCCGTTGGGGCGCACTGCCATGAGGGTCGGCTCTTTCGTGGTCATGCCCAGCAGTTGATTGCGGGCATCCATCAGCTTGTTGTGGCCCACGCCGCCGCGATCGAGAAGTTCGAAGTCGAAGCCGGTGGCGTTACCCAACTCAAGGACAGCTGGTGGCGCAAAGGCGAAGGCCATCGCGTCCTTAATGGTCGAGAAGTAGCCCATGGCGCGACCGGCGATCGCCTGGACGCGATTCTGCGCGCCGGGCCGTTGAGACCAATCCTTGAGATGGATGAAGGCGAGCCCGGAGCTCTGGCCACGACCACCAAAGCTGAATCCGGTGACGGTGAAGATGCCATCGACGTTGGCCTTTTCCTTGGTCTCGAAATAGTCGCGGATCTGGTCGAGCACCTTTCCGGTGCGGTCCACGGTTGCTCCGACCGGTGTGTTCACCTGGACAAACATGATGCCCTGGTCCTCGTCAGGGATGAACGAACTGGGCACGCGTACATAGAGGAAGGCCATGGCCGCCAGCAAAACGACGTAGATCAGAAGATAAACGAAACCGCGGCGCACGATATGTTTCACGCCGCTCTCGTAGCCACGGTTGGCGCGATTGAAGGTGCGGTTGAAGAGACCGAAAAAGCCGCGCTTTTTTTCGGTATGTCCTTTTTCAACAGGGGTGAGAATCGTTGCGCAAAGCGCCGGGGTAAAGATCAGCGCGGTGAGCACCGAGAGGATCATGGCCGAGACGATGGTGATGGAGAACTGCCGGTAAATCACGCCGGTGGAACCGCTGAAGAAAGCCATGGGCAGGAACACGGCGGCGAGCACGAGCGCAATACCGCAGAGCGCGCCGGTGATCTGCTCCATCGATTTACGGGTCGCGTCGCGTGGCGAGAGGCCTTCCTCGGCCATGACCCGTTCGACGTTTTCGATCACGACGATGGCGTCATCGACCAGAAGTCCGATGGCCAGGACCATGGCGAACATCGTCAGCACGTTGATCGAATACCCCGCCAGCGAAAGCACGGCGAAGGTGCCGAGCAGAACGACAGGAACGGCGATGGTCGGAATCAAGGTCGCCCGCAGATTTTGCAAGAAGAGATACATGACCAGGAAAACCAGAAAGATGGCGATGAAGAGCGTCTTGACCACTTCCTCGATGGAAATCTTGATGAACGGCGTCGTGTCGTAAGGATAATCGACGCGGAGGCCGGGAGGGAAAAGCGGCTTGAGCTTGTCCATCGTCGCATGCACGTTCTCCGCCGTTTCCAAGGCGTTGGCGCCGCTGGCCAATTTGACGGCCAGGCCCGAGGCGGGATTGCCGTTGTACTTGGCATCGATCGAATAGCTCTCTCCACCCAGTTCAACCCGGGCCACATCGCGCAGGCGCACCTGCGATCCGTCGGTATTCACTTTCAGGAGAATTGCTGCGAACTCTTCCGGCTTTTGCAAGTACGAGGGGCCGACGACAGTGGCGTTCAGTTCCTGCCCCTTGGGATTGGGAAGTCCGCCGAGTTCTCCGGAAGCGACCTGGATGTTCTGCGCCGCAATGGCGTTGCTGACATCCACCGGCGTGAGCGAGTAGTTGTTGAGCTTGGCCGGATCCATCCAGATGCGCATCGCATATTGGGAGCCGAAAAGCTGGAAGTCGCCGACACCGGGCGTGCGGCTGATCGGGTCCTGCACGGTCGAGGCGATAAAGTCGGCGATGTCCCGGGCGTTCATGCTTCCATCGGTCGAAGAAAAACCGAGGACAAGAAGGAAGTTCTTGGTCGCCTTGGCGACGCGCAAGCCCTGTTGCTGTACTTCGGGGGGAAGGAGCGGCGTCGCGAGTTGAAGCTTGTTCTGCACCTGTACCTGAGCGATGTCGGGATTGGTTCCCTGCAGGAAATTGAGCGTGATGGTCATGGTCCCGTCCTTGTCGCTCTCGGACGAAAAATAGAGCAGATTGTCGATGCCGCTGAGCTGTTGCTCAATGACCTGGACGACGGTGCTTTGCACCGTTTCCGCCGACGCGCCGGGATAGGTGACTGAGATCGCCACGGCGGGCGGAGCGATCGGGGGATATTGCGCGACGGGCAGGTTCTTGATCGCGAGGGAGCCGGCCAGGATCAGGATGAGGGCCAGCACCCAGGCGAAGATGGGACGATCGATGAAGAAATTAGACATCAGTGGACGACTTCTCGTTATTGTTGCTGTGCGGTCGGCGCCGCAGTGGGGGCGACTTCCGTCGGTACGACCGTGGCGCCGGGCTGCGCTTTTTGGAGGCCATCGACGATGACGCGGTCACCCACTTTAAGGCCGTCACTCACCAGCCACTTGTCACCAAGGGCGCGTTCGGTCTTGATCACGCGCAACTCGACCTTGTTGTCTGCGGTGACAACCAGTGAGGTGGCGTCACCCTTGGCGTTGTGGGTGACGCCCTGCTGGGGAACAAGAATCGCGTTTTCGCTCACGCCTTCCTCGATGCGGGCAGTGACAAACATACCGGGCAGGAGCATCTTCTTCGGGTTTGGGAAGACGGCGCGCAGGATGACAGAACCTGTGCTCGGATCGACCGTGGTTTCTGCGAACTGCAACTGGCCGATTGTTTCGTATGAGCTGCCATCTTCCAGGGTCAGGGTAACGGGGGCCTGATTGTTTCCGCTGCTCTTGATCTGGCCGCTGGCAAGTTCACGGCGCAAGCGGAGGAGGAGCGCGGTCGACTGGGGAATATCGACATAAATCGGATCGAGTTGCTGCACGATAACCAGCGGAGTCGTTTGATTGGTGGTAACCAGCGCGCCTTCCGTGATCGAACGCCCGGTCGTCCCGTTGATTGGGGAGAGGACCTTGGTGTAAATCAGATTGATGTGCGCAGTTTCCACGGAAGCCTGCCCCGACTCAATGTCGGCCTGGGCCTGTAACTCGGCGGCGGCGGCGTTGTCATAATCCTGTTTGCTGATCGCATTGCTGGAGCCCAGCGCTTTGTAACGATCCGCCAGGGCCTTGGCCGAGGCCAGTTCAGCATTGGCATGAGCCAACTGCGCTTGGGCGCTGTCATAAGCAGCCTGATAGGGCGCGGGATCGATTTGATAAAGTTGTTGCCCGGCCTGGACATCGTTTCCCTCGACGAACATCCGTTTCTGAATCACGCCGTTCACTTGCGGACGCACATCAGCAATCCGGTAGGGCGAGGTGCGACCAGGCAAATCGGCCGTGAGCGTAACCGGTTGCTGGACCAGGGTGACCACGCTGACTTGGGCGGGAGGTTGTGGTGGTGGACCTCCGGCGGGGTGTGCCCCTTGCTGGCAACCGGTGGTGGCCAAGACAACGATGGCAACGGAACAACGGAAAAGAGTTTGAGCGTTCATGAAAACTTATCGGAAAGGAAAGGAGTTATGGAAGAGCTTGTTTCAACAATTGTATTGGCGAGCGGTTGCGGTTTTCTGGGTCGTCCGGATCGAGTTCCTTGAACTGGATCGGATTGATGATCCAGGTGAAGCAATCGAGAAACATCGGTGATTGCAGTCGCTCGAAAAACCAGCCCAACTCGTGTAAAATTATGCGCTTTTTAGAGGTAATCAAGTGTAATCATGGTCACCGGGGGGGCATCTTCCACTCATGTCGCGCTGGCTCCCGGGCGGGCAACCGGCTAGGGTTTCGAGGCAATGAACATCGGACTGATGACTCCTTATTGGCCGACGACGGATCCTGACTCGGGCGTCGGAAATAGTTATCATCAATTAGCCAATGCCCTGGCGGCGAGGGGGCATCAGGTGACCGTTTTTCACATCAATAAGAACAAGCCTTTTTGGCAGCGGGGATATCGTGGCCGGGAAAGCGGATTTGATGTGGTGGAAATCCCGTGCCGGGTGTTTCCGAGGAAGTCGTGGCGAGGAAGGCTGATGGCTTCGCACGTCGCAGCGTTGATCCACTTTTATTTTAAAAAGGGGAAGGATTTGAAAAATATCGAGGTGATGGAGGCTCCGTCGCAGGACGGCTTTGCGTTGCTTTATCGCCGGGTTATCTCGGGGGAACAGCTGCCGATTTTAATTCGAGTCAGCACGACAGGAACACAAATGGAGGACCGCCAACTCAAGAAAAAATATCTCTATAACAGCTGGCTCGAAAGCTTGCTGATTCGATCGGCGCGTCATGTCTGTACGCATACGGAGGCACATCGGGAGGAGATTTGCACGGACTTGGGATTGAAGCCCGCGCGGATGGCCGTCATTCCCCATGGGATGAGCCTGCCGGATCTTTCCGCATCATCGGTTGGACGGGAAAGATTCGTGCTCACGGTAGGTCGATTTGAGCCGCGAAAAGGCACAGACACTCTTCTCAAGGCGATTCCGCTGGTGATGGCGCAGATGCCCGATTGCCGATTCGTATTCGCAGGCGGCGGCGGCATGGCCGAACTTTGGAGGAGAAAGTTTTTGGAAGAACATGGACGACTGGCGGATTGCGTCCGCTTCCTGGGGCGCGTTCCTGTGGACGAACTTGAGACACTTTACCAGGCGTGCGATTTCCTCGTCTCGCCCGCGCTATATGAATCGTTCGGCATGACTTATCTTGAAGCAATGCGTCATGGCAAGCCGGTGATCGGCTGCCTGAAAAGCGGAGGCGCGGAAGAAGTCATCGGTGATGGCGGCCTGCTGGTTCGACAGGGGGACGCGACGCACCTCGCCGAAGCGATCATCCGATTGTGGGCCGACCGCGGACTTCATGGAGAGCTTTCGAGTCGGGCCCGATTGCGCGCGGAATATTATTCGCTGGAACTCAAAGCCGAGCGTACAGAACGGCACTTCGCGAAAATGATCGCGGGCGAGATATAGGGCAATTTAAGTATGGCGCATATGGAGTAGGTGGCCCGGACAACTTGTTGTCCGGGCCACCCGAATGAAGACATTGTTTTCGGGTAGCTGTATGCATGCACTTTGCGTGTAAAATCGCGGGCATCATGCGATTCGCGCTTGATCAAGCACGAATCGCAATCGGATGGAATCGCCATGTGCCTCCATAAGAACGGATTGCGGTTAGTGTCGATGCGTTGGCACGCCCGCTGCCTGATCAGTTACCATATGAAGATATTCCTCCTCTCTCTCCTCGCTGCCGGCAGTCTCGTTGCTCTCGCTGGTTGTTCCAGTGACAACGACCAGCAGACCACGACATCCACTTATCAATCGGCCACCGTCGATAGCAAGGACATGCATCCCCGCCACCAGCAGGGCCAATAAATCCAGCACGCCTTCTGGCGTCTAGATTAAGGAATATATGCCGCAGACCATCGACAAAATCCGCCAGGATGTGATGAGCCTGATCGCTGGTGCTGCGGCAGGGCCTTGGTCGGAGGCAGCGCGGGTGTGGCAGTGGGAAAGGCTTCGGAACATCGCAAATAACCCAAGGTATAAAAATGAAAACTCTAACACTCCTCGTTTGCTCAATTCTCTTCTCACTTACTCTTACGCAAAGTCAGGCGCAGACGGCCACTGGAACGGTGACCAGTTCGGCCAGTCAAGCTGTCGATGTCGCCAAAGCTAGCGTCGATGCCAGCCTTCAGGGTCGCATCGTCTCCGTTTACGGCGTGGGAACGCCAGCCGCCATTCAAACGTGGTGGGTGATTTTCTATGATCCTTCCGTGCCATCCCACGGTCGTGCGGTGAAAGTGGACAACGGTCAGGTCACGCGTACCTATGAGGCCAAGGGCGGCGTGGTCTATACCGATGCGCTCACCTTCGCCCCAACGCAAGTGACCGACGAGAGCACCGCATTGCAGGCCGCGCAGGACTACGCCGCCAAGCATGCTTTGGCTTACGATCAGGTTCGCGCCCTGTTGCGCCTCACGGAAAAGAACCAGAATTTCCGTTGGCGGATACAGTTACTGAACGGGACTACGAACAAGGGTTTCGTTTTTGTTAATGCCAATGACGGCACGTTTGCGATGTACTCGCCTCCGGGATCGATCTCGACCAAAAGCAAAAGCGCGACCGGCGGCGGCGGAGTCGTGGGGGATGCCCGCAAGGTTGGCAATGACGTAAAGAACACCTTCCTTGGCATCGGCGGAGATTTGCAGGAATTCTTTACGGGTGAGCGGACAGTGGATCAGTAAGACATCCTAGCGGAAATTTAAAAATCGAAGCCAATCGCGAAATGCGGTGGATCGGACGCTTTCAATTGCACATTGCAATAGAGTGAGCTTTGGAAGCGTGCGTAACTAGCTTCATTCGAGGTCGTTAAGTTTAAGAATCCATCTGGCACAGCATGTGCAAACTTGCCGCCTAACCTTGCCCTCTCCAACGATCTCAGCCTCTATTTGAACGAAGTCAGCCACTGTCTACCTGACGATCGGCAACGATTATTTCATGGAAAAAAGCATTAACATTCTTCTGGTCGACGATAACGACGACGACGCGTTTTTTGTCGAGCGAGCCTTCAAATCGGCGGGAATTCCCGTTCATATCAGTCGATGCATCGACGGTGAGGAGGCGATCAACTATCTGGATGGCAAACCTCCTTTTACCAAGGTGTCTTTCCATCCCCGTCCCGACTTTGTGCTGCTGGATTTGAAACTCCCGGTGAAGGACGGACTGGACGTTCTGGCCTGGATTCGTAGTAACGAAGCATATAGTAATTTGATCGTGGCCGTGCTGACATCGTCCGCCAACAAACGAGACATCGAACGGGCCTACAAGCTGAATGCCAACGCTTATCTGATTAAGCCGGGCACCCTCGAAGGCATGGTGGAGATGGCCCGTGCCATCAATTTTTGCTGGCTTCAAACGTGTTTGAGACTGCGTACATGAATCTCTCCATCGGTAAAAAAATCGGCATCGGCTTTGCCTTTGCGGTTTTGATGATGCTGGCGATTGCCATGGCAGCGAGCCTGAATCTGCGCGAACTCAATGATGCTTCGGGGTTGGTTACCCACACGGTTGAGGTTCAGCAAAAGGTCGATAACCTCCTTGCCGGGTTGATCGAGGCGGAGAGCGCGGTTCGAGGATACCAATTAGTTCCAGATGCCGCATTCAAGGATGCCTTTCGAGTCGCGTATCGCCGGGTCAATCAGGATTTAGAAGCGATTCGCAAGTTAACGCAGGACAATCCCAATCAAAAGCAGCGTCTCGATAAACTGGAGCCACTCTTGGGGCAGCGTTTCCAGTCCCTTCAGAAACTCATGGATCTGAGGGATACCAATATGAGCGTGGAAGATCCCCAGCGTGTCGCGCTCGTCCGCAGCGGCCAGCAGGCCATGGAGGATGTCCGCCAAATCCTTGTCGACATGTTTGCCGAGGAACAGGGCCTTTTGAAAGAGCGTCAGGATAAGGCAGCACGCATGGAGCAAGTCACGTCAGCCACGATTATCTATGGCACACTCCTCGCATTTCTTTTGGTGGGAGGAGTCGGCCTCTTGGTTACGCGGAGCATCACGAATCCCTTGCGGGTTCTAGGCGAAGGTGCCTCAAAGATCGGGGCAGGAAACTATGCCCATCGAGTTGACGTTCAATCGCAGGATGAAGTGGGGCGGCTTGGCGGTCTCTTCAATAAGATGGCTGGCCAGATCGAGCAGCGACAATTGGCCCAGGCAGAGCAGGACTGGCTGAAAAGCAGCCTGGCAAAATTCGCCATACTTTTTCAGGGTCAGAGAAATACCGCCATCGTTTGCCAGGGTATTTTAACGGAATTGGCCACCATTTTGGAGGCACGGCACTCGGTGATTTATATTCCCGGTCAGCAGGAGGACAAGCCCGTCCTAACCCTGGAGGGAAGCTATGCCGCGAATAATCCCGTCAAGATTCTTCAGCCGGGCGAAGGCCTCGTGGGCCAGTGCCTTCTCCAGAAGGAGCGCATTATCGTCCGGGAAATTCCGGACAACTATCTTAAGATCAATTCCGTCCTGGGCGAGGCCAAGCCGAAGAACGTAGTCATTCAACCGGCCCTCTTTTACGGCGATGTCAAAGCCGTGCTGGAGTTGGCGAGCCTGCGCGAATTCACGCCCATTCAACTCATGTTTCTCGACCTGCTTTCGGAAAGCATCGGCATCGTGCTCAATACCATTGAGGGGGCGATGCGGACGCAGGCGTTGCTTGAGCAGGCCCAGGTTCTTTCCGAAAATCTTCAAATCCAGCAAGAGGCACTTAGTGAGAAGAACACCGAACTGGAAGACCAGACCGAACGACTGCGCCATTCCGAAGTGCAATTGCAGGAGCAGCAGGAGGAACTGAAGCAAACCAATGAGGAGCTGGAGCAAACCAACGAAGAGTTGCAACAGACCAACGAGGAGATGGAGGAGAAGGTCAACCTCCTGGCCGAGCAAAAGCGGATCGTGGAGCGCGCCAATCGCGAAATCGAAGGGGCCCGCAGGGAGCTGGAAGAAAAGGCCCATCAGGTGATGCAGGCGTCCAAATACAAATCGGATTTCCTGGCCAACATGTCCCATGAGCTGCGCACGCCGCTGAACAGCCTGCTGATTCTTTCCAAGATTCTGGCCGACAACGGGGAGACCAATCTTAGCGACCGGCAGGTGCAGTACGCGCAGACCATCTATTCCTCGGGCAACGACTTGCTGGAGTTGATCAACGAAATTCTCGATCTCTCCAAGATTGAATCGGGCTCGGTCGAGCTTGAGTTGGCCGAGGTGCCGATTTCCAGGGTCGGCCAATTTGTGGAGAAAACTTTCCGGCACCTCGCCGAGCAAAAAAAGCTCGAGTTCAAGATCGAGTTGGATGCAGCGCTACCATCGGATATCCACACCGATGCCCGAAGGGTCGAACAGGTCCTCAAAAATCTTTTGTCAAACGCCTTTAAATTTACGGAGAAGGGTTCGATCGTATTGCGGATAAGTCCCGCGCGCGAGGGGTGGGGCAAGGAATCGAACCTCCTGCAAAAAGCCGATGCGGTTTTCGCCTTCGCCGTTTCCGATACGGGCATTGGTATTCCGCTCGACAAGCAGCAGTTGATTTTCGAGGCCTTCCAACAGGCCGATGCCGGGACGGCGCGCAAGTACGGCGGCACCGGCCTGGGTCTTTCCATCAGCCGGGAGCTTGCCGTATTGCTTGGGGGTGATCTCCAGGTGCAAAGCAAGCCGGGTGAGGGGAGCACCTTTACTCTTTACCTGCCCCGGACGCTTCCGGTCGGCCATCAGGCCGATTTGGCGGAGCAGCGTCTACAGAGACAATCGGTGGCCGCGCCGCGTCCTGCGCTGGTTCCGCAGGATGAAATCTCCGGGCAGGAGGTCGCCCTCGTGGATGACGAAAGCATCAGCGACGATCGCCGCGATCTTGCGCCCGGCGATAACGTTCTCCTCATCATCGAGGACGATCTCAATTTCGCAAATATCATGAGGGATTTCGCGCGGGAGAAAAAATTCAAGGTGCTGCTGGCCAAAAGTGCAGCCCAGGGTATCGCCCTCGCGACCCGGCTTAATCCCTCAGCTATCACGCTGGATCTACATCTTCCTGACAACGACGGCTGGATGGTGCTCGATCATCTCAAGCACAATCCCAAGACACGCCATATTCCGATTCACATCATTTCCGTCGATGATGAACGCGAACGAAGCCTGAGGCTCGGCGCCGTTTCCTATTTCCAGAAGCCCATGACCAAGGAGGTCCTGGAAGACGCATTGAACCAGACCATCGAATTCATCAACCGACCTCTCAAAAATCTTCTCATTATCGAGGACGACGTGGTACAGCGCGAGAGTCTCGTTGCCCTGGTCGGTAATGGCGATGTCCACTCCACGGCGGTCGGTACTGCTGCCGATGCTTTTGCGGAGATGAAAAAGACGAAGTTCGATTGCATCGTGCTCGACCTCGGTTTGCCGGACCAAAACGGATTCGAGTTGATCCGGGAGATTCACCGCAAATACGGTCACCACGCGCCACCGATTATCGTCTACACGGGCAAAGAGTTGACCCGCCAGGAGGAAACTGAATTGAGGATGATTTCCGAATCGATCGTGATCAAGAATGTGCGTTCACCCGAGCGACTCCTCGATGAGACCGCGCTCTTCCTGCACCGCGTCCAGGCGAAGCTTCCCGATTCGAAGCGCCGGATGATCGAGCAGGTCCAGAAGAAAGAGTCCATTCTCTCCGGTCGCAAGATTCTCGTTGTGGACGATGACGTGCGCAACATTTTCGCCATCACGTCCGCGCTGGAGGCCTCGCAAATGCGGGTGAGTTATGCGGAAAGCGGGCAAGAAGCTATTGATTTGCTGGAAGCGCATCCCGATATCGACGTTGTCTTGATGGACGTGATGATGCCGGGAATGGATGGGTTCGAGGCCACTCGTCGCATCCGGCAGATGGATCGCTTCAAGCGGCTCCCCATCATCTCCGTCACGGCCAAGGCCATGAAGGGCGACCGCGAAAAGTGTCTCGAAGCGGGCGCCTCCGATTACATCACCAAGCCCGTGGACATGGATCAACTTCGGTCCCTGCTCCGCGTCTGGCTTTATAAGTAAATGCGCTCCTCCACCCCCATCAGGGAGAACGAGGCGAGTGGTCATGAGACACGAGAATTAGGTCTCCTACTGGAAAACATCTTCGAGCGCTACGGCATCGATTTCCGATCCTATGCCTATTCCTCGCTGAAGCGGAGAGTGCTGAGGCAGGTCCATGACGAGGGTGTCGGCACGATCTCCGGTTTACAGACGCTTGTGCTGGCTGATCCTGCCGCGATGGATCGACTGCAGGTCACGCTCACCATTCATGTCACTGCCATGTTTCGTGATCCTGACTTTTACCGGGCCTTTCGCGAACATGCCATTCCCACGTTGAAAACCTATCCGTTTTTGCGCTTCTGGGTCGCAGGTTGCTCCACGGGCGAGGAGGTCTACTCGCTGGCGATTTTGCTCCATGAAGAAGGGCTTTATTCCCGATGCCGGATTTACGCGACGGACATCAGCGACAAGGTCCTCAGTCGCGCCAGCACGGGAATTTTCCCCTTGTCCGCCATGCAGGAGTACACCGCCAATTATCAGAATGCCGGCGGGCAGAATTGCTTCGCCGAGTATTATACCAGTGACAACGAGAATGCGATTTTGCGTCCCTTCCTCCGGCAGAACATCGTTTTCTCGGCCCACAACCTCGCGGGCGACGCTTCCTTCAACGAATTTCATGTTATCTTCTGTCGAAACGTCATGATCTATTTCGACCGTTTCCTGCAGGAGCGGGTTCATGCCCTTTTTTACGAAAGCCTCGTGACCTTCGGCTATCTGGGTTTGGGACGAAGCGAAACGTTACGCTTTTCCACCTGCGAACCTCACTACGAGGTCGTCGCCCAAAAAGAACGCCTCTACCGTAAAATCTCATGATCGTCATTGGAGCATCGCTAGGCGGCATGAAGGCATTGAGATGGATCATCACGGCTTTGCCTTCTTCGTTTCCTTTACCCATCGTCGCGATCCTGCATCGTCATAAGGAGTCCGATGAAGCTTTGGTGGAACTTCTCCAGGTCGATGCCCGGCTTCCAGTCAGTGAGGTGATCGACAAGGAGCCGATCCAGCCGGGGCATATGTATGTCGCACCGGCCGATTATCATCTCTTTATCGAGCGGGAATACTTTAGCCTTTCCACGGATGAACTGGTGCAATACGCGAGGCCTTCCATTGACGTTGTCTTTGAATCCGCCGCCGATACATTTGGTGAAAACGTGATCGGCATCATCTTAACCGGGGCAAATCAGGATGGCTCGAAGGGCGCGATGCGAATCAAAGACCGGGGTGGCCTGATCATCGTGCAGGATCCGGAATCGGCCGAGTGTCCCATCATGCCAGCGGCGGTCCTTCAATGCGTACATGCCGATTATATCCGTCCGGTTGAGGAAATCGGACAGCTCCTGCTGCGGTTGGCCGTCAATCGAACCTCCATTCCCCGATGAACTCCCAGGTCAATATTCTCATGGTGGACGATGAGCCCGCCAATTTGCTCGCTCTGGAAGCCACCTTGGAGGGGCTGAACCAGAATTTCATTCGGGCTTCGTCCGGCAAGGAGGCGTTGCGTCAATTACTGGAAAAGGATTTTGCCGTCATTCTTCTCGACGTCCAGATGGCGGACATGAACGGAATCGAGACCGCGGTGGCCATTCGTGAACGCGAGCGGTCCCGTCACATCCCGATCATCTTTCTGACCGGCATCGGTAAAACTGAGGAGATGATCTTCAAGGGTTACTCCGCCGGGGCGGTGGACTATTTGCTCAAGCCCATCATCCCGGAAGTTCTGCGGGCCAAGGTGGAGGTGTTTATCGAACTGGCGCTTGCGCGCCAACGTCTGCAGGAGGAAATCGCCGAGCGAACCCGCTATGCCGCCGAGATTTCCAAGCTCAATGACGAACTGGCATCCAAGAATATCGCGCTCCAAGAACGCACGCAAAGTTTGGAGGAGACCGTTTCGGAGCTGGAGAGTTATTCCTACAGCATCTCTCATGACATGCGCGCGCCGTTGCGTGCCATGACCGGTTACTCTGAAATTCTGATCGAGGAATGCAGCGAGCAACTGACGCCGGAACATCAGTCCTTTCTGCAGAAGATTTCCTCGGGAGCCCGGCGTCTCGATCATCTCATTGAGGATGTTCTTAGCTACAGTCGCGTTTCCCGGTCCAAGTTTGAGTTGCAACAGATCAACGTGGACCAACTCATCCGCGAAATCGTCGAGCAGTATCCCGGTATGCAGTTCCCAGAGGCGGACATGGTCATTCAGGGTTCTCTACCCTTGGTCTGGGCCAATGAAGCCATGCTCACCCAATGCATCTCCAACCTACTGAGCAATGCCATCAAGTTTGTCCGGCCGGACTTGAAGCCTCGCGTCAAAATGTGGGCTGAAAATATAGGTGCCGATGTGCGGATTTGGTTTGAAGACAATGGTATCGGTATCGAACTGGAAGACCAGGAACGCATTTTCGACATTTTCGTCAAAGTCCACTCCAGCGAAGTCTACCTGGGGACTGGGATTGGGCTGAGCATCGTGCGTAAAGCCGTCGAAAAAATGGGGGGCAAGGTCGGGCTTCAATCCGAACCAGGGCGTGGCAGTAAATTCTGGCTGCAATTGCGCGGAGTCGAGCCTGCGGAATGATGGGGATTTTATCCCCGGAACTTGAACGGCGTTCGTAGTAACGGATAAGACGGTGTCCATTCGGTGCTCATAAATGGTGGAAAGTCTCTCGCTCACTTTGTGCAAAGCATACTGCACGATGGTGTTTGGCCCTCTTTGCAGAATGCTGAAGTTGCCTGATTGAATTCTAATTTCCATGGGCGTATGCTACTAATTCCGGGAAATCCCTGAGATTTCACTTTAGATTGGCGCAATGGCTGCCAAGATGAATTCCATGTCCAAAGAACCGCGCGACCCTTCTCCTTCTCTTACTCAAGAGGATGTTTTCCGCCTCAGGCAGACGGCCACGGACGCGGTGAATGATATGGATTTCACGGGCGCAGCCCGGGCCTCGGAAGCTAAAAGTCCGCTGAAGGAATTGGTGCAGCATCTTCAAGGAGAGGGTAGCGAAAAGTTCGAAGGCATCCTGAATACGAGCCGGGATTTTATCTCGAAACGTCCACTTTTTTGCGTGGGTGCCGCGCTGGCTGTCGGCATTCTCATCGGCTTGAGTCATCGCGGGCGCTCAAGAAACTGAGCCTTGTCGTTGAGGCGTTCCGCACGATTCTTTTTGCCTATAAACGCGAAAGGCCATGCCGGGCTTACGCGGGCTTTGCTTTAACTGGGCGATCCTCAACAGCTTAGCAATTCCGGGGAGAAATGGCACGTTCAGTGCAACCAAAACGGATGATAACCGCGCTGGTTATCAAAACTAAAGGTACACCATGAACGAAACAGAATTGCATCTGAAGGGAAATTGGAATGTCGTCAAAGGAAAGCTGAAGCAGGCCTACGGTGATCTGACTGATGACGATCTCACCTACGTTGAAGGCAAGGATGACGAACTGGTGGGCAGGATCCAAAACAGGCTTGGCACCACTGCTGGTGATGTTCGGAAACTTATCCAGAAATATAGCCGCTAAGTATCGGTACTCTTGACGACAACCTGGATCGCTCCGCTAGGCGGGACGATCCGGGTTTTTCGTTTTAATCTTTTGGGTTGAGTTCCTCGAAGCTTGCTTCGGCTTTAGGGTAGCCCGCGATCTCCGAGCGCGGGTCGGCTCCCTGACCGTCGCCCGGAGGTCTACGGCTATCTCTGAAATGCTTCACGTATACGGGCATCTTCTACGATGGATCATGCAGATCGCAGGACAGTCTAGCATCGTCGTAAGGATGGACTTGTCGCAATGCGCTAAGGGTTAGGCGCTTAGGAGCTCGGCGAACGGTTGGCATGGTTTGAGCAGTTAGAGAGTGTTCGGATTAACTGAAAGGATTCATATGTTGAGTTACGCTATTACATTCTTGATCATCGCTATCATCGCCGGAGTGTTGGGCTTCGTAGGCATCGCAGGACTCGCGGCTGAAATTGCCAAGGTTCTATTCGTTGTCTTTTTAGTCCTGTTTGTGATCTCGCTGGTGGCTGGACGTCGTCCTCCAGTATAGAGGAAGTTAGGGCCTGAGCGCGAACGAACGTCGCGCCAGGCGGAATGGTCGGGAATAAAAGGGAAGGGCTAATTATGACTACTACATTAAGTACGGACACAAGTGTCCTCATAGAGATTCGAGTCGATAGGAAAAATCTCCACTTGTGTGAAATCAGAAACAATTGCCTGCGATTTTATAGTGAGAGCGAATTGTTCGATTTGCTCCAACGCCGATTGGGAAAAAGCAAATTTGAAATCAATCAGCTTTTAGAGTCGGTATCGAACCATGACCAAGGGAGGTCCTATGCTTAATTATGCCATTACATTTTTTATCATTGCCTTGCTCGCGGGACTGTTCGGCCTGTGGGCAGTTGCTGGACTTGCAGTGGAGATCGCCAGGATACTATGCCTGGTTTTTGTTGTGCTGATGATTCTTTCATTACTATCCGGCCCCCGCAATCACCCTCGCAATTAGCCTGTGAATTATGGGGGGTAGAAGCCATGACTACTTTGCCGAGGCGAAGGCGTATGGCTTTATTTGCAGTAGGAGTGGCTGTGCTAATCATCGGTGCGGCCTTGATCATTAATCATGAGATTACTATTTGGATCGGAGGTCCCGGATTTCAAGATCTGCTTGATCGTGAAACCTCGAGGGGATTGAAACTTCAAGCCAATTACGGGAAACTACATCGTGTCGGAATATTTGGCCTGTGGACGGATCAATTCAATGGAGCTAACGGCGATAAGACGATCGTGACGCTGCAGGCGCAGGATATCTCCGGGATATTCAATCCCTTGGGCGTCATTTTGAGGTATTGGGAGATTGATTCGATGCACCTTAAATCGGGAAGCGTCATGCTTCAGAAAACCGAGGTCGCCCCGGGAGCAGGCAAAGGAGCGCCCTGGCCTCCCTGGTGGGCATTGTTCTGGCCTTATCGGGTCTATCTCGCCGATGTGAAAGTGGATAACGCGAACATTCTCTGGAAATTAAGGCACAAGGAATCCGGCATTTACGGCACCCATTTGGAAATTACGCCGAACTGGAAGGACTATGAGTACGATGCTCATGGCGGCAAGTTTGCCATGCCGGTTTCACCGACGCTCGATCTGGTACATGCTCACGTCTTGATTCGCAGGCCGAGGCTTTACTGCTCCGAATTCATTTTGAGCGATGATGCCGCCCATCCCGAAAACGGGATGCGCGCGGTGGGTGACGCCGGGTTGCAGGACGACCGCTCGGTGCATTTGAAAGTTATTTTGACGAACCTGATGGTTGCTCCCTGGGTGCCTCGAAAATATCGTTCTCATGTGGAAGGAAAAGCGAGCGGCCATTTCGATTACATCAGTTCCGACACCGGCCTGGAGACGGGGCAGGGAGATGGAGAAATTTCCGTGGCCAACGGTATCTTGCGCGATCTTCCGCAGGCCCATCAATATGCGGCACTCACGGGAAGTCCGGATCCTGGGACGATGGCTCTCAAGGTTTGCCAGGCCGATGTGCATTGGAAAGCGGGCGCAATCTCGGTGGAGAATATCGAGGTTGAATGTGACAAGGTTTTCCGGCTGACCGGAGCGATAACAATTGCCTCCGATAAAACGCTTAGCGGCCAGGTTGAGTTCGGCCTCACCGAGCCCTACCTGCGCTGGCTATCCACGGGGCGAACCGCCATTTTCACTCGTGATGAGGGACCTTACCATTTTGCCACCATCCATTTTTCTGGCACCGCGCAAAAGCCGAAGCAGGATCTCTCCGTGCGGATTGCCAATGAAGTCGGAAAATCGCCTGCTCTCATGCTCAAGCTCTTCTTCGATCAGGTTGGCGAATGGTTTCATTTTAACTGAGTCGATTTTTCGGAACTCATTTGGAGAGGGGATCTTGCGCGAGCCTTCGAGCAATTCGCGAATTAATTTGCATGATGGGCGCATAATGCAATGTTTGAGAGAGAGGTTGGATATGTTTGCGATATCGCATTAAGTTGTAAATAGCTTACAACAAGCATGATGGGTATATCGTCTGCAATGTGGCACTCCATGTGCAAAGAAATAATCGGCTTGAACCATTTTCTGGCTCGGCGAGCAACCACGAAAGGATCTTATGAAATTAGCAGGCATTGTTCTCATTATTCTCGGAGTTTTGGCATTCGTTTATCAGGGTTTTACCTACCAAACGACCGAAAAGGACGCGCAACTCGGTCCCATCGAAATCCAGCATCAACAGACCCATGATGTTCCGTTGCCCCCGATCGTGGGTGGGGCGCTTATCGTCGGTGGCATAGCGGCGCTGGCATTTGGTGCGCGGAGCAAGCTGTAAGATCTGCTGTCCGAATAGATGAACACGACGATTTTTAATCCGCGGCAGATGGGGGCCATCCCGTTGGATGGTTCGACCGGCTTCCGGGTTTGGGCGCCGAATGCCACGGGCGTTTCCGTCGTGGGTGAGTTCAACAACTGGGATCCCGAAGCCAACCCGCTGGAGAAGGAAGATGGGGGAATGTGGGCCCGGGAAGTCCAAGGCGCCGTTCCGGGGGACCAGTATCAATTCCAAATTACAAACGGGGACCGGAGCTTCCGAAAAAATGATGCCTACGCGCGTGAGATTCATGAGCAGACGGCGCTTTCGGTCGTTTATGCGGATTCCTACGAATGGAAATCGCCGGAGTTCAAGCTTCCGAACTGGAATGAATTGGTGATTTACGAGCTTCATGTGGGCACGTTTGCGCCGGGGCCTCACGGTAGCCAGGGAAGATTTGAACAGGTCATCGGGCGGCTTCCTTACCTGAAGAGCTTGGGAATTAATGCCCTGGAAATCATGCCGCTCATGGCCTTTCCGGGAGAACGTTCCTGGGGTTACAGTCTGACGAATCCGTTTGCGGTTGAGGCCAAATATGGAGGCGCCGATGGACTCAAGCGGTTGATCGATGCGGCCCATGTGGAGGGCATCGCGATTATTCTCGACGTCGTTTACAACCATTTTGGCCCGGACAACCTCGACCTCTGGCAGTACGACGGCTGGAGTGATAACAACAAAGGCGGCATCTATTTTTATAACGATCGCCGGGCATGGACGCCTTGGGGAGAAAATCGTCCCGACTACGGACGCGGGGAGGTTCGCCAATATATCCGGGACAACGCGCTGCTGTGGCTTGAGGAATTTCGTGTGGACGGGCTGCGTTTCGATTCGACTCTTTTCATCCGCAACACTCGCGGTGAAAACAACAGCGTTGAAACCGACATTCCCGAGGGCTGGACGCTGCTCCAGTGGGTCAACGACGAAATTGGGCGTTTTTTCCCCGGACGCATTACCATCGCTGAGGATTTGATGCAGAATCCGTGGCTGACGAAATCGACGAGAGAAGGCGGAGCGGGTTTTTCCGCGCAATGGGATTCCGCCTTTGTTTACCCGGTGCGTGCGAGCTTGGTAGCGGTGGAGGACGGCAGTCGATCCATGGAGGACGTCGCCCGCGCCATTCCGTTTCGCTACAATGAGGATTCGATCCAGCGGATCATCTACAGCGAATCACATGACGAGGTCGCCAACGGCAAGGCCCGCATTCCGCAGGAGATCAACCCCAACGATACGGCTGGCTACTTTGCGCGGAAACGCTCGACTCTGGGCGCCGGCCTGGTCCTGACCACGCCGGGAATTCCGATGCTTTTTGAGGGACAGGAATTTTTGGAGGACGGCTGGTTTCGCGACGACAAGGTGGTTGATTGGTCGAAGCAGAAAACCTTTCAAGGCATCAACCGTCTCTATCGAGACCTCATCCATCTGCGCCGCAATCTCTACGGCAATACCAAAGGTCTCACTGGTCCCTTTGTTCAAATTCTCCACGTGAATAATGTGGATAAGATACTTGTATTTCATCGTTGGGCCGACGGTGGGCCGAAGGACGATGTTGTTGTGGTCGCTTCGTTCAACGATCATCCCTTTGAAACTGAATATCAAATCGGCTTCCCGAACGGGGGACGGTGGGTCATCCGTTTCAATTCGGATTGGAAAGGCTACAGCCCCGATTTCCACGATGTGGGTAATCCGGAAGGACAGATCGTGGTCGAAAAGAAACCGTATGACGGATGCGCGTACAGCGGTAGGGTGGCACTCCCGTCGTATGGATTTCTTATCCTGAGTCAGGAAGAGGCGTTTGCAGAACCCGATGACAAAAAACAGGAAAGTCCGGCATGAAAATTTGCATCAAACATCGCACGACCTACAACTACAACCAGCCGGTGGCGTTTGGTCAGCATAAGATACTGATTCGTCCACGGGAAGGGCACGATCTGCACATCGAAAGCTCGATTCTCGATATACAGCCCGCCCACGCGATCCACTGGATGCGCGATGTGAACGGCAACAGCATCGCGAAAGTCGATTTTACGGAGGAGGCCTCGCAACTCATGATCTATAGCGAGCTATTGCTGCAGCATTACGACTCCAATCCTCTCGACTTTGTGATCGACGAAAGTGCTGTGCATTATCCCTTTGTTTACGATCCGGACAGCCAGCCCGAATTGGCGGCGTTCATGCACATCATTTATCCGAAAGACACGGCACGCCTGCGGGAGTGGCTGGGTCAATTCTTGAAAACGGGCAACCAAATCGAGACCATCGTCCTGCTTCAAATTGTCACCCAACACATCCACAACACGTTCAAGTACGAGCGGCGGGATGAGTCGGGTGTCCAGACACCGGCGCAGACATTGGAAAAAAACAGCGGGTCGTGCCGTGACTTTGCCACGCTTCTCTTGGAAGCCTGCCGTTGCTGGGGTTTGGCCGCGCGATTTGTCAGCGGCTACATGCAGTGCGAGGCCACGGAGGCCGGAGGCGCATCAACCCACGCTTGGGCTGAGGTTTATCTCCCCGGCGCGGGCTGGAAGGGATTCGATCCGACGTGTGGAATCATGACGGGGGCTCAACATGTCACGGTGGCAGTGGCGCGCGATCCCGAAAATGCGGCGCCGATTGCAGGGTCATATAACGGGCCGGCGAACGCGTTCCTCAACATTCAGGTGGATGTCACGGTAGTGCAGGTGGACAAGCCAGACTCGAATATCGGTGCTTCGGTTCAGACACAAAATCAATCGTCGCAGGCTTCAGCCACGGCGGTACAACAAGTCAAACAAATGGCGCAACAGGCCGCCCCGCCCATGGACATGGTGATCCAGCCGGAACCCGCGGCGCTGGCTGTTTCCTAACAAAGAGATCGATATGCATATTTTAATTATTGATGACGAAGTTCATATTCGTAAGACGACGACCATGACGCTCGAAACGCTTGGGCACGAATGTGAACAGGCCCACAACAGCGCGGAAGCCTTGAGCCTCTTGAAAAAAGGCAGTTTCGATGCGGCTTTTCTCGATCTCCGTCTTGGCGACGAGAGCGGCTTGGAATTGCTTCCCAAACTGCTCGCTTTGGAACCGAGACTTAACGTGATCGTGTTTACGGCCTACACGTCCATCGATACGGCGGTCGAGGCGATGCGCAGGGGCGCAGCCGATTACATCGCCAAACCGTTTACACCGGAGCAAATCCGCCAGGCTCTGGCCCGCATCGAAAACAACCAGCGTCTCGAAAACCGGGTGGTGGAACTTGAATCGATGCTTTCCAACAGCGAGGCATTTTCCGAGTTTTCGACGCAGGAGACGCAGGTGCAGAAGCTTTTTGAGGTTGCGACCAAGGCGGCAGCTTCTGCGGCCACCATGCTGCTTTTGGGAGAAAGCGGAACGGGCAAGAGCATCCTGGCGCGGGCGTTGCACCGCAACAGTCCGCGACGGGATGGCGCGTTTGTGACGGTCGCGTGCCCCAGCCTTTCCAAGGAACTTCTCGAGAGCGAGCTCTTTGGGCATGTTCGCGGCGCCTTTACCGGGGCGGTGGGCGAGACATGGGGAAAGGTGAAAGCAGCCGAGGGTGGCACGCTGTTTCTCGACGAGATCGGGGAACTCCCCCTGGAAATTCAACCGAAGCTTTTGCGCCTTTTGCAGGAGCGCGAATACGAGAGAGTCGGTGATTCCAAACCGCGCAAGGCCAATGTACGCGTGATCGCCGCGACCAATCGTCGATTGGAAGATTTGGTCAAGGAGGGGAAATTCCGCGAGGACCTTTATTATCGGTTGAACGTGATCACGGTGGAATTGCCGCCACTGCGGCAAAGGCCGATCGATCTTCCGTCCCTGGCCCAGCAACATCTCAAGATGTTCGCGAGGCAGAGTCCCCGCCCCATCAAAGACTTTACCACGGCGGCGATGGCCGCGATGCAACGCTATCAATGGCCGGGCAACCTGCGGGAACTTCGCAATGTCATTGAGCGCGCAGTCATTCTTTCCACCGGTGATAAAATCGACGTGAACGATTTTCCCGACAATCTGCGCGGTTCGCAACCGTCGGGCGCGATGATTGGCAATCGTGTCAGCCTGGAAGAGTTGGAACGCGAACATATCATGCGCATCATTGAGATTGCCGGCAGCATGGACGAGGCCGCGCAAATTCTCGGGATCGATCCGGCGACGCTTTACCGTAAACGCAAGCGCTACGCGGATATGGCCGAGCAGCAACCGGCTGCCGCCACTGCCGCCTCGACCTCCTAAGAGTTCGAGGCAGGATAATCAATCATGCTTCGCACACGCCTCACTCTTGGGTTGGTGTGCCTGCTGTTGATTTTGCTGTCGATGGGACTCTATTCCATCACGCAGTGCGGTGAACTGGGCAACCGGATCGAGGCGATCACGCGCGATAATGTCGGATCGGGACGGAATATCCAACAGATGAAGCGGAGCGGAGCGGCCATGACGGGAGCTTTGCTTTCCCTGGTTACGAATGATCACGTGCGGAGCGGCACTGATTTTGTGGCGGCGAGCAAAAGTTTCAACGAGGCCCTTGCCGAGGAAAGTTCGCGCCACTCCGCGAGTCCCGAGGAAAAAAATCAAATTGCTAAACTGACCGCGACTTACGCGGTGTACGATAAAAGCGCGCGCGCGTTTTTGCTGTCGCCTGACCAACCCGATGTCGCCTGGCGAGCCACGGCCTACAGCCTGGGACAGAGTACAGCTCAACTGCTCGATATGGTCGATCGACTGGGCCTCATGCATGAGAAAGGATTGAGCTCGGGAAATCAGGTTACTCACGAGGCTGTGATCAGCACTATTCGGTCGTTGATTCTTTTGATGATGACGGCCGGGATCGTGGCCATTTATGCCTCGATGCGGTTGAGGCGCGGCCTGCTTGAGCCATTGACGTCGGTGACTTCCTCGATCCGCCAGGTGGGCGAGGGCAACCTGGACCAGACCGTGCCGGTTTTGTCCGAGGATGAGCTCGGTGTGCTGGCCACTTCCTTTAATCAGATGGCGGCGCAATTACGGCAATACAAGGCCAATACTTCCGATGAGCTGGTGCGGTTGACGATGACAATCCGTTCGACCCTGGCATCGTTTCCTGACCCGATTTTTGTTTTGAATTCCCAGGGGGCTGTGGAATTCCGCAACCCCGAGGCTGACCAACTGGCACTGAAACTTCTCTTTGCCGGCGTGACGAGGCTTCCGGAAAAAGTGGACCAAAAAGTAGAGGAGGTCAGGGCAAGTGGGCAGGATTATCTTCCCACGCTTTTCAAGGACGCGATCAAATTTCATATCGACGGCCAGGATTTCTACTTCCTGCCCCGGATCGTTCTTTTGCGCGACGACCACCGGGAAGTCTTCGGTGTTGCCGTGATCCTGGAGAATGTCACCCGGATGCTTTTACTCGATGACGTGAAGAGCAATCTCGTGGCCACGGTGAGTCACGAACTGAAGACGCCATTGACCAGTGTTCGCATGGCGCTCTATCTCCTCCACGAAAAAGCGGTCGGTCCCTTGAACGAGAAGCAGGCCGATCTTGTTGCCACCGGTCGTGAGGACGCGGATCGGTTGCTCAAAACCCTGAACGATTTGCTCGACCTGGCGAAACTGGAGCAGGGGCCGACGCAATTGGATCTGCACCGCTTTGCTCCATCTGTTCTGGTGGAAAATGCGATGCGTGAGATGCGGGAGATAGCCCGCGCGGCGGAAATTGAACTCAAAACGGAAATCGCGCCCGATCTACCGGAAGTCGGCATCGATCTGCTCCGCATGGATTACGTGATCACCAACCTGATCGCCAATGCGATCAAGTATTCACCGAAAAGCGGTGAAATTTTGGTGCGGGCAGACTTGAGGAAAACCCGGGACGCTCAACCGGGCGTGCGCTTTTCCGTGAAAGACCAGGGGCCGGGAATTTCGACCGAGCACCAGGAGCACATCTTCGAACGTTTTTACCGCGTTCCCGGCACCATGAAAAGTGGCGCCGGGCTCGGGCTCTCCATCGCACGCGAGGTGGTGGTGATGCACCAGGGGGAAATCGGCGTGATCAGCCAGCCGGGACAGGGAAGCGAATTTTTCTTTATCCTGCCGCTCGCGCCTAGCGTTGAGACAAAACCTTCTTCTCGTATTGTTTGACGCTGGCCAGCCACTCGCGACCCGAAGGCACATTGTTGCGGCGGCAATATTCTTCCCAGATGATTCCATGCGGCAACATCTTGGTTTCTTCAAGCAGGGCTAACCGCGAAGTGTAATCGCCATCTGTCTCGACTTGCCGGAGCAATTGCCGGGGTTCAAGAAGTGCGATGAGCAGGGCCTTAAGCACCGTGCGCGCACCAATAACCCAACACGCAATGCGGTTAATGCTGGCATCGAAGAAATCCATTCCAACATGGGTCCGGGAAAGGAAATCTCCGCGAACCAATTCGTGCATGAGAGCCTGGGTGGCATCGTCGAGAATCACCACATGATCGCTGTCCCAGCGAACGCCGCGGCTGACGTGGAGCAGGATTTCAGGGAGGAACTGCAGCGTTGAGGAGATCTTGTCCGCGAGTTGTTCGGTGGGATGAAAATGACCGGCGTCGAGGCAGAGAATCTTGCCATACTTTAGCGCATAACCGTAATAGAACTCGTGCGAGCCGACGACGTAAGCTTCTGAACCGAGACCAAAAAGCTTGCTCTCCACTGCGTCACGGTTGAATTGGGGATCAATCGGCTTGGCAAAAATTTCGTTGAGCGATGCTTCCAGTCGCTCACGCGGTCCCTTGCGATCGATGGGCAAATCCTTATAGCCATCGGGAATCCAGAAATTGGTGATGCAGGTTTTTTTCAATCGACGGCCCATTTCGGCGGCGATGTGGCGGCAGGCGATGCCGTGCTCGATCCAGTATTTACGGGTTGTCTCGTTGCTATGGGAGAGCGTGAAGCCATCGTCGGAAAGAGGATGGGAGAAATAGGTCGGATTGAAATCGAGGCCGATGCCTCGATTTTCGGCCCAATCGATCCAGCTTTTAAAATGATCCGGTGTCAGCTGATTGCGCTCCACGATCTTTCCCTGAAGATCGGCATACGAGGCGTGAAGATTGACGCGATGTTTTCCAGGCAAGAGCGCCAGCGCCTGATCGATATCCTGGCGAAGCTCATCGATCGAACGCGCTTTGCCCGGATAAGAGCCGGTGACCTGGATGCCGCCGCCTTCGAGCTTGGCGGAGGGCTTTTCAAAGCCACCCACATCATCGCCCTGCCAGCATTGAAGCGAAATGGGGATGGTGGCCAATTTGGCGAGCGCCGCTTCGACATCGACGCCAAGTTGCGCGTAAGTTTCAACAGCTGCTGGATAGGAGGAGGGCATAATTATTTGAGTTTGGGTTGTCGGTAGGTGGAAGCATTTAACGCAGGAAAGCCTCGTGTAAACCGCCATCGACAGCGATGACCTGGCCGGTGGTTTTACTTAAACGATCGGTGAGAAGCAGGAAAATCGCCTCCGCCTGGTCCGCCGGCGTGATCGGCGATTTGGTCAGGGTGCGATTGGCGTAGAACTGCGCCAACTTGGTGGTCAGCGATTCCGTGCTCTCATCTTCCGTGTGGGGAATTTCATACTTGGCCAGCGAACTGATGACGCGGTCGCGCGGAAACATCGCACTGCCTTGGACAACGGTGGCCGGGGCCACGGCATTGACACGGGTGAGGGGCGAAAGCTCGATGGCCAGTTCGCGGACGAGATGATTCGCCGCCGCCTTGCTGGTGTCGTAGGCGACGCTTCCCTTCTTGGACACGACCGCATTTGCACTCGTGGTCAGGACCAGGTTCGTTTTCAGTCCTTGATGTTTCCACAATTTGTGAGCCTCGTCGGCAACGAGATAACCGCCCGTGACATTGATGGCAAAGATCATCGCCCACTTGTCGTCCGGAATGTGGCCGGTGGTATCGGGTGCGGCGAAATAACCGGCGGTGAGGGCAATGGCGTCGAGTCCGCCATAGGCGATCACGATGTCGTCGAGCAACGCACGAATGCTTTCGCGCTTGGTGATGTCCGCCGCGAGACCAATGGCAGGACCGCACGCCGAGAGTCCAGTGCCCGCAACGCCGATGCCCAGACCATATTTATCGGTGATTTCCTTTGCGGTCGCCTCCGCTGCCGCAGTGTTCAAATCGACGCTGACGATGTGCGCGCCTTCCTTCACCAAACGATGGGCCACTTCTTTTCCGATGCCACTGCCCGCGCCGATGACCGCGATGATCTGCCGCGCCAGTTCCTTCTCGGCAGGCATGCGCTTGAGCTTGGCTTCTTCCAACAACCAGTATTCGATGTCGAAAGCCTCTTGAATCGGCAGCGCGATATACTCGTCGATGGCCTCCGCGCCGCGCATCACTTCCACCGCGCAGCTGTAAAATTCTGCCGTGACGCGCGATTCGCTTTTATCTTTACCCCACGCGATCATGCCCAGCCCGGGAATGAGAATCACGGTCGGGTTTGGATTGCGCATCGCGGGCGAATCCGCGTGTTTGCACTTCTTATAATAGGCGATGTAATCCTCGCGATACTTGACCAGTCCGGTCTCCAGCTTTGTCTTCAACGCGGCGAAATGCTCCTTCTGCGGATTCCAGTCGACGTAGAGCGGCTTGATCTTGGTGCGTAGAAAATGATCCGGGCAGGAGGTGCCCAACTCGGCAAGGCGCGGCGCATCGACGCTATTGACGAAGCGGAGAAGAGTCTCGTCGTCCTGGATCGTTCCAATCAGGCGCTGGCTCTGGCAGATCTGGCCGCGCAACCACGGCAGCACTTGTACGAAAAGCTCCTTGCGCTTTTCAGGCGGGAGCGACGTGAACTTCGCGCCACCGAAAGTCTTCTCGCCCTTGTCGCGGTCAGCGATGTATTGCGCCGCTTTCTCGATCAATTCCAGCGAAAGGTCGTAACAGGCCTTGTCATCGTTGGACCAATTGATCAGGCCGTGCTGTCCCATGATGGCTCCGCGTGCTTTCGGATGCTCGCGGCAGACCCCCTGCAATTTCAACCCGAGATCGAATCCGGGTCGTTGCCATTTCGTCCAAATAACATCGTCACCGTAAATTTTCTTTGTCAACTCCTTGCTGTTACGCGAGGCCGCGACGGAAATCGCCGCGTTGGGATGAGTGTGATCGACATGCTTGAAAGGCACGAAGGCATGAAGTGGCGTATCAATCGACGTGGGACGCGGATTGAGATTAAAAGTGCAATGGGCATACGCGCCGACCATCTCGTCTTCGATGGCCGTCTTGACGCCACGTTCCGGCGTCTTGGCGTAATAATTTTGCAACCCGATCAGCTTGTCCTGATAGAGCGATGAGAAATTTTCCTTCTTCGAGGTGCGCAGATCACCGCCGGAACCCTTCACCCACATCACTTCCACTTCTTCGCCCGACAGCGGGTCTTTTTCCATCAGCTTGGCAGAGGTGTTGCCGCCGCCGGTGTTGGTGATGCGTTGGTCGGTTCCCAGCAAATTGGAGCGATAGATGAGGCGTTCGACGGGACCCAGCTTCGCGGCGGCGGCTTCATTCCAGAGATAGTGGACATGTTTATAAGTGATTTTTTCGCTCATGATTTTAGTTCCTTGAATTTTTGCCAGGCCTGTTCCCATTCGGCCTGGTGTTCTGGCTGATAGACCTTGCCGGGAAATGAATTTTTGACGACCTGGCGTAATTCCACGCTCGATTTCAAATGTCCCAGAGCCAGCGCCTGAATGAGCAGATTGCCGATCGCCGTTGCTTCGACCGGTCCGGCCACGACAGGAATTTGCGTGGCATTGGCTGCCATTTGATTAAGCAAATCGCTTTTGCTGCCGCCGCCCACGATGTGTAGTCGCGAAATGGTCTTTCCGGAAATTTCCTCCAGTTGCTCCAGCGTCCCACGATAGAGCAACGCCAGGCTTTCGTAGGCGCAACGAATGATCGCACCCGGCGTGGCGGGGACGGGCTGTCCGGTTTCCGAGCAATAGTCGGCAATTTTTTGAGGCATCTGGTCTGGTTTATAGAAGCGCGCATCCGCCGGATGGATCAGGGAACGTAGAGGCTCGGCTTCACCGGCCTGCCGGGCGAGATCATCGTAGGAGTAATTGTGACCTTCCTTCTGCCACGCGCGACGGCATTCCTGCACGATCCATAGGCCGACAATATTTTTCAGCAGCCGCGTCGTTCCGCCAAGACCGGCTTCATTGGTGAAATTATGGCCGCTGCTTTTCTTGTTGATCACCGGAGTCGGATTTTCAATTCCCAAAAGCGACCATGTTCCGGAGCTCAGATAGGCCCAATCCTCGCCTTCTGCGGGAACCGCAGCCACTGCGGCGCCCGTGTCGTGTGAGCAGGTTGCAACCACCCGGGTTTGTGTCCATTTAAATTCATCGGCCAGGGATGGCAATAACGCGCCGAGTGCAGTTCCGGGAGGCACAATCGGTGGAAAAATATGTTCCGGAAGACCAAATTGACCAATGAGTGTTTTCGACCAGGCGCGTTGGTGCGGATTGTAAATTTGTGTCGTACTGGCGAGCGATTCTTCCGCCACCGCACGGCCCGAGAGTAGATAATTGATGTAGTCGCCGATACAAATAAAGTGGCTGGCTAACTCCATGATTTTGGGGCGGCGGCTTTGATCATCAAGTAGTTGATAGAGCGTGTTGAAGATCATGAATTGAATGCCGGTCTCATCGAAAATCGTCTCGGCTGGGACGCGGGCGAAGGCTTTCTCCAACGCATCGTCGGTCCGCGTATCGCGATAATGGAACGGCAGCGTGAGAAGCGGCTCGTCGGTGTTCACATAAACGTAATCCACACCCCATGAATCGGTGCTGATACTTGCGGGCTCAATCTGGCGGACGGCGATTTTGTGCAATCCGATTTTGATCTCTGCGAAAAGGTGCAGGATGTCCCAGCGCAACGAGCCTTGTATCGTTGTGCCGCCGGTGGCAAACCGATGGACCTCCTCCATCTGCAATTTGCCATCAGCCAGCGTGCCGAGCATCACCCGACCGCTTTCCGCTCCCAAATCCAGTGCGACGTAATGGTTCATAGATTCAAGGCCTTTTGGCGATAATGTTCATCGGGGCGTTGGGCGATGCGCGCTATATTTTTAGCGCTAAGAAAAATCGGGCCACCCAGCGCAGCGGCGCCGACCCAGATTTGAGCCGTCTTTTCCGCCATGAGCAGCGCTGCGAGAACCGATTGAGAAGAGGGACCCAGCGCAATCACGCCGTGATTTTCGAGCAGGATCAGCCGGGGATACGTTCCTGCTTTCTTAATATAGTGTTGTGTCCGTTCGCGAATCGCCTGTGCGAGAACCAGCCCTGGATCCGTATAAGGCACGATCACGGATTCCGCTCCACAACAGACAATCTCGTCCGGGAAAATGCGCTTCTTCGCGAATTCCTTCGCGCGTGGCGAGCAGAGAATCTGGTTAATCGCGATCGCGTGGACATGTCCGACAAAATTGACGCCGGGAAGACTCAGCAGATAGCCATGAAAGAGCGCTTCCACGGATGGCTTGAGCGCATCGGAGTCCACGCGGCAATCCAGCAACGCGCGGTTCACTTCCGCATCGGCCATCTCCGTCTGCTCCATCATGGCCAATATATTTTTGAAGCGGCATGCGACGAGTTGCTCAGGTTTGAGCGCGGCCAGGTTCGTCCCGCTGGCCTTTACCCAGAACGTCTCTTCATCACGACGCGCAGACGTGTTGCCTTCACCGAGCATCGCCATGCCACGAGACTCCACGCCCAGTTCATGTGAGAGCTGGAGCAGGTCATCGAGTGCGGTTTGTGCGGATTTTTCCTTCATCGAGGTTTGAGTCCATTGAGTTGGTTTGAATCGAGAGATATGCCCTGATCTTTTAAGGTCTTGGGCGAAGCGTCGGTCAGCAGGAGATCGATTCGAGGCCAAGGCAAAAGGAAATGAGCGGCTTCATGGCCGAGCTTCGTTGCATCAAGGCAAAATATTACGCGTCCGGACCGCGCTGCCACGATCCGCTGATAGCGCACCACGTCCTTTTGCGAATTAAAGAGGCCGCGTGCTGTCATGCCCTCGGCGCCAAGAAAGGAGAGATCGAATTTCCATTGGCGGGCACCCAGGCAGGCCTTGTCGCCCAGAAGGACCGATTGCCTTCCCAAAAGCAGGCCGCCGATAAGGTGCACTTCCAGTCCTTTGACTTCGGCGAGAGTTTCTGCAACCGGGAGATTATTGGTTACGATGGATAGGGATGCAATGGGGTGTTGCCGGAGCGCGTCGGCCAGGTAGAGCATGGTCGTTCCGGCGTCGAGATAGCAGGTCATGCCCGGCTTCAAAAAGTGAAGGGCGGTTTGGGCAATTCGTCGCTTGGCTGTTTCTGCCTTGGCGTGGCGCTCGGCAAAGGACGCGAAGGTATTGCTGAAATCGGACAGCGCGCCGCCGTAAGTGCGGGTGATCCGCTTCGCCTTGACCAGGGCCGTAAGGTCGCGGCGGGCGGTGGCCTCGGAGATTTTCAAGCGATGGCAAACCTGGCGCAGGGGCAGGTAGCGATGCTGTTTCAGCAGGTCGGCGAGACGGTCTCGGCGAGCTTCAACGAGGTGGAGGGCAACTTTCATCGAAGGTCGTAACGCTCCCCGATTATATGATTAGAGTCAATCATAAAAAGATGAGTTGATGGTCGCGACGTTCCGATGCGTCTCGAAATGAAACGGCTCGCTCCCGGCGAGATGAACATCTGGTTTGTCGAGGTGATGGGAACTGAGGGCGGCGTGCGCTTCAGCACCAAGGAGCCGAAGACGCTCTGGCGTTTCGAGCGGACGAAGGAATATGGTTATCGGAAAGCAAACACCTGGATTACGAGGTTTATTCGGGTGGAAACGGAAACCACGCATTTCCACGCGGATGCCGCGGACCGCGCATGATATCACTCGGCTCAGCGTTGCCCATGTAACCGCCGATGATGTAAGGAAATTTTCCCGGTGTGACGTGATAATGCCAGCCACGGATCGCGTCATAGTGAGCATTAAAGGCGTTGAGCGGATTCGTGGTTGAGTCCTTCGCCATCACGCCCGCGTCTTCATAAGGGCCATAGATCGGCAGCCCGTCAAAGGCAAACCCGATCACCTGCGAGGGGCCATCTCCCTTGTCCGCGAACGGTGTGTTCACGCAGATCGGGTACTTGTGATAGTGGTAAAGATTGTCGGGGTTGGGATGGCCGCAGCAATAATCCATAATGCTGGACGCATCACTCATGTTCGCGTCGAACGGATTGAAAAATGCCACGCCATTCACAGCCACACCGATCGGGCCCATGGGTAGTGCACGATTGCTATCGTGGGCGTCCGTCGCGATCGCATCCGGATTTAAGACCGGTTCCAGTGGCAGGCGATAGGTCTGGTTGGTTTCCTGGATATAACTCGGATTGAAACCGGGAAATTTAGCGGTGGGATGATTCGGAAGATTCTTGGTCTGGACGGTGAGGAATCCGTCGCCTTTGAAAGTAAGGACAACGTTGTCGGACACAAACCGGTCTTCCGTGACGATGTTGCCCTGCTCATCCTTGTACCCGGCGCGCAGCCACGCGGTCATGTTGTTTAGGAAAGGATTGATGAACCGATCGCTTTTATAATAGAGACGCTCCGCATTTTGTTCCGTGACGACGAGAGGTGTGGACGAAACAGAAACGGATTCGCCGGATGCGGGCGCGTAGTACCAGCGACCACCGAGCGGGATAAGGTTCTTTTCATCGACCGGAGAACTTGGGCCGGTCGGGATGCGGCTTGCAGGATCGACACGACCCGTGAGGGAACTTGATCGCTGGATGAGGGAAAAATCATCAATCAAAAAGGCGGCATGCTCCTGCCCGGTCGCTGCCCCGCTGATGTAGGAAACGCTGATTTTGACGGCATCGACTTCTGGAAATGGAATCAGTTCCTCCAATTCATAGCTGCGCCAGACCGCTGCCCCGTCGAGATGATAGTCGCCGTTGACATTGAGGTCCTTGCGGTCCCGCTCGATTTCGGCGTAGATCGGGCGAGAAGCGCAGTCCATGTAATCGGCACCGTTCTTGGAATAGAATTCGATTTTAATCTTCAGTGAATCATCCGCGACGGCAAAATTCTTTTCCGCCAGGCCGCGAAATCGAAAGGTAATCCAGCGTCCCTTGGATTGATCGATGCCACGGACCAGTTGGCCGACCATGCCGCCGTCCTTGGCTCCTCCCGGGAAAACGATCCCGTTGGTCGTGATGTCCATCGTGCTTCCCAACCGGTCCCAGAAAGCGGCCCCGCTCATTTCATAGCCATCGGGAAGATGGGTTGTCGCTGAAACCGATTCAAAGCCTGGATTCTGGACGAGGTTGACTTCCCCGGCTCCTGCGCGTCCAAAGATTCCCAGGCAAAGCAAAAGAAAGAGCGCGAGATGTTTCATCAGGAGGCCGCAGTTGATCAAGAAATGTTGCCGTCCTTGCACAAGGACATGCCTTCTCGTGCCCACGAGTCGTTGGCATCCAACTTCAAGAGAGCCTGGAAATCCTTCATCGCCTGCTCTTCCTGTCCCAGATAATAATACGACCACGCTTCTCCGCTGAGGGCTGCGGCGTCGTTAGGCAGAAGAACCAGGACTAGGCGATAATGGGCCAGAGCCGCCGCATAGTTCTGGGTGGTATAGTGGCGGGCCGCATGGACCATCAGGGAATGATAGCTCTGCGGCACAGCTGGTTGCCGTTCTATCTCGAAAGAAAGCGTTGTTGTCTTAGTGCGATTCCGCTTCAACCAACTCGGTCGGAAATCGATCGACGACCAGGGATGGTTCTGCAAGGCGATCTGGATATGGAGCAGGATGGCAGCCGTCATCGCAGAGAGGAAAAACAAGGCGGAAAGTGTTTTCATAAGTTCGTTTCTTGAGGCTGAACCTGCATTTCCTCTGTTAAGACAGGATGAAGGCGAATGCGGATGTTTGTTAAGGAAAGGTAAATTCCGCAGACTCCCCCTGGTAAAGTTGATAGTTTTGGGGCTGAAGCTTCTCAACCTCGATGAATTCCATTCCCGGTGAGTCTACCGAACATAAAAGTCCCGATGCGCGATGCGTCTTGCTGATCGACGACGATAAAAAATTCTGTCGCCTGCTGACGGAGTACCTCAAGCCGCTCGGTTACGAAGTCTCCGCAGTGCATACCGGCCCGGACGGCGTCGAGCACGCCCTGGCCAAACCGTGGCATGCCGTGTTGCTCGATATGATGTTGCCGGGATTCGACGGTTTGGAAGTACTGCGCCGGATCCGCGCCACTTCGGATGTCCCTGTCCTGATGCTCACCGCTCGCGGAGAGGAGACGGATCGCATCGTCGGCCTGGAGGTCGGCGCGGACGATTACCTGCCCAAGACTTTCTCCACCCGGGAACTTCTCGCGCGCCTGCGTTCCGTCACACGGCGCTCTTATCGGGCCCCGGCAATCCAACCGCTCGTCGATGACGATATCGTGATCGGAAAACTGAGGATCATTCCCTCTGCACGGGGCGCGTACCTTGACCAAACTCCCGTGACGCTGACTCCGGTGGAGTACGATCTTCTCCTGAGTCTGGCCCGCGCTACTGGCCGGGTGAAGACGCGCGATCAGCTTCTCGAGGAAATTCGCGAGCGTAACTACGAGGTATTCGACCGCAGCATCGACGTGCATATTTCCGCCCTGCGCAAAAAGTTGGGCGATGACGCCAAAAATCCCCGCTTCATCCGCACCTTCCGCTCGGCGGGTTACATGCTTATCCATCCCGACTCCCCATGAAAACGTCTTTCCCGCTCTTCGCCCGGCTCCTGCTCTGGTTCTTCGTTAATCTTTTGGTGTTGATCATCGGACTGATCATCATGATCCGAGTGCAATTCGGGTCACTGGATAACTGGCTCCTTCCTCAATCGTCGCAAAATCAAATCCAGGCCATGAGCGTCGCCCTCATCGGAAATCTCGCTCATTCCGACCGGGAAAGCTGGAACGGTCAGCTCTCCCAACTGAGCGTCGCCTATAAAATGGATTTTGCGCTCTACGACTCCCACGGGCAATGGATGGCCGGTGCAACATCAAAACTTCCGAAGGAAGTTCAACACGCGCTGATATTTGCCGAAAGAAATCCTGCGCCATCCGGCGAGGCTCCACGAAGCCCGGGTATGTCTCTCCCCGGGCCGACTGATTCGGGTACACCTCCCAGTGGAGGGCCGCCGGATTTCAATTCCCGTGCAGATGGGCCGCCGCCTAGACCGCCGCCGATGTTGGGAGCAAAGATTCCTCCGTTTCCGAAGAGCATTGTGAGGACGAAAGCGCCTTCAGCCTATTGGTTGATGGTACGCCTTCCGCCGGAACAGCTGCAGATGGAAGGGCCGGTTACGCTTTTGGGCATGACGCGTTCCCTCGGCGTCAGTCCACTTTTGTTCAACCCCAAGCCATGGATCGCAGTCGCGGCGGGAGTCGTCCTGTTCTCCATCATCTTCTGGTTTCCGCTCGCCCGGAATCTCACCAACTCAATTATCAAAATGACGCGCGCGACGGAATCCATTGCGGAAGGTCGCTTCGATATTCAACTGGCCGATGCCCGCCAGGATGAACTCGGGCGGCTGAGTCATGCAATCAACCGCATGGCCGCGCGACTGAAGGATTTTGTCACCGGTCAAAAGCGGTTTCTCGGCGATGCCGCCCACGAATTATGCTCGCCGCTGGTTCGGATGGAAATCGCGCTGGGCATTTTGGAAGAGCGCACAGATGGGAATTCGCTCTCGCTTGTGCGGGATGTCCGCGAGGAAGTGACCCACATGCGCAAGCTCACGAACGACCTCCTGAATTTCTCGAAGGCCTCGCTGGGGGAAACTCATCTCAAGTTGGAGGCGGTCAGCCTGGCCGAGGTGGCCAGGGCTGCGAGGGCGCTGGAAAAAAATCAAGATTGCGCCGTGAACATCAATGTTCCGGATGACCTGAAAGTGTGGGGTAATTTCGAATTGCTCCATCGGGCCGTGGCCAATCTTCTCCGAAATGCTGCGCGTTATGCAGGCGACGCGGGACCCATTGCGGTCAAGGCTTGGCAAGAGCAGGAGACTGTCTTTCTCACCGTCTCCGACGAAGGGCCGGGAGTATTGCCGTTGGACTTGGAGAAACTCTTCGATCCTTTTTATCGCGTCGATTCCGCCCGCACGTCCGAGACAGGCGGCACGGGACTGGGGCTCGCCATCGTCAAGAGTTGCGTCGAAGCGTGCCGGGGCGTAGTCATCGCCACGAATCGAAGCCCGCACGGCCTCGAAATCAGGTTGCGTTTGAACCGCTTCACAAACTAGGAGTCAGCTCTTTTCTCGTGCCGCAACATATCCCGGCTACGGTGGTTAAAAGAAGAGCCTATGCTGATTCATTTTATCCGGCGCTTTTTGCTTTGTGGGCTTCTTCTGGCACTGGCTAACGTCCCGGTTTTCGCCGTCGCCGATTTCATCTGGATCGAGGGCGAATCAGCCACGAGTTCCAGCATGAAGGTCAACTCCTGGTACGTCTCCGTCAATAAACCGGAGCTTTCGGGCGGTGATTTCATTTCCAATTTCGGTCCGGAGGAAGGTCTCGCCAATTATCAATTCAATGCCGCCCAGGCGGGAAGCTATACGTTGTGGATTCGCGCCAACCCCGTCGGCGACCCGAAGCTGGATTATCAACTCAACGGCGGCGCGTGGACGCCGGTCGACTTCACGATCAAAAGCGACCTGGTCAACATCGCCAGCAACAGCAAGCCCGATCTCCGTTTCCTTGCCTGGATAAACCTGGGTCCGGTTAATCTCACCGCGGGCGCCAACACCATCGCGTTTAAATTTCACAGTGCGAATAACAATCATGGCAGCCTCGATTGTTTTGTCTTCACTCAGGCGTCCTTCACTCCCAACGGAGCGGTCAAGCCCGGCCAAAAGCTCGGTACGGATGAGCCCGGTTGGTGGGCCTTTGAGCCGGGGCCCGAGTCTTTCGGCAAGGAGGCCGTACTCGATCTCCGTTCCCTCAACGAGGATGAAGCGGGCCAGTCCGGCTTTGTGCAGGCTGACGGCGATTTCTTCAAGCTAGGCAACGGCCAGCCCGTCCGTTTTTGGGGAGTCAATACCGGTGCGCCCACCGATTTGAGCAAAGACCAGATGGATTTCATGGCGGCGCGTTTCGCCAAGCTTGGCATCAACATGGTCCGCGTCCAGGGCGCCTTGTTTGATCGCAACGCCAACGATCCGACCCAAATGAATGCCGCCCATCTCGACAAATTGTTCTACCTCATCAACGCGCTCAAGAAGCAGGGTATTTATGTCTCTCTCTCGAATTATTTTTCCCTGGGTTTCCAAGTGAAAGCCAGCGATGGCATTCCGGGCACCGATGACATCATCGGCAAGACCGCCTTTGGACTCCTCATCTTCGAGCCGCGCATGCAGGAAATCTACAAGTCGTGGATCAAGCAGACCTTGACCACGAAAAGTCCCTACTCGGGAAAAACGCTGGCGGAGGAAACATCCATCGGTCTCTTTGAAATCCAGAACGAGGACAGTCTTTTCTTCTGGACCTTCAATCCTCAAAACATGGGGAAGGGGCCCCGGACTCTTCTCGAAACCAAGTTCGGCACATGGTTGGCGACCAAATACGGTTCGCTCGACAAGGCTTTCGCCGTGTGGCCGGAGGCGAAGCAACCCGACGACAGCGCCGTCGATAGCCGCGCCGGGTTCAACACTATCTACGAAATGAGCAGTGCCGGTTTTCCCAAGCAATCACCGGATCGCCAGAAGCGGATTGCCGATCAGGTCCATTTTCTCGCCGATCTTCAGCACGATTTCTATGTCGATATGAAGAAATACATCCGCGACGACCTGGGCGCCAAGTGGCCCATTTCCGCCAGTAATTGGATGGCTGCTCCCGGACTCGGCTTCATCGAACGCTATACGTATTCCGGTGTCGATGTCATCGACAAGCACGGCTATTTCGGCGGCAAACACGAGGGAGACGGCGCTGGCTGGTCAATCCGTAATGGCCATACCTACGAGGATAAAACCGCGATGTACAACCCCGAGACGGTGCCTTTCCAATACGTGCGACTGCCCGGCCATCCCCATATCCAGAGCGAAATCGCCTGGAACAAACCCAACCGCTACGTCGCGGAAGCTGAACTCCTCATCAGTACCTACGCTTCGTTGGAGGGCATCGACGGCATCTATCTCTTCGCGGCGGGAAGCGGCGATTGGGTGAATAGCGTGGGAAGTGATTGGCCCTACATGATGCCCGGGGAAATCGGGCAATCGCCTGCCAATGCGTTGCAATATCGTCGTGGTGATCTCAAACCCGGCGATACGGTTCTTCGCCAAGTCACCACCGTCGACGATCTTCTCAGCCTGAAAAGCGCGACCTTGCTCGAAGGTAAAAATGACGATTTCCGCATCTCCGAGGCACCCAAGGCGGGACAGGCCGATCAAGTCGCCAGCTTTGATCCATTCTCCTTTTTCGTCGGTCGCGTCGAACGTACTCTTGATCCCAAGGCCGAACCTGTCGCCATCGACTTAAGCAAATACATCGACCGCGATAAAAAAATCATCACCAGCAGTACGGGCGAAATCGTCTGGAATTACGGACAGGGTTTCCTCACCGTCAACTCGCCCCGCAGCCAGGCGGTGACGGGCTTTCTCGCCAAAGCCGGCCCAATCAAGCTGGGCGACGTCACCATCGAATCGAATAACGAGTACGGCACGATCCACGTCATCAGCCTCGACGATCAACCCCTGGCGACTTCCAAAAAAATTCTCATCCAGGCATTCACCGAGGAAAAAATGTACGGCTTCAAGGCAGCCAACGGTGTGATTCAGGACATTGGTCGCCCGCCCATCACCGTCCGCGACATCGACGCCAAAGTAACCGTCGCGAATGGCACCGCCATCAAGGCCGCCAGTCTCGATGAACAAGGCTACACCAAGGCCGATCTCCAGCCGCAAATTACAAACGGAAGTGCCACCATCATCCTCCCCAAGGACGGTCTCTATACCGTCCTCACCCGGTAAAGAGATCACTGTAAAAGTCTCTTTTAAATTCCGTCATCCTGAGCATGTCGAAGGATCAGCCTCCGGGGCATTTGTCAGTTGGCATTGGCGAGCGCTTGCGCAACTCAGTCGGATGGGATTAAGTTGTATTCGATAGAAGTCGACGTTTTCCCAATGCGCGATTTATGAGCACCCAGCGATATCTCACCCGGCAGATTACAAGGGTCTCTGGCCAGGATTCCCAACTCCTACCGGACCATCTTGCGCTGGAAGAACCGCTTGAAATTCAGATCGCCTACGGTCCTGATGCGGGCCGTAAATCGAAAACGGTCTCGATCACCATGCGCACTCCCGGCCATGATCGCGAACTGGCTGCCGGATTTCTCGTCGGTGAGGGGATCCTTCGGTCCCTTGATCAAGTCGAGGCGGTCCATGCGCGCGGTCCCCGCTTTGGCGAGCAGGGCTGGCAGCACAGCGTGCGGGTGACACTTCGTCCGAACGTGACCATCGATCTGGATCGACTCCAGCGCAATTTCTACACGACCTCAAGTTGCGGCGTTTGCGGAAAGACTTCGATGGAAGCTCTCGAGCTAAGTGCATTTTCTCCGCTCCCTCGCGCGTCATGGCAGATCGATGCCCGGACAATTAGCGCCATGCCCGCTCGCCTTCGTGAAGCCCAGGCGATCTTCGATCAAACCGGGGGCCTTCATGCGGCGGGATTATTTTCGCCCGAAGGAAAACCCATTGTGGTTCGGGAAGACGTGGGACGCCACAACGCCGTGGATAAAGTCATCGGTTCGCAATTCCTAACCGGACGCGATTTGCTGTCGGACACCGTTCTCGTCGTCAGTGGCCGGGCCAGTTTTGAGCTGATGCAGAAAGCCATCGCCTCGGGAATTCCGATGCTGGTCGCCGTTGGCGCGCCCTCAAGTCTTGCCGTGGAAGTGGCTGAGAAATTCGGCGCCACGCTGATCGGATTCACCAAGCCAAACGGCTTCAACATTTACACGGGTGCGGAACGCGTTCTCCTCGATTCGGGAAATCAGGTCAAGCCGTCCAGCGAAAAACCGGCGGTACAGGAGGTCATGACATGAAATTACGCATGCAGTCCAATTCAATCCGGTTGCGCCTGAAGCGCGGAGAAGTCATGCAACTCATCAAGGACAATATCGTGGAAGAGACCATTGCTTTCGGAGGCGACCAGACGCTTCGTTATTGCCTGCAGATTTCGCATAACATAACCGTTCCCCAGGCCAGCTTCCGGCAGGGTGAAGTCCTTGTCAAAGTGCCGCACGTCATGGCCACGCATTGGGCCTTAAGCAAGGAGATCGGCATCGAAGCGACTCAAGTGAGCGGCGGACACGCCCCCTTGCAGATCCTGATCGAAAAGGATTTCGCCTGTCTCAACGGCACCGATGCGCAAAACGTCGATACGTTTCCAAATCCCCTGGCGGGAACATCGTGTTGAATCCAGTCGCATGACTCTACCTTCCTTTTCCGCCGCGCTTCTTGCCGGCGGACAATCGACGCGCATGGGTCGCGACAAGGCCCTCCTGACCTTGCCCGGTTCCGATCTTCCCCTCTGGCATCGGCAATGGCGCGTGCTGCAGGAGTTGCAACCCGACGAAATGTTTTGGTCTGGGCCAATCCGGCCTGGGCTTCCAGAGAACATCCGCATCATATCCGATAAGATCGCAACAGCAGGACCGCTGGCTGGAATAAGTGCCTGCCTCGATGTATCGCGCAGCGACCTCCTCGTCGTCCTCGCCATCGACTTGCCGGAAATGACCGCCGCCTTTTTGCGAGACCTGCTGACGCACTGCTCAACCGACTGCGGAGCCGTCGTCCGGCACGGCATTTTTTTTGAGCCACTCGCCGCCGTTTATCCGCGACAACTCCAAGCCCTGGCCTCCGACCATCTTTCGCAAGGTCGCTACGCCATGCAGGACCTCGTTCGCGAAGCCATCACACAAGGCCTGCTCCGGGATTTTCCGCTTGATGAAAAAGACGCCGCTCTTTTCAAAAACATGAACAACCCGTCAGATTGGCCCGGGCTTTCCACTCACCGCGTGGAGGACTGACGTTCCGGCAACGTGATTTCCAGCAGCAGGTCCGCCGGTGAAGACGTATTCACGGAGAATTGTCCCTGATGCAGCCGGACAATTTTTTCAGTTAGAACCAGCATCGCCGTGATCGGATTGAGACAGGCATTCGGTTCCTGGTGCCAGCGTTCAAAGGTGGAAAGGGTCTTCGGCGACAAGGCCGAACCCGGTTTCCGGTAGAGCACCTTGAGCTTCTGTCCCGATTCCTCAAAGACGATCTCGACGGGCGATTTGTTGCCCCGCGTCTCTGTGATGCAACTCAGCGCAAGATTGGCCAGCGCGCCGCCGAGCAAATACATGGCGCACTCGATCCGCAGCTTTGGGCTCGAATGCGTGATTTTATAATCCAAGTCATTCACCACGTTCAGCGCGTCGAACTGGATCGTGATCACCTTGATCAACTCGTGGACGGAAATCGTCTCGAAGCTGCGCTTTTTCTCGGCGAGGGCGTTCTGGGCAAAGGCCAGAAAATGCGAGCGATGCAGCGGTGAAAGGAACCGGTTGTCCATCAGGTCCTGAAGCGGCAGGCGCATCATGAAATCCGAAACGGAGTCCGACGAATCGGAACCAAAATCGCCATCCGGATAAACTTTGGTCAGCGCGGACTTCACCGTTTCCCGCAGTTCCTGCACCGAGAACGGCTTGGTCAGGTAATCGGTCGCCCCGAGCCGCAACGCTTCCCGGGCCAACTCAAAAGTGCGATACCCGGAAATCAAAATGATCGGAATCTTGCCCGAGCGATGCCGAAAAGAACTCAGGCCCTGCATCCCGTTCACCTCGGGCATTTGAATGTCCAGGGTGATGAGGTCCTGCGCCTGCCGGTCGTAAATGGCGAGACTCTCCTTGATGCTGGTCGCCTCGGTGACGATATAATCGGTTTCGAGGATGGATCGAATCGCCATCCGGATGCCCGGGTCGTCATCCACCACCAGAATTCTGGGCCGGACCGGAGGTTCTCCGGGCTGAGTTGGGGTGGTCATGGATCGGCCATTATACGCCGCTTTCGCCATTTTCAAGAAATAAGCGGATCTTACGGTAGGGGGCAGCTTTAGTCTTTGCGGAAAATCTTCTACGAACAATCCGTCATTCTGAGCTTGTCGAAGGATCAGCTTCCAGGGCATTTGCTCGTTATCTGCCCTCCTTTGATTGCGAAAATCACCGGAAGCTGATCCTTCGACAAGCTCAGAATGACGGAATTTTAAATGCATCACTACCGAGTCACCCTTAATTCTGAGAAATGGCAAACCCAGCTTTCGCCAGCAAATCCGCCCCATTCCTTGTGGCCGTTGCTGATCCGAATCCTGATTTGACAAAATTTAGGTTTCAGCTCGCCAAAGACCGACTATTAAAAAGTAATGTTCGCGCAACTCAGGCTTTCGTCGATTTGGCGGGGAGGGGAGGATTTCCTTCAATCCTTCGTCCCCTTCGTTCGCCTCGAGTTCGTTTCGCCGCCCGTCCGCGCGGCCCTGGCCTATGCTTTTCGCACCTGGGTCGCAGGCATACTTGCCCTATATATCGCTTTCTTCTGCCAACTCGAGTCGCCGTACTGGGCCGCCATCGCCGTCTGGATTGCGTCGCTGCCCATTCCCGGCATGACTGTCTCCAAGGGCATCTACCGGATTCTCGGCTCCATCGCGGGCGCCGTTCTGGGAGTCCTCCTGATCGCCTTGTTTGCGCAGCATCCGCCGCTTTTCATCCTGGCGCTGGCCCTCCTCATGGGCGGATGCACCCTCGCGTCGAATCTACTGCGGAATTTCCGCAGTTACGCCACGGTCCTCGCGGGCTACACGGCGGCAATTATCTCGCTCCCCACCGTTTCGAATCCCAACCACATTTTCGATCTCGCCATGGCCCGTGGCAGTTGCACGATCCTCGGCATCATTTGCGCCATCGTGGTGACGCGTCTTTTCGCTCCGCACAAGGCGAGGGAACAGGTTCTCCTCAAGCTCGAGACCGCGCTGGGAGATACGGCGTTGCGCGCGACTTTTCCGCTGGTCCGGAAAACAGGCGATGATATTTATGCCTTCGCCTACAAGCTCTTGGCTGACCTCATCAGTCTCGATACCGAGATCGAGTACGCCGCAGCCGAGTCGGCCTCCTTCCGCATCCATGCCGACCGCGCCCGAGATCAACTGGCCGAGTGCTTCGGCGTCGTCTCTGCCGCGCGCGCCATTCGCTCGATGGAAGATGAGCGGGGCATGTTGATTTTGCCGGAAGCCCTTCAACGTATCCGGGAGGAAGCGGTCGTGGTCCTCAACGATGTTCCGTCAGCTATAGCTAAAAAAGAGCTGTCTGGAGTCCTGAACAGCCTGCGCGATCTCCGGCAGCAACTCGCCCAACAGAACCCGGAGCAAAGCGGCGAAATGACCCAGTCCGTCATTCGGCAGCGCCTCTTCATCGATCACCTCGACGATCTCCTGGCGCATTTCGAAAACGCCGTGCTCGATTCGATGTCGCTCGAGGGACCCTGGGCAGCCGATCCCAAGCGGCATCTCGATTTTCACCGCGATCATCGCCTGGCGTGGATCAATGCCTTTCGTGCCTTCACGGCGATCATCGTCGCCGGGGCATTTTGGATCGTCACGGCATGGTCGTCCGGAGCATCGATGCTCATTTTCGTGGCCGTGGTTTGCAGCCTTTTTTCGTCGCTGCCCCGTCCCGATCAGGCCGGCTTCACGTTTTTCTGGGGAACACTGGCCGCGGTATGCGTGGCCTTTCCCTTTGTTTACGTCGTCCTGCAAAGAGTGGATGGCAATTTCGTTCTCATGGCCATGGCCCTCTCTTTAGTGATGATTCCGGGCTCTACCATCGGTGCGTTTCCGAAAACCAACCTTTTCGGTTTTGCCTTTTCCGTCAACTTTCTCGCGGCCATCCAACTGACCAATCCGATGGACTATAATGTCATCAATTTTCTCAACAACAATATCGCCCTTGTCATCGGCGTCTTGTTTGGAACTTTGGCTTATGTCCTGATCCTGCCTACCGATCTGCACGCGGCGCACTGTTATGTCCGGTACCGGATAAAACGAGGATTTGAGATTCTCTCCCAGCGCGAACCGCCCCCGCCAGCCAAAGCCTGGAAGAGTCGCATGTTCGATCGCGTCAACCGGCTCTACGCGTCGGCCGAGGCGCTCGGCGCGGAGCGAAATGTCTGGATGGAATCGGGCCTGCGCGCCCTCCATTTCGGCAACGGCATCTTGCGCTTGCGCGAGATGCTCGCCACCGGCAAACTCTCGAAGGAAATCGCCATCATGGTGCAATCGATTCTCGATTCAGTCGGTTGGTTCAGGGATTGCCCAAGAGTCTCCTGTCAATTTGTGGCCACCGGCGTCGATGTCCTCCAGCATTCGACTCCACCGGAAGATCCCGAGGCCCGGCGCGTTTTTATCCGCACCCTGGGAACCTTGCAGGAAATGGATCAATTTTTTGAGCGCCACCCCCAGTATTTGGAGGCTAAATGAGCCCGAAAGAACGAATAAAATGATCAAGGAAATCAATCTCTTCGGCATTTTCATTGCGCCGTTCGCCGGTTACTTGGCGCTGGCCCTGGTTCTTTTTCTCCCGATTCGCTATTACTTTGATCGCATTCAAATCCAGAAATTCGTCTGGCACCGCGCGCTTTTTGACATGGCGGTCTTCGTGATTATCCTGTCCCTCGTCGGCTTGATCTTTTAAGAAGGTGCGCCATGAAACTCGACCGCCTCCAACAGCAACGACTCGTCAACACCGTGATCGTCCTGGTCATCGCGGTGATTTTGGTTTCGTTTCTCTGGTGGCACTACATGTATTCGCCATGGACCCGCGATGGTCGCGTCCGCGCCGAAGTGGTCGATATCGCGGCGCAGATTGCAGGTCAGGTGGTCGAACTCAAGGTCATCGACAACCAGTTCGTCCATAAGGGAGATGTTCTCTTCGTAGTCGATCCCGACAATTATCGACTCGCCCTGGCCGACGCCGAAGCCACATTGCAAAGCCGACTCGAAGACATGAATTTGAAGCAGGCGGAATTTGACCGACGTTCCAAGCTGGGTATCGGTGTCATTTCCACGGAAGACACCCAAATCTCCTCGAACACGGCGGCAGTGGCCAAGGCAGCCTACCAGGAGGCTGTCGCCAACCGCGATATCGCCAAGCTCAACATGGATCGCACGATCATCTACTCGCCTGTAAACGGTTACGTCACGAATCTTGTCCTGCGAATCGGCGACTACGCCATACCCGGTCAGGCAAAGCTCACCATCATCGACAGCGATTCCTTCTGGGTCGCCGGTTATTTCGACGAGACCAAACTCTCGTATATTCATCCCGGCGATTACACCAAGATCAAATTGATGGGCTTTAACCCCGTGGTCGAAGGTCATGTCGACAGCATCAGCCGCGGCATCGCTGATCAAAACGCCGAGACGACCTCCCTCGGTCTGCAAAGTGTCGATCCGATCTTCACCTGGGTTCGCCTGGCCCAGCGCATCCCCGTTCGTATTCATATCGACCGCGTTCCCGAGGACGTCACCATCTCCGCCGGCATGACCTGCACCGTCGTCGTCGAATCCGGGGTGAAGAAATAACTCCCGGAGGGGCAGCCTCCGGTCGGCCCCATTCCCCTTCTGCGGTAGCTGCCGCACGCCGGGCGGCGGTGCAGTTAAACGCAACCCCACACAAAAAACGCCGTCATCCTGAGCGAAGGCGAGGCAATCGATTTCCTCTCCTCAAATGAGCTTCCCGAGCCGCAGTCGAAGGACCTACTTTCGATCCAAGAAACGCTTAACCGCGGTGGAATACCTACTACTTGAAAAGCGGGTTGGCCGCTCTCCAAAGAAGCGAGTGACGTCCCCTTCAATCCCAGATTTCGTGAAGCTTTCCCAACCAAAACACGTCCAATCTATAAGGTGAGTGTTCCCGTCAAAATATTTGCGCTTCTCACGGCGTGCGCCTTGGCAGCATTCCCGCTCTGCGCCCAGGACGACACAGGTGTACCCGCACCACCACCGCCCTCTTCTCCCTCTCCCGATAACGGCCCCTACGCTCCGCCTCCCGACCAAGGCGCTCCCACTCCTGGTCCCGAACAACAAGGTGCCCTGGACCAGACCGGCGCCGATCAGCCAGCCACCTTCCAAACTTTTTACGATAGCCTCGCCCCCATGGGCACGTGGATTCAAACCGACGCTTACGGTTACGTCTGGCAGCCGACCATCAACGATCCCGACTGGGCTCCGTACACCGAAGGTCACTGGGTCTACTCCGATGCCGGCTGGACTTGGGCCTCCGACGAATCCTTTGGCTGGGCCACCTACCATTACGGGCGCTGGGTCAATCTCAACGGCATCGGTTGGTGCTGGGTTCCCGGATATACTTGGGCCCCGGCCTGGGTCAGTTGGCGCTATGGCGACGGCTATTGCGGTTGGGCGCCTCTCCCGCCCGACAGCTTCGTCGGCATCGATTACGGTGGCGATGGCATCGACATTAACGAAGGATTTCACATCGGCGGCGATTGCGACTCCTATTACGATATCGGCGCGGGCTGCTACACCTTCGTGCCGGTCATCTATCTGGGCTATCCGAATTATCGCGGTCGCTTCATCAATCGGTATAATAACTACGCAATCATCAACCACACCACGAACGTCACCAATCTCTACGTCGCCCGAAATGGAGCGCCCAACGGATCAGGGCATGGTCGTTTTTCCAACGTGACCGCAGGCGGTCCTTCGTTCGCCCAAGTCAACGCTGTTTCCAAGATGCCCGTGCAAAAAGTAACGATCACCAGCGCGCGTCAACCCGGCGGTGGTACTTTGAACAATAATTCCCTGGCCCTTTTTGCGCCCCGCCTGAATGCAGGCGCCACCAGTCAGCCCGCTCGTGTTGGAAGCACACTTGGCCAGACCACCGTTAATCGCGGCGTCGATGTTACTCAACCCCTCGCAGTAAATCACAATCTCGCAGCAGCCCCACCCACTTCAAACCAGATTCAACAGGCGCAACTTGCCCAATTCAACGCTCCTCCCCACGCCAAAGTCGTCACGACGGCCACGCCCTCGACTCCTGTTTTGCAAGCACCATTGACTACCTTGAAGCCCATCGCCGCCACCGCCCCGCCGCAACCGCAATCGGTCACTCCTTCAACCCAAACGGTCACGCATAACCCCAGCGGTGGAAACTACAGTCAAACCCGCGTCTATACGCCTTCATCGACTACCCAATATTACAATCCCTTCGTGCATCCGTCCTCAACCACAACCTCGAACGGTACCGTCGTCCACACGCAGGCACAGTCAACTCCTCAAACTCAATCTTCACCTGCGCCCGCCAATAACAGGAATGCAGCTCCCGCCTCTCCGCAACCCAGCTCCCAGCCCCAATACGCTCCCGCGACATCAGGCGATAACCCAAACACCGCCGGCAATCAAAACGGCGGGGGTTATCCCGGTGGCGGCTATCACAACTCCTCCGGTGGAAACGGCAGTAACTCCTGGGGCAATCGCGGCGGCAATCAGCAGCAGAATCACTGATCCTCAGTGGAGTACCCTTCAGTATGTAGCGGCGGTCTATAACCGTTGGTAGCCGCCGCAGGCTCGGCGGCGGTGCCTTTCCCTCCGAGTTAGCCATCGACCGCCGGGCGACGATGGCTTTCTCAGGTGGCTCGGACAACTCGTTGTCCGGGTTCGCGAAGCGAACAGGAGGTCGCTCATGACTTTCATTTTTCTCAGTCAGTCATCCTTGCCCGTCGACGGATCAGTTTTTACTCTCCGTTCCCTATTTTGTAATTTTAAAAATTTGGTAATTTGGTCCTGCTTCCCTTCCCACCTCATTCTTAAACCGAATACGGGGCGAAAAAGCATGTGCCTTTTACCCTCGCCAATGTTACCGTGGAGTTCTTCCCCACCTTAACTTTCCCACCCCCCATGGCCCAATCCCACACCCGAATCTTTCTCGTCCGTCACGGCGCGACCGTCCTCACCGATGAAGACCGCTTCGCCGGCGAAACCAACGTCCAACTCTCCGACGTAGGTCGCCAACAAGCCAGTCGCCTCTCCGCCCGCCTCGCCGGGGAAAAAATCTCCGCCGTTTACGCCTCCAACATGGACCGCACCATGGAGACCGCGCGCATCCTGGCCGAGCCGCACAAACTCGAAGTGCAGCCGCGCCCCGGCTTCCGCGAAATTTCCCACGGCCATTGGGAGCAGATGACTCGCAAGGAAGTCGAAACCAAATATCCCCAGGAAGCCGCCGAATGGGACAAGGACCCCTACACCTTCGCTCCCGCTGGCGGTGAAAGCGGCCTCGCTGTCACGGCCCGCGCATTGCCCACGCTCATTGAACTGGTGCGCACGCACGCCGGCGAAAACGTCATGGTCATCTCCCACAAGGCCACGATCCGCCTCCTCCTCAGCACGCTCCTCGGATTCGATCCCCGCCGTTACCGCGACAATCTCGACCAAAGTCCCGCCGCGCTCAACATCATCGATTTCAAGGACTGCACCCGCGCCCGCCTCACCCTTTTCAACGACACCTCCCACTACACCGAAGCCGGCCTCGCCATCCCCGCCGCACCCACTCCCCGCCTCTCCAAATGGTGGAACGACTCCGTCCCCCACCAAGCCATTTAGCCTATTAATCTGGGCCAGGAAAGGACCGAAAGATAAGTTACGGGTGGGCAGCCTTTTCCCGTGCCAATGCCTGCGCCTTGGCCAGGTTGTTTTGCGCGTTGACATCATGAGGATTCAATCGCACGAACTCCTTGAACTGGGCAATGGCTTCGGTCAGCCGCCCGCTTTGAAAGAAAGCAACGGCGAGATTGTTATGGGCCTCGGCATAGTTGGGATTAATTTTCACGACCGCCTGGAACTCGGCAATCGCCTCGGTCAGCTGCCCGGTTTGTAAACGGGCATTCCCAAGGTTGTAGTGGGCTTCAATCATGTCTGGGGCGATTTTCAGGGCCATTTGGTACTGGTCGATCGCCTCGCTCACCTGTCCCTTTTGGTAAAGAGCGAGGCCGAGGCCATTATGTGCCTCTGCGAAGTAGGGATTGATTTCGAGAGCCATTTGGAACTGTTCAATCGCCTCGTCCACCTGTCCCTTTTGAAACAAGGCCAGTCCAAGATTATAGCGAGCCTCGATAAGGTTGGGGTTGTTTTCCAAGGCATCGCGGAATTGGGCAATCATCTCATCCACCTGTCCTTTTTGTCCCAAAGCCATCCCCATGTAGTAGTGGGCCACGGCATAGAGGGGGTTGACCTTCAGTGCCTTTTGATACTGCGCGATTCCCTGCTCCAGTTGCCCTTTTTGAACGAGAGCCCAGCCTAGGTTGACGTAGGCCAGGACAAAGTCGGGGTGGATTTCAAGGGCCTTTTGGTATTGGACTATCGCGTCGTCCATCCGTCCCTTTTGGAAAAAGGTCAAACCCAGGTTGAAGTGGCCCTCGGCATCATCGGGATTGATTTTCAGGGCCTTTTCAAAATAGGAAATCGCCTCGTCCAACTGCCCCTTTTGCTGAAGATACTTGCCCAGATTAGTGTAGGCCAACCCGCAGGTGGGATTTCGCTCAAGTATCGCGTGATAAAGCGTCTCGTTGTCCGAATACATCCCGCATTGTTGCCAGGTCAAAAGACCCAGCCCCGCGAGCAAGCCCAGCTTCAGTCCCAAGCCCCAACCATTGCCTTCCAGCCCAATCCGGTCCAGTCCCGCAGTCAGTCCGGCTGCAAACAACCCGAGCATGCCCATCGCGCCCAGGTATTGCCAATGATCGGAAACGAACGAATACCGCATCATGAAGAGCACCACGATCAGGATCAGCATCGACGTGGTCATGTAATAGTGCATGAACGCGACCCAGACGCCCTTGCCCACCCGATCGCGCGCCAGCCACAATCCTCCCAGCAGGCCCACAGTCGCCAGCGGATAGAGATATTGCCACCAAGCCCCGGCATCGATGTGCCACCGCGGATATATAAATGTCAGGTCGTACGGAAACAGAAGTTTTCCCAGGTAAAACCAAAACGAACGTCCCGATACCAGCACCCTCTCGATGAACCCGAGCTTGAATTCGGGGCCGGAAGCGCCGACGGAATGTTGCTCGATGTAAATCGTCAGGAGGCTCATTCCGATGGCAATTCCCACCATCGGAATCAATCCGAGTGCATCGCGCGCCGCCACCCGTTTCTTTTGCCACCAAAGGACCAGGAAAAGCGTCGCCGGGAGAAAACTCACCGTTGGCTTGGCCAGCATCGCCAGGGCAAAAAGCACCAGCGCCAAAACGTACCATCCCCGTGCCGGTTTCCCCGCCCGGTCCCGGTCCGGCCTTTCATAAACGCCCAGGCCGGCAAAACGCAGATAGGCCCAGCCCGATCCCAAGGCCAGGCATCCGGAAAGCGTGTTCTTCAATTCCGTCATCCACGCCACGCTCATCACATTGACCGGGTGCAGGGCAAAGAGAGCTCCGGCCAGCAACGCCCCGCGCACGCGCAGGCTCGCCAGCACCTGCCACAACAGCACTGCGGCGATGCCGTGCAGCAGCACGGTCACCACATGATACCCCACCGTGGTCAATCCCCAGAGGTGATATTCGAGCCAGAAGACCGTGAACGTCAGTGGATAATATTGCTCCGTGGCACCCGGGACGAACCAGATTTGCCACAGGCCCTGCCAGGTCTTAAGACTATCGTTGGTCGAAATGTAGGTGTCGTCGTCCCAAAGAAAATCGCCCTGCAGGGATGGAACGTAAAAGAACAGCGTTGCCGCGATGATCGCCAGCGCTGCCAGCGTGCCCGACCGGTCACGGCTCAAACCGAAGGAGGTCAGTGACGCTGCCGTTCCGCTGTCGGGGACATCCCCAGCACCCTCCCGGTTCATCGCCTTCCTTTTCCCGGATCGTTTTGCCATAGGGCTCGCCATTTTGTAGCCCGATCAGCCCCAAACGGCAACGGCTTTGATCCCTCACGCGGAGTTGCACGCTCCCGCAACAAGAACGATGACTTGAAATGTCCCCGCAATTCCACTGTCTCCCCGTTGCGCCCGTCGCGTCGTTGCGCGAAATATCCGTAATGATACCGTTGGAAGGGAGCATCGGCTTAGATTGTGCGATGACAAAAGGCGATGCCTCGGTAACACGCCGGAGGCGTGTCAGCACCCTAGCCGGTGGTTGAGCAGCAGCGACACCACCGGTTAATATGATAAGAAGATTTTATCCCATAAGGGATAACAGCGCAGCGGGCCACCTAACCCGGTCTGGTTAGAGCGGTCTCCTCCTGCGATCCCTCCGGGATCGTTACTCCTAGTTAGTATACCGGTGGTGTCGCTACGCTCAACCACCGGCTACGGTGCTGCCAAACCTTCGGCTTGGACCAGATCAGGCCGGCTACCACTAACCGTGGTAACTCCAAGGTGGCCGTCGATCGCCGAGCGACGGTGCCTTCCTTCCCCCGTTGCGTCCGTAGCGTCGTTGCGCGAAACCCTCCGTCATCGTGAGCCCGTCGCATACACGTGAGACAGGATCGCTTCCGCCTGCCTTTTCACCGCTTGGCATTACATCAGGTAGTGTTAAAACGGACAGGCATGTCTCTCTACCGCTCAACTCGCATTTGGATAATGAGTGTTTGCGTTGTGGTCGGGATAGTTGCCGCCCTAACATGGGCACATTGGCCAGAAGTTCCGCTTGATACGCGGAATCCCGTAACTGAGGTTGTTATATTAAAAGCCGAAAGAGAACTAATCCTCTACTCTGGTACCAAGCTACTAAAAATTTACAAGGTGTCCTTGGGAAGAAATCCGACCGGGCAAAAGGAAAAGGAAGGCGACAAGAAAACGCCTGAGGGAGAATACGTAATTTCCGGACGCAACCCAAAGAGTCCTTTTCACCTCTCTCTGCACATCTCATATCCCACGCTTGAGGAGATCGACCTAGCTCAAAAAAAGGGAATGGATCCAGGAGGCGATATAATGATTCACGGAATAAAAAGGGGATTTGGTTGGATCGGAAAGTTTCACCTGCTTATGGATTGGACTACAGGTTGCATTGCGGTTACGAATCCGGAAATCGAAGAAATTTATCATTCAGTCCCAGACGGTACAAAGGTTGTAATAAGAGCCAACTGATCTGCGCCAGACGGAACGCTCCTTCAAAATCCGTTGCATTTCTTCCGATACTCCCGCACCATGGCAGCTTGCCTATGGAATCAGAGCTTTTGTCCGTTACCTTGCCCGAAAACTTGTCCCCTGTTTTAGCCGAAAAGCTCAAACTCCTCGCCCCCGGAACTTACTGCCTTCATCGCAGTTGGGGTTTTGGAAAAATCAAGGACTGGAATAGTACCACCGAGAGTGTCACCATCGATTTTAAGTCCAAGCAGGGCCACGTCATGCAGTTCGCGTATGCCGCCGAATCGCTGACCCCGCTCGCCCCTGATCACGTCTCCGTCCAGAAGGTCGACTCCCTCGCCGGTCTCCGTGAGAAAGCCGAGAAGGATCCCGTCGCCGTCGTGCAGGACTGCATTCGCAGCCTCGGCGTGCAGGCCACCGCCGACAACATCCAGGCCCTCTTAAGTCCCGACGTCGTTCCCGACGCCACTTATAAAAAGTGGTGGGACAGCGCCAAGCGCGCCCTGAAAAAGAACGGACACTTCTACGTCCCCGGCAAAAAGAACGAAGCCCTCCGCCAACTCGACGCCCCTAGCGCCCTCGGCGAAGGCGCACTCGAAAACCTGCGTCTAGCCAACGGACCCAAGGCCATCCTGCTCGCTCTTGGGCCGGTCGCCAAGTACTGGTCCGAAATCAAGGCCGAGAATATTCTCAACGAAATCGCCGAACTCCTCAACACCACCCTTTCCAAAATCCCCAAGTCGCAATTGCCGATCCAGATCGAACTGGCCCTCGCCCGCGACGAGTTCTTCATCCAGGCCGGACGCGAACGTGAAAAAGGTCCCGGCGCCATCACCGCGCTGACGCCGCAAGGCACGCCCGCCCTCAGCAATCTCCTCGACGCTCTCCCCGGTTCCCGCCAGCCGAAGCTGCTTGAAGCCCTGCGCGTCGGTTTGCCTGAGACTTGGCCCGCACTCTTCCTCACGCTCATTCCCCGCGCGAACGGTCGTGTTGCCGAGGTCATCACCGAAGCATTTCAAGCCGCCAATCGCGAAGCTGAAGTTCAGACCGCCGTCAATCGCTACATCCGCGAGCGCAACATCACCTGCGATTTCCTCTTCTGGCTCTGTAAGAATCGCCTCCCCGTTTACAGCCAGTTGATCGAGCCCCAGTTGTTCATGGCGATTCTCTCCGTGCTGGAAAAAGACCAGTTCTCCGAGATCAAAAAGGGCACCAAGCTTTACGAACTCGTCCTCGGCGACAAACCCCTCATCGCCGCCATCCTCAAGGATGCGCCCGTCGCCGATGTCCGCGACATCACCCGCGCCATCCTGCTCAGCCCTGTGTTCGAAGAGCTCGACAAGCGCTCGCTCCTCGCCGCCATCATCAAGCTTTATCCCGAAGTCCAGGCCATGGTCGTCGGTACCGACAAGACCGCCGCGCCTGAAGCGAAGATCATCGTTTCCTGGCCCAGCCTCAAGCGCCGCGAAGCTGAACTTGAAGACATCGACAAGAACCAGATTCCGCAGAACAGCAAGGACATCTCCATCGCCCGCGGTTACGGCGATTTGCGCGAGAACGGCGAATTTAAGGCCGCCAAGGAAATGCAGACGATTCTCGCCCGCCGCAAGGCCGAGCTCGACTCGATGCTGACCCGCGCCGAGGCCACCGAGTTCTCTAATCCTGATACCTCCAAAGTCACGCTCGGCACCAAGGTTACCCTCAAGGACGTCAAGTCCGGCGAGATCCTTGTGTTCACCATCCTCGGCGCGTGGGACAGCGATCTCTCCAAGGGAATTATTTCTTATCAGACCGCCGTGGCCCGGGCATTGCTCAATCACACACGCGGAGAGCGTATCGAACTCTCCACTGATGAAGGTGGCACGCGCCACGTCATCATTGAAAAAATTGAACCCCACGACATCGACCTGTCCATCCCCTCTTAAGACGTACCATGAGCTGCACCTCCATCACCAAAGTCATTGCCCGCCAAGTCCTCGACTCTCGCGGCAACCCCACCCTCGAAGCTGAAGTTTTCCTCCAGGACGGCACCCGCGCCCGCGCGATCGTCCCCTCCGGCGCCAGCACCGGTGAGCATGAAGCCCTCGAACTCCGCGACGGCGACAAGACCAAATACGGCGGCAAAGGCGTTCTCAAGGCGGTTGAAAACGTCAACAAGAAGATTTCCAAGGCCATCATCGGTCTCGACAGCACCGACCAGCTCGCCGTCGATTCCGCCATGATCAAGCTCGATGGCACGCCGACGAAAAAGAACCTCGGTGCCAACGCCATCCTTGGCGTCTCCATCGCCACCGCGCAAGCCGCGGCCAAGTCGGTCGGACTCCCTCTTTATAAGTACCTCGGTGGGCCCAACGCGAAGACACTTCCCGTTCCTCTCGCCAATGTCGTCAACGGCGGTGCCCACTCGGATGCCCCCATCGATTTCCAGGAATACATGATCGTGCCCAAGGGCGCGCCCACGTTTAGCGAAGCGATTCGTTACGGCGCGGAAGTCTATCATTCCCTCAAAAAAGTTCTCCATGACGAAAAGCTCGGCACCGGCGGCGGTGACGAAGGCGGTTTCGCCCCTCGCTTCAAGTCCAACGAGCACGCGCTCGAAATTCTCGCCCTCGCAGTCAAGAACGCCGGTTACAAGCTCGGCAAGGACATCTTTTTCGCCCTCGACGTTGAATTCTACGACAAGAAAACGAACAAGTACGTTTTCAAGAAATCGGACGGCAGTAAAAAATCCGGCGAGGAATTGATCGCTCTTTACCAGGATCTCGCCAAGCGCTACCCGATCATCTCGATCGAGGACGGCATGGCCGAAAACGATTGGACCGGCTGGAAGAAACTCACCGACGCGATGGGTAAGACCACGCAGCTCGTCGGCGACGATCTCTTCGTCACCAATGTCGAGTTCCTCCAGAAGGGCATCACTCAGGGCGTCGGCAATTCGATTCTCGTCAAGGTCAACCAGATCGGTTCCCTCACGGAAACCTTCGACGCTGTCGAATTGGCCAAGCGCAACGGCTACACTTCCGTTCTCAGCCATCGCTCCGGCGAAAGCGAAGACACGACCATCGCCGACATCGCTGTCGCGCTGAACGTCGGCCAGATCAAGACCGGCTCTTTCTCCCGCACCGACCGTCTCGCGAAATACAATCAACTCCTGCGCATCGAAGAAGAGCTCGGCAACAACGCCGTCTTTGGAGGTACGCTCAAATAGTCAGTATCCGCCATGGCCAGCGCGCGTTTCCTAGATCCAACCAGCATCCCGCTTAAAAGACAAAGCGGTGGGAACATCTGGGCTACGCTTCTCCCGATTATTCAGGGCGCCATCATCGTCGGCGTCCTCTCCGTGGTCGGGCTTCTCTTTGTTCCCGTTCTCCAGACCGAGAATCGGCACAAGACCGAGTTGGCCAAGCTCCAGGTCGAAATTGCCGACGCGCAGGAACAGCAGCATGAACTCCAACTCAAAACCGAGCTCATGAAGAATGATCCGAACTACGTCGAGCACATCGCCCGCGATATTCTCAACATGGGCCGCCCCGGCGAAACCATTCTCCGTTTCGATCCCTATCCTCCCGTCGCCCCCGGTTCCCGATCGACCGCATCGATGCCCACCGGCGACGCTCCCTCGAACTAAATCGGTCATCCTGAGCCTTCGAAGTGGCTATTCAGCCGGCCTGCTACTCTTAAGACCTTCTCGAGCGTAGCGAACCAACTAATGCCCACAAAAATCATTAGTCATCCTGAGTTTGTCGAAGGATCAGTTCTGCCTGCCTTCCTCGTTCCCAAACATCTACACGCGTGCGTGTTTTGCGAACGCCCTTGCTCCCTCGAAATTTCATTTTGCGCTAATTAAGCCCATATCCTCCATTTCCACACCTTTTCCCTCATAAAGAATCTCAACCATTTGCCTTTACCCCATTTCTAACTTCACTTTGGACTCAGGCCTGCTTTAGTAGCAGCAATGACCCCACCGGAGAATGGCGCTCCCGCCGACCCGGCTCCGCAAAGCTGGGTGGCTGACCGCTTCGAAATTCAGGAAATGATCGGCAGCGGCGGTCTCGGCGACGTCTACCGGGCCTGGGACCATCACCTCAATCGCGCGGTCGCCGTCAAACGCGTTCGGATGCAGGTCGCCCAAGACGACCGCAAACTCATTGAGCAAACGTGGCGCGAGGCCATGACCACCGCCTGTCTTTCGCATCCCAACATCGTCACCATTTTCGACTACGGCATCGATCCCGAAGGTGCCTATGTCGTCATGGAACTCATCGAAGGCGAGACGCTTGAGGAGGTGCTCACTCGTGGTCCGCTCCAGTTCGACGACTTCCTCCGTTTCGCGCGGCAATCCCTCGAGGCTATCACTGCCGCGCATGCGCTCGGATTGATCCATCGCGATATCAAGCCCGGTAACTTCATGATCGCCCGGGCCTCCACCGCATCGCTCTTCCAAGTCAAGGTTC
>Ga0207058_1009_pt1 | contig 56701 bp, 52 predicted proteins | sample Alteio_BWMinCont_34_FD_153271 | JGI IMG/M metagenome (GOLD analysis project Ga0207058, IMG submission 153271) | Enriched cells from forest soil in Barre Woods Harvard Forest LTER site, Petersham, Massachusetts, United States -... | ecosystem: Environmental > Terrestrial > Soil > Temperate forest >...
ATGGTGCGAGCGACTAAATAGGGCGGCGAATGCCGAGCTTGTGCATGCGGGCTTGCAGGGTGGTGCGTTTCATGCCGAGCAGGATGGCGGCACCTTTGGGGCCGGCAATGCGCCATTGGGTTTGTTTGAGGGCGCGGAGGATGTGTTGGCGCTCGGCTTCTTCGAGAGTGGGGATTGAGGAAGTTAATGAGGCAGAGGAGGTTAGGGAGGTAGAGGACGAAGAGGCTTCGGCGCCAACGATGGAACTTCCGGTGGCGGACTTGAGTTCGGAGAGTGGGACGCGGAGCTCTTTGCCGGGGGAGAGGAGCACGGCGCGCTCGAGGAGGTTTTCGAGTTCGCGGACGTTGCCAGGCCAGGAGTATTGCGAGAGGGCTTCCATGGCGTCGGCGGGGATGTATTCGACGGCTTTGTTGAGGCGACGACTGAATCTCTGGACGAAATAGCGGACTAAAAGAGGAATATCTTCGACGCGCTCGCGAAGTGCGGGGATTTGAATGGGGAAAACGTTAAGGCGGTAATAAAGGTCGCTGCGAAAGGTTCGCTCGGCGACCTGTTTCGAAAGATCTTGATTGGTGGCGGCGACGACGCGAACGTCCACGCGCTGGGTGCGATTGCCGCCGAGGCGTTCGAATTCCTGCTCCTGGAGAACGCGCAAAAGTTTGGGCTGGAGATCGAGAGGAAGATCGCCAACTTCGTCGAGGAAGAGCGTGCCGCGATCGGCGAGTTCGAAGCGGCCGATTTTCTGGCTGATGGCGCCGGTGAAGGCGCCGCGCTCGTGGCCGAACAATTCGGATTCGAGCAGGCCGCTGGGAATGGCGGCGCAATTGATTTTGACGAAGGTGCGGTCGCGGCGGGGGCTGAGATTGTGGATGGCGCGGGCGAAGAGCTCCTTGCCGGTGCCGGTTTCGCCGAGGAGAAGAACGGAGGTTCCCGCGGGGGCGGCGAGCTCGACTTGCGCGAGGGCGCGCTTGAGAGCGGGGCTTTCGCCAACGATTTCTTCAAAGTTGAATTCAGTGCGGATTTCTTCCTCGAGATAGAGCTTTTCTTCGGCGAGTTTGTTTTTCAATACATCGATTTCCTTGAAGGCCAGCGCATTCTCTACCGCGATGGCAACCTGCGCGGCGACTTGCTGGAGGAGCTCGACGTCTTGCGGGGTAAACGCGTCGAGGCGGCGGCTGGCGAGATTGAGCGAGCCGAAGGTGCGGCCCTGGGTAATCAGCGGGACGCAGCAAACGTTTTGCAAACCGTCCTTGCGGAGCGTGTGGATGATTTCGCTGGCGTAGCGATCGAGTTCCGCGCCACGGGCCAGGAGGGGCTGGCCAGTGGTGATGGCACGTCCGGCGGGAGAGCCATCGCGGGAGATGGTGGTTTCCTGCTGGAAAAAGCCGGGGTGGCCAGGAAAATCGAGGGCATGGATTTTGAGGAGGCCGCTGGAGGGGTCGAGGAGGGCGAGACTGGTGTAATCGTGATGGATGACGCGGGTGAGAGTGGTGACGATGCCGCGGAAGACTTCGGGGAGATCGCGGGTGGTCACGAGGACGTTGTTGATTTCGAGAAGAGCCTGGAGGCGGTCGCGTTCGCGGGCGAGTTGCGATTGATAGGCCTGGGAGGTTTCGAAATTCAGGGCGTTGTCCACGGCGACGGCGACCAGACCGGCGACGCGCTGCATGAATTGGAGCTCGGTGTCTGTAATGCGTTGGGGCTCGAGACGGCCAAAGCCCATGGCGCCAAGGCGGCGCTGCGCCGTCGTCAGCGGGATGATCGCGAGAGAACGGACGTTATGTTCGCGGATTCGATTGACGAACTCCGGGAAGCGCGTTTCTTCTTCAACGTCGGCGACGACAAAAGGCTGCTGCGTTTGCCAGACCCAGCCGGAGGGATTGTTTTCGACGGGAGACTCCGTGCCGGTGGCTTTTTCATTGGGAAGGCGGCTTTCGAGGACGTGCAGGCGCATGACGTTGCGCGCGGGATCGTGAAGGACGAGGCTGAGGAAGTCGAAGTCAATGACGGAGTGGAGGCGCGTGGCGAGGTCGTGGAAAAGCGCGGGGAGATCGCGCTGCTGGGCGATGGCCTCGCTGACTTCGAGCAAGGCTTCAAGCTGGCGCCGGGAGTGTTCGAGCGGGGAGGCGAAAGCCACTTCCGGCGGAGAAACGACGGGTTCCGCCATAGAAAGCAGGATAGCACCCGCGTTGGCGGGGGCTCAACTTAAGGTGTGATCGCGGGGACCGAGGCGGGGAGAACTTCATTGGTGCGGCGCCTGTTACGGCCATTGCAAAGTCCAGATCAGGAGGAGGCGGGCGCTGGCGGCGACGAAGGATTCGAACAAGAATTCCCTAATCTTTTCCAGTTCGACAAACTTACAGATTTGGCCCTTGGAGCGCTAGGTAGAGTCCAGGGAGGCCGCGACAAGTAGCAATAACTCCATGCCGTAAGGAGCTCCGAAATTGTTGACGCCGCAAGGATTAGCGGGGAATAGGTCCATCGCAAGAGCCGGAGGGCAAGTAGCAGATGCGGAGCTTTTTCAGGGCGCAATTTCATTTTGGAACACATGGACCGTGGTGGTTCACAATGGAACGATCTGGCGATGCGTAATGCCGTCAACCCTCATCCAGAACAGACAGGCGCGAAAATCCGTGCGGGGGATTGATTGACTCCAGACACGCGACGCAAGCTCCGGCAACTGCTGGTCGCAGTGTGCTTTGTTCTGGTGCACGTGCTACTGGACCGCTCCACGGTGGCATTTCAGATTTGGACGGAAATCAGCGCGTGGTATCCGCCCACGGGGTTGGCGTTTGCAGTGTTGATTGGACTGGGGCCGCGTTACGCCTTTCCCCTGCTACTCGCGGAATGCATCGCCTCGATCGTGAATTATCACCAGCCGGTCCACTCGTATATCTTTCAGGTGGGGAACATCGAATTCGCAGTGATGTATACAGCGGCGGCGCAAGTGTTGCGCCGCGTCGTCAAGATCGATCGTCGGCTGCGATCGGTGAGAGATGTGATATGGCTGCTGCTGATCGCGCTTTGCACGTCGTGCGTGGTGGCGTTCCTTGGCGCTGGGTTTCTGACGTTAGATCACTTGATCCCTTCCGGTGAATACTTGCACGCGACGCTGAATTGGTGGATTGGAGATGCTGTGGCGATCGGATCGATTGCGCCGTTTTGCCTGATCTACATCCTGCCGGCGCTACGGCGGTTCACGAGCGATCCTGAAATTGCCGGGGATTCAGAGGACCACGCCTTACGCGCGGTGGGCAGGCATGAATTGCAGGGATTCGGCAGGACCGTTGAATCGGGATTATTTGCAATCAGCATCGTGACGGTGCTTTGGGTGGCTCTGAGTGGATATTGGTCTCGCGGCAATGAGTTGTTCTATCTGCTATTCCTGCCGCTGCTCTGGATGGCGGTGCGACGAGGGTTGCGCGGGGCCACGGCGGCGATTCTGGCGCTGGACTCGGGAATCATCGTGGCGCTGCGGATTTATCCGCGGGCTCCCAGCGACCTTACAGCGCTGCAATTTCTGATGCTGATTCTGTCTCTAGCGGGATTGGTGCTGGGGGCGCTGATCAGCGAACGCGACGCTGGCGAGCAGAGATTGTCTGAAGAGGAAGGGCGGATGCGGATGCTGCTGGAATCCACCGGAGAAGCAATCTATGGAGTGGACACCAAAGGGGAATGCACGTTCTGCAATCTGGCGATGCTGCGGCTCTTGCGCTACGGTTCGCAGGACGAGGTGATGGGAAGGAATATACATGACGTGCTCCACCACACGCGGCGCGACGGATCGCCGTGTCCGCGGAACGAGTGCGCGTTGCAGAAGGAATTCCGGGGCGGCAGAAGATTTCATGCGGCGGACGAATTGTTCTGGCGCGCGGATGGGAGCAGTTTTGACGCCGAGGTGTGGTGTCATCCGCTGCTGCAACAGGGCAAGATGCTGGGGGCGGTCGTAACCTTCGTGGACATCAGCGAGCGGATAAAAGTGCAAGAGGCGCTGCGGCAGGCAAAGGAAGATGCGGAAGCGGCGAACCGCGCGAAGAGCAATTTTCTGGCGAACATGAGCCACGAAATTCGCACACCCATGAACGGGATTCTGGGAATGACCACGCTGACTCTCGAAACAAACCTGGACGAGGAGCAGCGCGATTACCTGAACATGGTGAAAAGTTCGGGGGAATCGCTGCTGACGCTGTTGAACGATATCCTGGATCTTTCGAAAATTGAGGCGGGCAAGCTGGACCTGGAGATCGCGGAGTTCTCCGTGGAAGACTGCATCGAAGAGGCGCTACAGCCGCTGGCTCTGAGTGCTCAGGAAAAGGGTGTTGAACTGGTATGGAATACCGGCCGGGACATTCCGGACGTGGTGCGCGGCGATTCCACGCGTTTGCGCCAGGTATTAATTAATCTAGCGGGAAACGCCCTGAAATTCACAAACAAGGGGCAAGTGGCCATTTACGGCCGGCACGCCGGGAATACGGAAGATGGTTTGATGCTGGAGTTCACGGTGATAGACACCGGCATCGGAATACCGGAGGAAAAACGACAAACGATTTTTGAGGCGTTCGCACAGGCCGATATGTCCACCACGCGGCGCTATGGCGGCACCGGGCTGGGACTTTCGATTTCTGAACGGCTCGTGCAGCTGATGGGCGGGCGTATCTGGGTGGAAAGTGAAGAAGGACGAGGGAGCGAGTTCCACTTCACGATGAAGGCGCACCTGGCGGCGGCACGGGGGGGCGGGATGCAGCTGGTAGTACAGGAGACGCTACGGCGCGTTCTTGTTGTCGAGAGCAATCCCGTGAACCGGGAACTGCTCGAGCGCTTGCTTCCGCGCAGGGGGATGACGGCGGTGACGGCGGCCGGGGCTGCGGATGCGCTGGCGCTGCTGATAGAGTCACGGCGCACCGGCGAAGATTTTTCAGCGATCTTAGTCGAGAAAGATCTGCCGAATCCTGGGGGATTTGCGCTGCTCGCGACTGTGCGCGAATCCGCGGCAGCCAATCTGTTGGCGATTCTCGTTCATGCGCGGCCGCTGAATATGGCGGACAGGAAGCAGTGCGAGCAATTGGGGGTGACACAAACGATTCTAAAACCGTTCCGGCGCTCCGCGCTCTATGAGGCGCTGCAGGAGGGCCATCCGGAATTGAAGGAAACCCAGATCCCGGCGGGGGTGGCGCCCGCGGGAGCGCGCGCTAGTTTGCGGATCTTGCTGGCTGAGGACAACGCCGTCAATCAGCGATTAACGGCGAGGCTACTCGAGAAAATGGGGCACGTGGTAACGATAGTGGAGAACGGACAGATAGCGCTTCGGCTCTTGTCCGAGCAGAAGTTCGACTTGGTGGCCATGGACATGCAAATGCCGATCATGGACGGACTGGAGGCCACCGAAAAGATTCGCGCTGGGGAAAGGAAATCGGGAAAGCACTTGCCGATCATAGCCATGACTGCGAATGCGTTCGAAGAGGATCGGCAGAAATGCCAGCGAGCAGGGATGGACGGGTACATAACCAAGCCAGTCACCGCCAAAGCGATTGAAACGGAAATTACGCGAGTGATGGCCGCGCACGAGAAAGACGAGAATCGCCTGGTGCCGCGAGCAGGATAGCCTGGTAGCCGGAAACTGGGTGAGACACCGCAAGCCATCGAATCGTGTTGGGGAATGCCCCTTTCATCGAGTGAGTGATCGCTTTGGCGTACGAGGTTTCGGGAGAGTTCTTCAAACTAGTCTAGGCGCGTCGAACGCGGACAAATGTCGAGCGCCGGTAGCGATGCAAACTTTAGTGAACGAATTTCAGGAGAAGCAGCCCGCCTACTAGCACCGCGACGGGAACCCAGAAATGGATGTCGGTCAGGACGTTGGCCATCCAGCTTCCTGAGGCGTCAGTTTTGTCCTCGAGCTCCATCGCGGTTCTCTCGATTTACTTGGAAAAGAAAATACACCGATTCGGCGGTGACGATCATATCGAAAAGAAGAAAACAATGCGGCGTGGAGTAGATCAGGCTTTGCGTCTTGCGAGGTTATGAACTTCGCCCCAGAGAACGAAACCGAAATAGACGGAGAGCAGAAGGAGTTCCGGCTCGATAGCGTGGCGATATTTTGCGACGGGATACGCGAAATAATAAGGAAGAGGATAGATGATGAGCGCGGCGGCGAGGAGAAACCAGCCGCGCGGGCGGCGGGTAAGCGCGAAAAGAAGGCCTAGCCAGCCAGCGAGAGACAGCGGCCAGAATTCCCAGGGTTGCCACCATTCCCAGGTCTGGTAGAGCAACGGTGTGCCGTCCCAGAACCACCAGGCGCGATGAAGTGTAAGGTTGATGAATTCGGCGGGATATTCACGGACGAAGCGCAGGCTATCGTCCTTGTAGTATTGGATGTAGCCCTGTTCGCCCATAGCGGCATATTTGCGAAACTCCGCAGGATTGGCGGTGGGATGCTTGCCGCTGTAGCCCAGCCCGTTGCTCAGGTGATAGTTGCCGAGATGAAATTCGAACCAGTAGTTGCTGCGAAAGAAAACTGGTTTGCCGAAGACGAGATCGTTTCGAATGAGCCAAGGAGAAACGAGGGCCGCGAACAGCACGCCGGCAAGCGCGGCGGAGGCGAACCACGGACGGTAGGCGCGATGATTTACGTAAGCGGCGTAGAGAAACGTGAACGGCATGACGCTCAGCAAGGCAGGATTGGTTAGCGCAATCAGGGCCCAGACCGCGGCGAGCCACAACCATAGTTTTCTGCTGTTTTTCTCGGCGGCGTCGAACGTGACGATTAAGGCTACAGAGAGCAGAAGTGCGCTGGCAGTAAAATCCCAAATCCATGAGACCGGCCAGCGGAAGAAAATGGGGCTGAGCGCCCAGATCCAGGCAGCCCAGAATCCGATTTGCGCTCCAAGCGTGCGGCGGCCGAGGGCATGGGTGGCGATGCCTGTCGCCGCAGCCATGATGCATTGAAGGAAGAGCATGACTATGGCGGAAGCAACGGAATAGACACCGAAAAGGCGGAAGACCAAGGCTACTAAGTAAGGATAGACCGGGGCGATCCAGGCGGTGGGGCCGGTGTCCTGGGAAAAGGGAGAACTAAAGCCCTGGCCGTTGACGATGCGAGCCGCGATATTGCAGATCTCGGTGCCGAAAGGAAGGATGGAATGCGGGGCGCACAGGTAGGTTTTCTTCCACAGGACGAAGCCAAAACGCGTAACGAAGCCGGCGAGAAAAAGGAGTGTGTATAGGGAAAAGTAGGAAGGGGCGGGTGGGCGCGAGTGGGGCGGTGTGGGGGCTTCCGGGGACAGGACAGGCATATAAATGATTGTGAGAGACAAGCTGGAACAGCCGCAAGGTGGAGTTGGCGAGGCGCACTCCTAATCGGCACTAGACCGGTGTGAACGCTTCGAGAGGAGGAACAGCGACAGAATCGAGGAGTGGGAGGTTAGAGGTCGCGCGAGGTAAACTCGGAGCGGAATGACTTTTACAACGCCCAAGGGCAAGGTTCGAGCTGGCAGGTGGGGTGATTCGGCCGAGCATCTCGAAGAAAATTCTGGATAGGAAGAGATGAAACTTCGACTGCAGGTAATGAAGTTTGGCGGGACGTCGGTGGGCGATGCGTCTTGCATTGCGCGGACGGCACAGATTATTGCGCGGGCGGCACGGGAGAACGGGTGCGTGGCGGTGGTTTCTGCGATGAGCGGGGTGACGAACCGGCTGATTGACGCGGCGAAGAACGCACAAGCGGGAAATTCGGGTGAGGCTGCGGCGGTGGTGGATGCGCTGCGGCGGCAACACGAAGCGGCGCTGACGAACTTGATCCAGCAGGAGGAAGAACGGGCGCGCGTTCGGCGGAAAATGGAGGAGGTGCTCGCCGAGGGACGCCGCTTGTGGGAAGGAACGGCGCTGTTGCGGGAACTCACGCCGCGGACGCTGGATGCGATTTCCAGTTTGGGAGAGAGGCTGTCCGCGCCGCTGGTTGCGGGGGCCGTCCGGGAGTTGGGCACGGCGAGCGAGGCGATAGAAGCCACGGAATTAATCGTGACGGACACGTTTCATGGCGGAGCGGAACCGTTGATGGAGGCGACGCGAGAAAAATCGCAGGCGCAGTTGCAGCCTCTCTTGGAAAAAGGAATCGTGCCGGTGGTGACGGGCTTTATCGGCGCAACCGCGGAAGGACAACTGACGACGCTGGGCCGGGGAGGTTCGGATTATTCGGCGACGATTCTCGGCGCGGCGATGGATGCCGACGAAGTGATTATCTGGACGGACGTGGACGGCGTGCTGACGGCGGACCCGCGGTTGGTGGCGGAGGCGCGCACGATCCCGGTGATTTCCTATCGCGAAGCAGCAGAGTTGGCTTACTTCGGCGCGAAAGTCCTGCATCCGAAGACGCTGAATCCCGTGGTACAAGCGGCGATTCCGGTGTGGATTCGCAATAGTTTTGCTCCCGAGCGGCCTGGCACAAAGATTACGCCGGAAGGGCGGAGCATCGGAGGCGGAGTGAAGGCGCTAACGGCCATCCGAGACGTTACGCTGATCAGCGTGGGCGGGCCGGGGATCGTGGGCTTGCCCGACGTTTTGGGGCGGACGTTTTCGACGACGGCGGAAGTGCGCGCCAATGTTTTGCTGATCTCGCAATCGTCTTCGCAGAACGATATCTGCTTTATCGTTTCGACCGGGGATGCGCAACGGACGGTGGAGGCGCTGCGCAAGGAGTTCGCGCACGACCTGGCGCATCACAAGGTCGAACACATCACCGTGGATTCGAACGTGGCGATCGTGGCAGTGGTGGGAGAAAACATGCGCGGGACGCCGGGGATTGCGGGGAAGACGTTCAACGCGCTGGGGCGCGAAAATGTGAATTTGATTGCAATCGCGCAGGGCTCGTCGGAGTCGAACATTTCCTTCGTCATCGAAGAGAAAGCTGTGAAAACGGCGTTGATCACCACGCATCGGGAATTCGGCCTGGACGCTGCGCCACACTGAGGAATGCATGAAAAAACTGGTTCTGGTTTTCGTTCTGGCGGTTGCGTCCCCCACGATCGCTGCGCAGGCCGCCAAAAACCCGGAAGCCGCGCGGTGGGAGCAAGAGGTCCGCAACGTCACCATCACGCGTGACGACTGGGGCATCGCGCACGTTTACGGGAAGGCGGATGCGGACGCGGTCTTCGGAATGATTTACGCGCAGGCAGAGGACGACTTCAACCGCGTGGAGACGAACTATATCAACGCGATGGGGCGGCTGGCGGAGGCGGAGGGCGAGTCCAAGATTTACCAAGATTTGCGAATGAAGCTGTTCATTGATCTGGAGGCGCTGAAGAAAGATTATGCGGCGAGTCCCGAGTGGTTGAAGAAGTTGATGAACGCCTGGGCGGATGGATTGAACTTTTATCTGTGGAAGCATCCGGAAGTGAAGCCGCGGGTGATTCAGAGATTTGAGCCGTGGATGGCGCTGAGCTTTACCGAGGGGAGCATCGGAGGGGACATCGAGCGAGTGAACCTGGGACAGCTCGAAGCGTTTTACGGCAAAGTTGCGGTGAGCCAGGCGCCTTCCGCAGATGATGACGACACCGAGGAACCGCGCGGATCAAACGGCATGGCCATCGCGCCTTCAAACACTGCCGACCATCACGCGCTGCTGCTGATCAACCCGCACACTTCTTTTTTCTTCCGGTCCGAGCTGCAGATGGTGAGCGAGGAAGGGCTCAATGCGTATGGCGCGGTGACGTGGGGGCAGTTTTTCGTGTACCAGGGATTCAACGACAGAGCGGGATGGATGCACACGTCGAGCGGAGTGAATGCCATTAGCGAGTATCTTGAAACGGTAGAAAAGAAGGGGGAGAAGTTTTATTACAAGTACGGAAAAGAGGAGCGGCCGTTTGAGGTGAAAGAGATTACCGTGCCTTACAAAACCGGCCAAGGGATGGCGGAGAAGAAATTCACGGTGTACCGCACCCAGCATGGCCCGATCGTGCACGAGATGGACGGCAAGTGGGTGAGCATCCGGTTGATGCAGGAGCCGGTGAAAGCGCTGACGCAATCGTACACGCGGACGAAGGCGAAGGATTACAAATCGTTCCGGCAGACGATGGAGCTGCATACAAATTCGTCGAACAACACGATTTTTGCGGATGCCAACGGAGACATCGCGTACTTTCATGGGAACTTCATTCCGAGACGCGACACAAGTTTTGACTGGACGAAGCCAGTGGATGGGAGCAATCCGGCTACGCAGTGGGGTCCGCTTCTTTCCGTGGACGAGACTCCACACCTTTTGAATCCGAAGAGCGGGTGGCTGTACAACTCGAACAACTGGCCGTGGTCGGCGGCGGGGCCGAGCAGCCCGAAGAAGGAGGATTTCCCGATTTATGTGGAGACGGGCGGCGAGTCCGCGCGGGGGTTGCACGCGATCCGGGTGCTGAAGGATAAGAGAGATTTCACCATCGACTCACTGATTGACGCGGCGTATGACAGTTATCTGACTTGGTTTGAGAAGCCGATCCCGTGCCTGGTGAAGGCGTGGGACGATGCGTCAGCCGAGAGTCCTTTGAAAACAAAAATGGCGGAGCAAATTGAAGCGCTGCGCGGATGGGATTTGCGGTGGGGAATGAAGTCGGTGCCGACGTCTTTGGCGGTCTTCTGGGGACAGGAAATCGAGAAGCGCGTGGGGGACGAGGCGAAAAAGGCGGGCTTATACCTCAGCGATTATATCTGCACAAAAGCGCCGGCAGAGTTGCTCTTGCAAGCGCTGTCGGATGCGTCTGACAAGCTCTCGACGGATTTTGGGAGCTGGGAGACGCCGTGGGGCAACATCAACCGATTCCAGCGGCTGACGGGCGATATCGTGCAGCCGTTTAATGATGCGGGGCCGAGCATTCCGGTGGGATTCACTTCGGCAGTGTGGGGCTCGCTGGCGTCATTTGGGGCGAAGGCGTACCCCGGGAAGAAGAAGTGGTATGGAACGAGCGGAAACAGTTTTGTCGCGGTCGTTGAATTTGGCGAGAAGGTGCGGGCCCGCGCGGTGACGGCGGGAGGCGAAAGCGGTAACCCGGCGTCAAAACACTTCAACGATGAAGCCCTGCGATACAGCACGGGAAACTTGCGGGAAGTGTACTTCTACCGTTCACAACTTCAGGGACATACCGAGAGGGAATACCATCCGGGAAATTGAGCTGCTAGCGATCACGCCAGCCACAAAGAGCGAATCTGTCAAGGGATGGTAGGCCCGTGGGGACTCGAACCCCAGACCTCTACCGTGTCAAATCTCAAAGCCGTCCGACATGAAGCGACACCGAAGGGGTCCGAGTGATAAGAAGAGTCAGTGTTCATGCGGGTTGCACGTATATTCCCTGCATCTCACTTGTGACTGAGTGAGTTCAAGCGAACCCCTCAGATATGGGCAGGGATGCCAGGGTTACGACACAATGCACGACACAAACTGCCACGCTGGAACAGGGTGGGCACAAAACTAGGCACAGTCGGCAGTGAGTGCGCGACTGAGTGTGCGGCTTGGACGGAGCACAGCGCGCTCAGCTGAACCAAGAGATCGTCTTACAACGGACTAGCCCAATTCCGTCCGCTTTTTGAAAGACTATTAAGTGCCTGTATTCGAAAACTGGTCTTTGATCACGCAGCATCCATCTGGCAAATTGGTGGGCTTATAACGAAGGGCTGTATCACTCAGTCGCTGCTTCACAGATTCGTGAAGCAGCGAGTCAGGAGAAATCCATCGACGCCGACCAAAGTTCAATCGAATCGAATTGTGCCACTTGCCTTGATTGCTCCGAAGACGAACTACTTTAGGCCACAGTTCAGCAATCCACCACCAGCCGTGAAGCGATTCGTGCTGGTTTTTCGTAAGGGGATCGGGCGAAACGTAAGGCGGCTTACCCCCGAGCACCTCAGCCTGTTTTTGCGGGTCAACCTGGAGTCCTGCAAGCTTCGCCTCACACAACATCCATCGCAATACAACCTGCGAGAGCTGGCTCTCGGATTCTGGGTAGCTGCCGCCCACGTCCGAATGCACTCCCGCAAACCAAACCTCCTTTACGTCTTGCTCGGAGTTGTTTGGCGCGCCGAATAGGTTCTGCCGAAAGAATGCCCGGCGCTCATCTATGGAAACTGCATGCCGTACAATGTGAAGATCGGGGTTGTTCGTTGCATTTGTGTACGCAAAATTGACGGCGTTGTAGACCCATCCAAGGGAGCTGACAGTATCCCAGACACCTACGAAATGTGGTTTGCATTCTCGAGAGAACGTCTCTTTGAAGTCCGCCGCAACCTTGAAGTCGATTGCGTCGCTCTTAGCCATCCTAATCGCATAAGGGATTAAGGCCTCGTTGTCCTCGCTAAGCAGCCCTACGAGGTGAAGCATGCCGCAGAGGGCGCGTGCCGTATAGGCTCCACGGCTAAACCCGAAAACGTAAACCTCATCATGGGGCCTGAACGTTTTCATTAGAAATTGGTATGCATCTGCGACGTTGTCTGAAATACCATAGCCGAAGGCGAGGCCTATCACACGCGTCCACCACTTCCCGATCGGACTGAGCGCATTCCGAGCACCCATCGTCCCCACGCCAGGATGGTAGTAGGCGATCTGCCCCCCGTCGCAAAGCAGTGTTTGGTAGAGCTTCACAACATTCGACTTCTGTGCGCCAAATTCATTTCGAGTGCCGTCGCAGCAGACCACTATTTTCTTGGCCATTTCCGACCTTCTTTCACGGATTGTAGAAGTTTGTTGCACGCTCATTTATTGGGAGCCTCAACAAACTGAATATCTGTCACGGGATGAATTTCCCATGCTGTTGCTCTCCGGTTGTTGGGGCCACCCGGTTTCGTATTCTCGGCGGCGTTGGCATGTTGAGAGTCGAAAGTTATCCAACCCGCCTGGCAAATTACTTACAAACGCCAAACTTTCCGCCATGCTATTTCCCCAGTGTTTTTTTGAAGTCGTCGATATAGTCGCAGGCGGCAGCGGAGAAGGGTTCTTCTCCTCTGCGATACTTAGCCACCTCTTGCTCGGCCCTCTGGACCTTCTCGCTGATCTCTACGCCACCGAAGCAGGCGGCGATATAATCCTTAAAAGCGGATTCTTGAGCTCGTTGCCGCGCCTTTTGAAGTTCACTGTGTCCGAGCTGCAAGATTCTTATCGAATGAAGCGCCTTCGGACTGCCTGCCACCGCTATCTCAATTCCTTTTGGGCCGAAGTGTAGATGTTGTCGCGGGTCATCTAGGTACGGATGGAGGAGCAATGGATCTTCAGATTCGTTCAAATCTTCTACCGAGAGGAAATAAGCTCCTGGCCACATTCTGCTCTCTATGGGCGGAGACTTGAGTTTTGTGATCTCGCTCGCGGAGAGTCGCACGCAGATGGCATAACAGTTGGACTTCACGAGAGGGAATTGGTTCTGTTTACCTTTACCCGAGTTGCACAACTCGCAGGACGGTAAGAGGTTTTTCCAGTTGTAAGCAAGCCAGAAATAGCCGGGGTGAGAGAGCTTCCTGCCTTTTTCGTCGCAAGACTGCGCAACGACCTGGTGAGAATTGTCCGCATACGTAACTTTTCCCTTGGGGCGGTGGTGCTCCGCATCGTTGTAATGGCGCGGCATGTGGATCTCACAGTAGGCACATTTGTAATGAAATACATTTTTCAGAAGCCATTCCTTGAGATCACCCCAAACACTACTCTTCCATTTAGGCTCGAATTTTCCTGCCTTCTGGGGGTCCTGGTCGTGCCGTTCCTTCCAATCTTCCCAATTGCTTATAACCTCGTCTGTTGCTTCGCGGGCCGCTGTGGACCAGTTCGCCCACCACTTGCGATCTTCTGAAGACTCGAGTTGGTCGGGATTAAAATCAATACGAATCATTTTGCTTTGTTCCTTGGGACTCGAAGTTCGGCGAAAATCTCCTCGGCAGCGGACAATGCCTTGTTCCTTGCCTCGGGAAACTTGTCGCCAAACTGTTGGAGCAGAACCGCGCTGATCAGCTCTTTTGCGCGGCTTTCCAGAGAATTACCGGTTTCCGGGATCCGGACATCAAGCTGTTCGTGCAGCCTTTTCAATTCCTTCTCTTGCTCGTTTGTGCGCGATGGCAGCCCGGCTAACTCCTGGTATCTTTTCACTACCTCTTCTTCGGTTTTCTTGTCCAACGTCGTGTCGAGTCCGAACAAACGACTAGTCAACAGTTGGTCCACCCGGCCCATCGTCGTTCGTTCGGAAAGAGAAACGTGTTCCACGATCCCTGACGCGTTGCGCACGAAGCGAATCACTTGTTGAGACTCCATTCCGCCGACAATCAGGGGTGAGTGCGTAGTTGCTAGGAACTGCACGTTCGGAAAAAGGGTCGAGAGTGCAGGCACAATCGTCTGCTGCCACATGGGGTGCATATGAGCGTCTATCTCATCTATCAGGACCAGGGCGGTTTGCTCCATCAATGGGATCGACGTATCGCTTCCGACGCTTTGCCGTGAGTCAGGTTCTTCTCCATAAAAATCGTTGAGTCTCTGCAGAAGAATCCCGACCCAACCAAGGAGAGATTGGGTGCCCTGGCTCACTAGTTCGATGCGTAACCTCCCATCGTCAGTCTGGATCCGCACTTCTCTTCTGTCGCTATCGATTTCCACTTCCCCAAGTCTCAATCCTGGGGTTAGCCTGCGAATGACCTCAAAGAATTGGTCGAGAAGACGCGTAAAGCGTGTTGAACCTTCTCCCGGACGGAAGTAGGACAATAAGTTGCGCTCTGACACTCTTTGGGTTTTGTCACGATAATCTAGGTCGAAAATCCAAGATTTAAGCTTGTCGAGACGTGGATCGAGATCCCCCCTGATCAGAGGCATTAAGTCTTCAGATGTGAGGCGATCTAGGCCCTTCGGCGGGAGTTCTCTTGTTGGCGCAAAGGTGAAGCTCCTCAGCGTCGGGAACCCTAGGGCAAGCCAACGCTCCGGTTCGAGTGGGCGTGACGGTTGGGATTGAACGATTGTTCGGTCTCCTTTGAGAATCTCGGTTACGTACTGCTTCCCTTGGTCAGTCGTTAGGATGATTCTTGCGCTTGGTTTGCCGACTCTTACTAAGCGGCCGGCGTAGTCGGCGGAATCCGGGCCAGCGATACCCACGGCTATGGCCCTAAGAATCGTAGACTTTCCGACGCCATTGTCGCCCAGCAGCACAGCCCAGTTCCGATCGAGGTCCAATTCTAAGTTTTCGAATGGTCCGATATTCTCCAGTCTTACGCTTTTCAGGCGCGACACCGGTCTGGCGGCACTTGAGTCTTTTGCGCCTGTTGCACGGACGGCATCCGAAAGCTCTTGTAGGAATCGTTCAACTTCTGAATATCCCCCTTGCGGAGTAAAGGCTAAGACCTGAATGCCAAATCGACGCGCCATGAGGTCCGCCTTTGCACGCCAAGCTCCGCCTTGGACCGCGACAACTGCGAAGTGCTTTTGGGGCATCGTTGTCGGAAATTTGATCCCCGCCAAGTAAGACTCAATCCCTTCGAAACCGGCTCCGATGAAAAACATGGTTCGTGACGAAAACAGTGATTCCATGAAACGTGAGAAGTGGAGGTTACGTGCCATTGCCTCGTAATACTGAAACGGCGCCAGGAGGACCGTGTCTGTTCTGTCCAGCGAGCCATAGAGTTTCAGGAGGAAGAATTGCCTCTTTGTGACCGCTCCAAGCAAGTTCTCGGCGTCTTCAGGCGTGTACACGGCCCCGATGCGTTCGCCGAACGTTGTTTCCAGCAGGTTATCGAAGTTGGTTGTAAGAACGGCCGAGAGATTCAAGGAACGTAGAAGGTTGTGGGCGCGACTTGGGCGGAGGCCTGGCCGCAAGAACGTACGCGACAAAAAGGCGTAAAGCACCTCTTCTTGGCCGCGGAGGCCACTGACTAGTCCGTCCGCCACGAGGTCAATTTGCCCATCGCTGAGTGCTTCCTGCAGCGACCGACTCTGTGATGCATCCAGTAGCTGACGGCTGTTAACCTCGTGTAAAAGTGCCTGGACAAGTGCACGCCAAATGGGCAGCCCCGCTTGCGCTCCCATTCCTGCCCCGATGAACGCCACACAGTCCCCAGCAACACAAGACTTAACAAGTTCCTTCGGTGGGTCCGGGAGGGAGAGCACGCTCGACGCTTCCGAGCCCTCAATTGGAACGGGCTCGAACGAGCGCTCAATTTCGCCTCGCACAAGGAGATCCCGCGTCCAGCGGGTTTCTTCAATCCAAAAGGCTGCGCCTGGGATTACAATTAGAATGAGAGTCCATGATCCGGCCCACAGGGCAACAATCCATCCACCCCAAGCGTTCATGGACTTGACTTGCGCAACTTTGGCGAGATTGGCCCCCTCGCTTGTGGCAAAGGCAAGATAGCCACTCTCGAGAATTCCTCCAGTCTGGTGCATCTCCTTCGCAGTTAAAAGAGATGTCCCGGTCACACCCTGAACTATCTGGCTGTATGGCTTGTCCAATTTATCCGGCTGCAATACGAAGATCCCGCGGAATCCGCCACCAACGAGGACAGTATTCGTGTCGTACGCTAGGGACTGAGCGACACCGGGGGACGGCAGTTCCTTACAGACACGCGTTCCACTGGCGTCGCTAGACCAGACGAAAACGGTGCCACGATCCGAAGCCACGGCCGGTGCACCATCTTGGGACAGCGCAGGCGAGGCATAAGGAAGGATTTTCTGCTGTGGAGAAACCTGAAACTCGGTCTGACTAACCGCTGGTGATGAAAAATCGAAAACGGTTACATCCCCCGAACCAGGACAAACTACGAGTGCTCGCTTCCCTGCAACGTTAACGGCGCAGCGGGATACGAGTTTGATTTCACGGATGAGGCCCCTCTTGTCGAGATCATAGAGGACAAGGCGTTGGTAGGTTTGGTCTTGCAGGATTAACCCCGAAGCTCCTACGAAACTTAATTCAATTGGTCTCAAACCCTCGGGTAGGTCAAAACTCAGTGCTTGATTCATAGCCATGTGTCTTGGATCAAGAGACGTGATGATTGTCCAATACAGTTTGCCTTGCACCGCCCATACGACTCCGACAAGGTCCTGTGAGACGGCTATTGCTGGTGCCTCCTGGGCTGTCTCCGCCGGTAGTCTGGAAACGTTGGGCGCGACAGAGCTCAAGGGGCTGCGCAGTGGAGCCTGCTCAATTGGAGGTTCAAGCGAGCTTAAAGCGCTCCCCAGCGAGGTGGTTAGTCTAGAGGTGGCTTGTGACTTCTTCGCAGTGGGGGTCAACGCCCTCAAATCAAGGTCCAAATACGAAGGCGCCGCGCCTTTTTCCGAAGTCCAGCGAAGGAGCGTCAACTTCCACCCTTCTTGTCGATATCCCAACAGGTCGCCCGTCGGCGAGAACCACAAGTTGGAAAGCCGAGCGCTTTGTTGCAGAGGAGATTCCGTAGCAGTCAGAAGGGTGTTTTCACCCCATCTCTTGATGCTCCACCATGCTAGGAATCCCGTAAGAAGAAGACTTGCGACGAGAAGCAACAAGGACGCCGACAAATTCAGGCGCTGGGGAAGAATCGGTAGCTTCTCGGTATATCGCCGCAGAAGATGTCCGGAGGCGTATGGAAGTCGTTGGGTTGAACGCGACACCAGAACCGCTCCGCTTTGAGAGAAGAGTGGAAGAGACTTTATAGCAGTAAGGATAATTTGTCAATCGACACTTAAATACAAATGGATACACATAAGTGTGAATCTAATTGGGAACTAATTGGCCTTTCCAACTTCGGTTGGGGTCGAAAATTCGTTCTGTCTTGCCTGTCCTCCACTCTAGATTTGACCTGGAGCAAACACACTGCTCACTGGAGAACCATCGCGCGCACGAGTTGGGAATCACTGCTGCTAGGGACGGGAACTAGATTTTGCATCGAAGCCGCTGCAGAGCAACGGGACTGGTGCCGGAGTCGAGTCTCGCGCTCAAGTGGAGATAAGGACCACGAGACAGGTCACTTTGGACACTTGGAAAGCGTCAGTGGATGCGTATTCAGGTCGTAGCGAAAACCTGTTAGGAACAGGCATAGAATTAACAAATTTGTCCAGAAAAACTGCTTGAACCTGACCGAAGGTTGTGGATATACTCACGCTCGAATTCTTGCCACTTGACGCCGATAGCTATAACTGTTTGGGGAGTACCTATCCATGGTAAAATTCGTCTTCCGTTTCCTCCTGTCTTTGTTGTTGTTCACAACCCTCTCGTTCGCCGACACCGCAGTCGTAAAACGTAACGTAACGCTTCGCCCCGATCCGTCTACGGACAATCAAGCGATCACGACACTCGCCCCCGGTCAACGAGTGACCCTTGTTTCTCTCCGGAAGACAAATGGCTATCTTCACGTTACCGTTGACAAACAAAAAGGCTGGATATGGGCGCGCAATGTAGAAGTTGAAGAATCAACCGCTGACGAAACGGAGGACCGTAGCGCAACCACCAAAGGCAGCACGGACGCTATCGACACCTGCACTGCAGGAAGTACAGATGGCGTCAATCACGTCGGTCCTCCGGAACTCTATCCCGATCCGATGAAAACACCTGGATGTGCGGCAACGCTGAAGGTCGATGATCTCACAAAGGTCTGGACTGAGAACTGCCCCGGCGGCAAGGAAAGTTGTACATATTCACAGGCCCATCGGAAGGTGTCTAAAGGCGAAAGAACCTTTATATACGAGGAGTACAACGTCCCATCAGCTAAACGAAACATCGATAACGGTGAGATTGATCATTTCTACCCCCTCTGCGCTGGCGGCGCGAACAGCGCGAGCAATCTCTGGTATCAGCCGATCGACGACGAATGGAACGGGAGGAACTTTGGGTTTAAGGAGAAGGACAAGCTCGAAGCGTGGATATGCAAGCAGATCAAAGCGCACAAGCTCGATCCCCAGGAAGCCTTCGACCGAATGACGAAAGACTGGGTAAAGTTCTACATAGAAGAAATCGGGGGCGATGATGAGCTGAAAGAGCAGCTCAGCGATGATGAGGAACCGGGAGGGCATTGAACTAGAAATCGAACTCAAAGGTCGAAACGGATTCCGGCGACGCATTGCGCGGTTGAATCTCCGAGGTGCTGAAACGGCGCATGCGCGGGAGGAATGAATGAAGTATCTGAAATGGATCGCCGTATTCTTCTGGTACGGTCTGCTTGTCGAATTGGGACTGACTTACTACGAGAGCGTTCTCAGCAAAAAGTGGGGGCAGACGATTCCATTATTGAAGGCAATCCTGGGACTTCTTCTGCTTGCAGCGTTCTTTTTGATTGTGCACGTCGCGATATGGACAGCGACTCAGCGAGAGAAAGTGTCGCTAACTGAGCCTCCGCCCCTTTCACCGAGGGCATATCCGTCTGAAGTGACCATCAGGGTTGGAGTTTGGCTCCTCGCCTTTACAGGCTTCCTGATCCTGGGACTCTTCGTTACTCTCAATTCGATTTCCTGGCCGGATTGGATAATGAAATCGCTGGAGAAGGCACCAGACTTCACCAATGGTGTGGCGACTATGTTTGGAGCTGGCATCGGAAGCTCGCTTGCGACAATTTTGGCCTATCTCGAACATGCGAGCGATAAGAAGGACTTCGATGTTGCCTATGTCCCGTGGTATATCGCACGGCCGTTGATGGGAATGTTGCTCGGGCTTATTTTTTACTTTCTGCTACGGGAGGGACTGCTCGCGGTGGTGTCTAGCAACTCAACGCCCGAGAGCCTGAGTGAGGCTGGTCTTATTGGCATCGGGGCTCTGGTCGGGTTGTTCAGCAAAGAAGCAATCGAGAAGCTGCGTGAGCTCTTCAACACACTGTTTAGCACGCGGAAGAATGTAGAAGAATCGCTTTTGGACCGCATGCCTCCAGAGCTAAGAGAAAAAGTGCGGGTCTATCTCGGCGGTGCACGCAATCCTAACGCTGGTAATACTAACGCGGGTAACATAAGCTCACCTGAGCCGAAACCGAGCGAGTAACAACACAGGATTAGATCAACATTAGACTGACAACTGCCTCTCAATTTCCGATTAACGCTAGTGCTTAATCGGACGCGCGTTTCGCGAAAGAGTTGGGGCGGGCAGGGTGTTCTGCGCGCGTTCGATTAAGCCGTTAGAAGGAAGCCGCCCGTGGTTGCGGCGGACGCGGGCCTTATGGAGATTGAATGGGTGGAGACAACGGTGTCGAAGTGGGCGAGTTTGTGCGGTAGAGCACGGCAGAAGACTTGGGGAGCTGAGTAAGGAGAGAGAGTGTGGTGGAGACAACGCGGAGGAGATTGGAAAAGGGGATTTGGTGCGAGGCAAGATGCAAGGGTAGTGAGCACGGCGAAGCGTGCGAAGAATAGCGAGCTTGGGAGAGCCGTGTCATGCTGCAGCGGTGGCCAGTGGCGGAGAACGAAGTTGGATTTCTGTGGTCGTGAGCTTTGCAACGATCACCATCGGTCCACCACACATAGGGCAGTGCCAAAGATCGTTCGAGGGAGAGGCGTGTTGATTGGCATGTGGTTGCTGTGCTGCACCGAGTGAGTGAAAACAAAGCGGCAGGAGCACGGCGCGCCTGCGGTTGGCGAGGAAACCGAAGTTGCGGATACGGACGAAACCTTTGGGAAGCAGGTGCAATAGGAAGCGTCGCAGGAACTCGTCGATCGGTAATGTCATGAGCTTCTGTTCGTTGTTGTGAGCAGAGTCCCGCCAGCGGAAGGTAACCTTCCCGTCAGTAAACGAGACCAGGCGATGGTTGGAGATGGCCACGCGATGAGTGTATCGGCCCAGATATTGCAACACATATTCAGGACCGCCGAAGGGACGTTTGGCGTAGACCACCCAGTCCTTGCGGAATAGCAATCGCAGCCACGTAGCGAAAGGTTTCGGCTGGGCGAGTGGAGCGAGGTTTCCATGGAAGTTCAGTCGGCCGCTCTGGAAGGCCTGCTTGAGACCAGCGACGAACTTGCCGCGAAAGACTCTCGATAACACCTTGAGGGGAAGAAAGAACTGGTTTTGGGATTGCACCCAGTGAGTGAGATCGGGACTTAACCCACCGGCGGGAATGACGCAATGCACGTGGGGATGCAGGGTGAGCTTCTGACTCCAGGTGTGCAGCACGCTGAAGAAACCAAGTTCTGCGCCGAGGTGTCTGGGATCGCGCGCGACTTCGAGAAGAGTTTCCGCACTGGCGCGAAGCAGCAGGCCGTAGATGAGTTTTTTATTCTGCAGCGCCAAGGGTGCTAGCTGCGCCGGTAGCGTGAAGACCACATGGACGTAGCGTGTCGGCAGAAGTTCCTTTTGACGCGCGGCGATCCAACGGTCGCGGGCAGCGATCTGACACTTCGGGCAGTGACGGTTTCGACAGGAGTTGTAAGAGATGGCGCGATGCCCGCAGCGAGTGCACTGATCGAGATGTCCGCCGAGTGCGGCGGTGCGACAGCGCGCAATGGCCAGCAGCACTTTGACGTGCTTCCAGCGGAGCCACTGGCGATTTCGCTCGAGAAATGCGGTTCCCGCGCTGCGAATAAGGTCGGCCACCTCCAAGGGCGGCCGATTCATCTACTCTTCTCGCGGTAACTCGCTTTTCAGTTGGAGCGAGTCCAGAGGACTCGCCGTCGCTTTCAAGTGGCGTTCGGAGACATGCAGGTAGACGGTAGTTTCTTTCAGATCGTGATGGCCTAACAGGATCTGAATGGTGTGGAGATCGGCGCCGGCCTCAAGTAGATGAGTGGCGAAGCAATGGCGCAGCGTATGTGGATGGACGGCTTTTTTCAGGCCCGCGCGCTTAGCGGCTTGCTTGCAAGCGTGACGCGGCGTTTTCGTATCGATGGGGTGGTCACCGGTATGCCACCGGTTGCCTGGGAAGAGCCAAGCACTCGGTTTTCGCCGCAAGCGGTGCCAGTGTTTGCGCAGTTCCTCGAGTAGCTTGGGGCTGAGCATCACATCCCGGTCTTTGCCCCACTTGCCGCCTCGGACGTGAATCACCATGCGCTGGCTGTCGATATCGCTGACCTTCAGGCGCGTCAGCTCTGCGCACCGCAAGCCGGTCGCGTAGAGTGCTATCAGCAGAGTTCGATGAAAAGCAGTGCCGGCGGCATCGATCAGTCGTGCGACTTCTTCCTGACTGAGGATCGTAGGGATGCGACGTTGCTTTTTGGGATAGGGAGTCTCCGCGACGCTCCAGGCCTTTTTGAGAGTTTTGGTGTAGAAGAACCGCAAAGCCGAGAGGCGGTTGGTCACTGTACCCGGTGACAACTTGTGCTTTTGAAACAGCTCGGCCTGATATTCCCGAATGTGCCGAGGACCCAAACGGTCAGGCGGGCAATTGAATCGCCTAGCAAAATCTTCGACTGTGCGGATGTAGTGGCGTGTGGTATCTTGCGAGTAATTACGACGTTGGAGTTCCTCCAACATCATTTTTCTGAGATGGGTCACAGGGACCTCCTTGTGACCCAAAATTTATCTCAACCATCGAGCAACACTGCTCCGTTCACTTCACGCGCAGCGTCCGCCGCCGGGCGGCTTCGTTCTGACGGGCAACTCGGAAGTAATTCCAATTGCCTCGTTAGCGAGAGCAGCCGACATTAGTTATGCAATTAAGTGGTTTTTTTGAGGATGATTCCACTTGTGCGAGAAGCGTACTTACTAGGCACGCGGATTACATCCGAGTGGCCCGTCATTCGGGCGGAATCCGGGTTCGGCCAACTGCTCCGACGGGGCTACTCCGGACTCACAATGATGCGGCAGACCGTCAGCCCGTCAGCCCGTGCCACCTTCCGCTAGATCACACCGTTCCCGTTAGAGAACCGCTGGGGTAGAATTGTCGCCTCTTGCCGAACTTTCAGCGAGACATGAAGCGCGGGGTGTACAGATGCGTCTGCTATTTTTGCTTGGATCGCTGCTTAGTGCTGCGATCGCAGTTGCCCAAACTCAGAAGTCTGGGGATGTCGCGGCCTTCGTCAGCGTAGACGCACCAGTCTTCGTCCTTAACCACGTCCGAGTGATCGATGGAACGGGTGCACTGGCGAAGGAAGATCAAACCATCGTGATCGCGAATGGAAAGATTCGGTCCATCGGCCTGGCTGCGTCAGCCCAAATCCCTCGGGGTGCACTACTTCTAGATCGCTCCGGCTATACGGTCATTCCTGGGCTCGTTGGAATGCACGATCATCTCTACTATACGGATTCGATCGCCGTACAAGTTGCCGGCGGGAGAATTGGCGAGCCAGGGTTGTTCGTTGCGGAAATCCCTTACACAGCGCCGCGACTGTATCTCGCGGCTGGCGTAACCACAATGCGCACCACCGGGAGCCTGGAACCTTACACCGACCTGAAGGTAAAGAGCCGGATAGACGCGGACCTGATGCCGGGCCCAAGCATCGATGCTACGGCCCCGTACCTGGAAGGCGCGCCGACGCGATTTGCTCAGATGCATGAGCTGACTGGACCGGACGATGCCAAACGCATGGTGGACTACTGGGCGGAGGAAGGCATGACGTCGTTCAAAGCGTACATGAACATCACGCGTGAGGAGCTGGGCGTAGCGATCCAGCAGGCGCATGCGCACAAGCTGAAACTTACAGGACATCTGTGTTCGGTGACTTGGCCGGAAGCTGTTGCTCTGGGGATCGATGATTTGGAGCACGGGCCTGTTTTTGCAGACACCGAATTCGTGGCGGACAAGAAGCCGGACGTGTGCCCAATGGGAGGCGGCGGCAGTTGGGCGAAACAGGACGTGAATGGAGCGCAAGTGCAGCAATTGATCCACGATCTCGTGTCACACCATGTCGCGGTGACCTCGACTCTTCCCGTGTTTGAGGCAGGCGTCCCGGGAAGACCGAAATTGCAGCCGCGCATCTTGAATGCGATGTCCGCGGAGTCGGCGCAAAGCTACCTGATTGCGCGGGCGAACGTGCCATTGGACTCGCCCATGACGGCGCTGCTGCGCAAAGAGATGGATTTTGAGGTGGCCTTCGTCAAAGCCGGAGGCTTGCTCCTGGCGGGGCCGGATCCAACCGGAAATGGCGGAGTGCTTCCGGGATTCGGCGATCAGCGCGAAGTAGAGCTGCTCGTGGAAGCGGGGCTGACCCCTGTGCAAGCCATTCAGATCGCCACGCAGAATGGCGCCTCGTATCTCGGCCAGCAAGATCGAATTGGAACCCTCTTCCCTGGCAAACAGGCGGACCTCGTTGTGATTAAGGGCGACCCTTCAAAGAGTATTGACGAGATCGAGAACGTCGAGACGGTGTTCAAGGCCGGGATCGGCTACGATTCCAAGAAATTGATTGATAGCGTACGCGGACAGGTCGGGATTCGTTAGGAGCCTTCGATCTGGGCCTTTTACAAACCCCATACAGTTCCGAGTGCGCTAATGGGGCCTTGGGTCCGAGGAGGAATGAGCTGGACCATCCCGGAACACCTTTGTTGCCTTCCAGACGCCTCAATGGAATAATCCCGCAATGATAATTGGCGATAGACTCCGCGGACTCCGCGAAGAAAAGAAACTCTCCCAGGGCGACATCGAGAAGCGTACCGGCTTGTTTCGCTGCTACATTTCTCGCGTCGAGAACGGCCACACGGTGCCCTCGATCGAAACACTGGAGAAGATGGCCCGCGCTCTGGAAATTCCGATGTACCAGCTTTTTTATGACGGTGAGGAGCCGCCTAGGCTTGCGAGTTTGCCCAAGCGGAAATCGTCAGACGATATCATTTGGGGTAGCAATGGCAAAGATGCGCGAGTTCTGAGCAAGTTCCGCCGTCTATTGGGGAAGGCCAACGAGAGCGATCGTAGAATTATTCTGCTCATGGCTCAGAAGATGGCCCTTCGCTAGGGCATCTCCATATCCCTCTAAAACTCAACTATCTTGTGTATCACCGCGTACCGGATCAGTTGCCCAATCGAGTGAAGGCCGAGTTTCATCAATATCCTTCCCCTGTAGGTATCGACCGTCGTAACGGTTATATTCATCAGCGGGGCGATTTCCTTGCTGCTCTTACCTTCCGCCAGAAGTCGAATTACTTCACATTCCCTCTTACTTAGTTTCGGTCGATGCGGAGATGAGTCTGATGGTGGCAATTCGGAAATCACCTAGATCAGAATGCCTTTCCACAAATAGCGGAAAGATGTCATATGGATTAACGCGTTTTTGAGTGTACTGTAGATGTATTTTATGTGATTGACACGTTTACTGTAAGTATATATAACTTTGCCCTCTGAAGGGCGTTCAGTCATCTCCCACCTGCCTCTGAGAGGGAACCCAAGAGATGGCCCCACGCAAAAGGACGCCCTCCTCCTGGAGCCCAGCATGCTTACATTTACTCGGCGATCTGGAGTAACCGGCAATCCGACTCGTCTGTCGGGCGCCAAGGTTGACCACGCGGGCGAGCCGGGGCTTCGTTGGGAGAATTTCAATATTTGTCCTCATTGTCTTGCAAATGGACGGCTCGTCCTTGTTGAAGGGCCGAATGAGTGGGGACCAATCGTTTCTCGCTCTGACGGGGTCAATTTTCATCTCGTCTTGGGTGATAGGCCAATTTTCTATCCCGCCAGATTAGCAACCGGCACGAAGCAGATGATGTCGGCGGGATTCTGGTACGTTCACGAAGCGAACGGCGCTTCGACAGAAGCTGTCGTTGTCATCCTTCGGAGACCGCCAAGAGGCGGAACGCCATTGCTACACCACTTGGAAGCGGTCGCAGATAAGTTGTTTGAAAAGCTTAAGAAGTCGAGTCGCCTTCCGAGCATTTATGAATTTGATGGCCGACAGCTTCATCAAATTGTTCATTAAACTGATTTTGGAATTGCGGCCCCAGGCCATTCGCACCTAGCCGCAGATTCTTTCTTTACATGTCAAAAGTTCGCCGAACTAAAACCTCTTTTGATTCATTCCTTAACGAATATTTCACTTGACACCGTTTATGCGTAGGCGTAAACCACCTGCAACGTAACTCTCCCTCAATTGGCGATGCGTGGCCGTTGCGCACCGGGAGTTATCCTCGCTAACCAATTGAATCGTAGTGGAATCGCGCCCGGCCCCAGACCCGGCGTAGGTAGATGTGCGCGCGGACAGTTTTCTTGCAGGAGGTAATACTGAAATGAAAGTGCTTTCGATTTTTGCCGCAATGCTTTCGTTCTTCTCTCAGTCCACCACACAGCAAACCACCTCCATCGTCCAGCGTGATCCTCAAGCACTCGCTATCTTGAATCAAGCGGTCTCATCTTCGGGCGGTCTGACGGCCATGACCGCAGTTCAGGATTTCACAGGCACCGGCACGATCACCTACTCCTGGGCAGGTCAGGCTGTACCCGCGACGGTCGTCGTCTACGAAAAGGGAGTGAACGAATTTCGCATGGACGCCACATTGTCCGATGGGGTGCGCAGCCTCGTTATCGACGGAATCGTTGGCTCCCTGACCTCGCAGAATGGCCAGCAAACGAAGTTGCCCTTTTACAGCATCATGACGAGCGGAAGCCTAACGTTTCCCTTTCCACGCATTGCCGCGACGCTGACAGATTCATCGACTAGCGTGACTTATATCGGACCAGTGCCCTGGAACAATTCTCAGGCCGTCAAGCTTCACGTCGTTCCGCCGGTCGACCCCTCACTGCTGATAGACAGTCGCCTAAAAGGGCTCGGCGAGTATGACCTATATTTTGATCCAACCTCCTATCGGTTACTTGAACTTGGCGAGGAAGTCTGGTGGGGAGCAGATCTCAGCCAGACGTACTCCCACGAGATCCTCTTCTCGAACTACGTCACGACGGGCGGTTTGGCCGTACCTTTTGTCATAAATGAACGATTCGGGGGGCAACAGACTTGGTCCGTCAGCTTATCCTCCGTTACTTTCAACAGCGGTCTGTCCGACGCCCTTTTCACACCCTAGAATTGAGGCCTCAACGAAGATACTGGACCAACATGGAGGTGGCCACAATGATTTCTATCGCCACGAATATAACGAGCAAGCAGGAGCTCAGCAATCTCTGGAGAGCAGCATCACGCGCCCGGCTGATAGCATTGGCCGCCTTGGTGTTCTCGACCGTTTGGTGCGTTCCTGCTCTGGCTCAAGATATATTGAACCAAGTCGGAGCACCTACATTCGCGACGCCACTTCCTGTAGAGCTCGGCGTGCTTGATGCCTCGAATGGAAACATGACACAAGCAGTCCCCCTAGGATCTTTCCCTCAGCGTGGAGGTCCGCCGTTCATTGCCTCTCTTGTTCACGATACCCGAATATGGCAAGTCGTGGGCACGACTTGGCAGCCGACAAACATCAGCAATTCATGGGGTGGCTGGCGATTTGTTACTAGTGCAACCCCTGGGACCTTCTTGGGATACACCTCAAATTACGTCAAGTGCTCGTATTTTAATGAGAGCCATCACTTACTTAGTTACTATTTTTATTCTTACTACAACTACAGATGGGCCGGTCCGGACGGCTCTGTGAGGACATTCCCGATCACCACATCGGACGATACAAGAGGTTACTGCGGCGGGGTGCAATCATCCGGAGATGCGAGGGCGAACGATTCGTCCGGGTATCACATGTATATAACGGGGTTCTCCGCCGCTTCCGTGATTGCGCCAGACGGCTCACAGATTTTCCCCAGCCACCAAGATACAAACGGAAACTACTTCTCGACGGATGCTAATGGAAACTTTATCGACACCCTCGGCCGTACCCCCGTGACAGTCACGACGAACTGCAATGGGAATTCGAACCAGATTTGCTACGACGTTTTGAATTCACAGGGAACCACATCGCGCTATACAGTAAGCACAACTTCGGTCTCGGTGAGCACAGCCTTTGGCCAATCCGGCGTTACCGAGTATTCAGGGTCCTTAACCGTCGTCCAAAAAATCGCTCTTCCTGATCAAACGTATTACCAGTTTGGGTACGATTCATACGGTGAGCTGAATTCAGTCACCCTCCCAACCCTCGGGCAGATCACCTACGGCTATACGAACTTCCAGGACTCGTTTGGAAATCACAATCGCTGGCTAACTTCTCGTGCCTCAGGCGGAGGCACCTGGAGTTACACTCCGGCCGTGATCACAACCTGTGCCCCAGGAGGAGTTGGCTGCCAGCAAAAGGTCACGGTGACCAAGCCAAGTGCGGACAACGCAGTATATACATTCACTTTGAACAACGGAGCCTGGGCAAGTCAGGTCCAATATTACACGGGCGCAATCTCTCCCAGTAACCTTGCAGCGACCCTGGCCAGGACTCTGAACTTTTCCAATCCCTGTTCTCCTTCGCCATGCACGGGAAACAACTACATTCAGAAAATGAGTGAAACGCTTACGCTACCAGTTCCGTCAGGGTCCAGCATCTCTAAAACGATTCAATACACGTATGACAGCATTAGCGACCTGAACGTGACTTCAACAAAAGAGTGGAGATACTACTCGGGCGCTCAGCCATCAGTGCCGGACCGCCAAACAGACGTCACTTACTCGACGAATTACGGCGGTCAAAACATCCTCAACCGACCACTGACATCAACAGTCTGCGTGCCTACTGGTACTCCGCCAAGTTGCAGCGGTAGCACACAGATCGTGGCCCAAACAAATTTCACGTATGATGGTTCTGGATCGCTCGTTAGTTCGAACCCGGCGACTGGAATCGCAAATCATAACGCCGGGTATGGCATTAGCTATACAGTCCGTGGCAACCTGACCCAGGTCCAGCGCTGTACTCTCCTCCCCGGCTGCTCCTCCAGCGTCCAGACAAAGATGACGTATGACACCACCGGGCAGGTTGTATCCACTCAAGACCCCAACACGAACACCACAACCCTCAGCTATACAGATAACTTTTTTCAAGACAATGGACTCACGCCTCCCTCCTCGTATACTCCGACAACTCCGACAAACGCCTATGTGACACAGATAACTCTTCCACTGATCGGTGCAGCCTCGTTCGGATATTATTTCAATACGGGGAAAATGACCTATTCGCGTGACCAGAATAATGCTGACAATTATTTCCATTTTATCGACCCGCTCGATCGGCAGACCCTCACTCTCTATCCGCTCGTGAATGGAAATCGGGGTTGGGCATTGACGAATTACACCGCAACTTTGCAGCAAGACTTCTATAGTTCCATTAACGATACTCAACCTTCAACGAACTGCGTTAGTTGTCGTCATGATGGAATTCAAGGAGATAGTTTGGGAAGACTGACTACAAGGGAGTTGTTTAGCGACCCCATCGGTCCGGTCTACGTGAGTACAAACTATGATTCTTCTGGACGAGTGCAGAGCGTGAGCAATCCATTTCGAACTACTTCAGATCCGACATATGGACTGTCCTCGATGTATTACGATGGCCTAGGCCGCACAATCAAAATAGCAGATCCGGATGGAACCAGCAGCCAAAGCTTCTACGGCGCGTCTGTGAGCACTGCGGGCGGGGTTAGCTCCCAGTCCTGCTCAACATCTACCTATGGGGTTGGTTATCCTGTACTCGCAACGGACGAGGCGAGCAAAAAGCGCCAGGTATGGAGTGATGGATTTGGCAGAGTCATCGAGGTAGACGAGCCAGATCCTAGTAACAATAATACTCTAACTTTATATACTTGCTATCTATATGACTTACTGAATGACATAATACAGGTATCACAAGGGACTCAAACGCGGAGTTACGCGTTTGATCCCCTGTCGCGAATGACCTCTGCAACGACGCCAGAAGCGGGTACTACAAATTTCTACTATACCACTCCGACCGGCTCTCTATGCAGTGGAGACCCTGTCTCTGTCTGCCGCCGAGTAAGTTCGCTGAATGTGACCACGACATATACCTACGACGTACTGAACAGGCTCACATCAGAATCCTATTCGGACGGGACGGCCACCGTGACTTATTACTATGACCAAACTACATTCAACGGACTTACGATTAATGGCGGTCTGGGTAGGCGCACGGGGATGAGCGACGGCTCGGGGCTGTCTGCGTGGAACTATGATCCGTTGGGGCACGTACTAACTGAGCGCCGGACAATTGCGGGGATTACCAAAACTGTTTCCTATTCCTATACAGTTAATGGTCTGGTTTCTTCCATAGCCTACCCTAGCGGAAATCAGATTACGTATACGTACAATAATGCCGCTCAACTCATTTCTGCGGTGGACTCACACAACACAATTAACTATGGTTTGAATGCGACCTATTCGCCACAAGGTGCGGTGTCGACCATGACCCGTGGGAGTGTGCAAAATGGGTTTACGGGCATCACTGAAAGTTACGGATTCAATAGCAGACTACAACCGACTTCTATCCTAGCTAGCTCAACCAATGGCACTGCACTGAGCTTGAGCTACGGATTTACGGCTGGAAGCAACGACGGAAATATCGCGTCTGAAACGAACGGCCGTGTTCCCGGGCGATCGCTGAACTTCACTTATGACGGTTTAGACCGGGTCGCGACGGCGCAGACGCAAGCTACTTCAGGACCATCTTGTTGGGGCGAGGGTTTTGGATATGACCGATGGGCGAACCTGCTGACAGTGAGCGTCTCGCAGTGCTCTGCTTATCCGCTGAGTGTGGGTGTGAATGGACAAAACCACATCACAAACCAAGGATTCACTTACGATCAAGCTGGCCGAATGACAAACGATGGTAGCTATCCTTACGGCTACGATGCAGAGAACCGCATCAACTCTGCTGCAGGTATTACTTACACTTACGATGGCAACGGATTTCGTTCAGAAAAATCGAATGGAACGCTCTATTGGCGAAATGTTGGCGGGGACGTGCTGTCCGAGAGCGATCTGTCTGGTAATATTACGCTCGAATACATTTATTTTGCTGGGAGTCTGATTGCCACACGGAACAATTCGGGGAACGTTTCATATTATTTTGCAGACCGCCTTGGGAATACTCGTGTCGGTACAGATTCGCAAGGCAATATTTGCTTCGATTCGGATTACTACCCCTTTGGTGGGGAGGTCAATTTTGCAAATTCCTGCCCGACCAATTATAAGTTTACGGGATATGAAAGAGACCCTGAAACGAGCTTAGACTATGCACTCTACAGATTCTATGATAGCCGAATAGGTCGGTTCACCTCGCCTGACCCCATCGCAGGAAAATTGAACAATCCGCAATCACTAAATCGCTATAACTATGCATTGGATAATCCATCAAACGCGACAGATCCCAGCGGAATGGCGACCCAAGATGAACATGAGTTCCTCACATGGATGATGGCCGCGCTGATTGGTCGTCCCGATGCTGCGAGCATTGCACAGGGGGCGGGTACGGCGGACAATTTCTTTAACGCCACAACAGGGCTGTTCGGCCTAGGTTACTTTATTAACTTCGACAAACATTTTGGAATTCCTTGCACAGATGGTGGCGGCTGTGCAAGCGGAGGTTTCGATCTTGGTTTTCAATTGCACGATGTCGAGGACATAGGGGCCGATGGACCGCACGATCTTCAGGGGAGCTACAGCCTAGGGGCACGGATTCTCGATTCGTTGGAACATATCGGGTTGAACATAATTGGAAAATCGCCCGACAGAGATGAAGATCGCGTGGTGGCTGGTATGCAAGACGCTTTTGTTGTGCTTAGTCCAGGGAATAAGACACCGTTTCCCTGGGACGCCGTAGAATTTATAGTCGAAACGAAAAATGCTGATAATCTGGTCCTTGTTGGAATGCAACTTATTAAACCAGGACAAGACACACAAAGTTATGGCAATGTCGACCTAACGGGCGCGACTAAAGTAGCCTCCCAGACTTTCGGCAACATCACTGTGAACATTTTCGTCGGTGCCAGCGTGAGTTTCTATGATTCGGCTGGAGTCGAATCAATACTCAACCAATTCAGCCTTCCAGGATCAGATCCTGCTGCAGAGGGAGAAGCGATTTACAACTACCAGCTGTTGATGGCCGGATTCATTTTCTTTCCCAATGATTCATGGTTCTGCGATGCATCCTCGGGAAGTTGTGGTTTCGGAGGGGATGGTTCGACTGGAGTAACCATTAATATATTAAAGTGATTGGGGGACGTAGACATCGTACTGATCCTGTCCGGAAAACACTGCAGATGTGGCAAGGAATACCCTACAGCCTTCACCTCTGTGCCTCTGCATTGTGTTGGTCCTCAGGGGCACCACATGGCCATCTAGATGCAATGGCGGAGTATAAGAACCGCCCGTTACTGGACTGCTGCCCCTCGTTGGGAGGCGACCAAATCGGTGATTCGATGATCCGGCCTTTTAGAACAGAATTGGCGGATATTTTGTGTCCCCTTGTGATGGAGGTACCAATGCGATTTTCGGTGCGACCATACAGCACTTTGCTTCTAATTATTCATATATGTTTCCTGATTTCGCCAGTTTCATACGCTAGCCCTCGACCCAACTCAACCGACATTCTCGGATCGGTGCCCCGTGCGGAGAGCAACGAGCAGAAGACTGTTGAAGGCGAGCATGAGAGAAGAAAGAATGAGTTCCTAGGCAAATATGTTCACCTGCCACCCAAAGATCGAATTCAACTGTGGACACAAGCAGAGTCTGCACGAAATGTGAAAGGAATGTACGTTGGGGCACAAGCAGATATGACGAATGTATTGATCGCGGCGGGCACGGACGCAGTGGAAAATCTTGTGCAAGTGATCCATTCTGGCAGCCTACGAGCGCGAGTGGACGCGGTTAGAATCCTTTGTGCCATGGACCGATTTGTGCCAGCAAACGAAAAGGCGCTCCCCTCCGAGGGAGCCTCGATTGTTGTCGAGCCCTTGAATCTAAGGGGAGATGTCAACCCCTTCCTTGAAGTCGACGGCAGACGCATTGGCAAAGAAGGGTATGAAGCCGTCCGTTGGGCCGCTGAACAGATGGAAAACAACTATCTGCATTTTTTCGCAAGATCTTTTTCCGGTGTTCTAAAACAAGATCTCCAACAATTACCCCTTGAGCGCCAGTTTGACACCTGGCGTTCGGCGATTATCAAGGCAAGAGGGCTCGAATCCGTGGATGATGAGAATTATTCCGTTTATTGGACTCTTGGGAACATCCTGATCGACAAACTGCCTGACTCACTTCCCACCCTGATTAGGATCCTAGATTCTGATCAGGACAGCTACGTCCGTGAGGGAGCTATTTACCTCATTGCTCAAGGTGACCGCTGCCGTATGCGGCTCCGTGGAACAGAGATAGGCAGGCGCGCGATTGAGGAAATCCACAGAGCATTAATGCAAGGCAATTTGCAACCAGTTTACAGAAGCAAGGAAATCCGGGAGAACTATTGGGTGGAACTATCAAAACAATTTTTTGATGACGAATTTCGAATCGACTCGACTTCCACGTGGGCCCTGTATGCGCGCGCATTTGACCAATTTTACGGGGCAAAAACCACGATTACCAAAGGTGATGGGCCTTGGCAATTGGTTGAAGCAAAGCCAGACTTTCGCGCCTTCATTACCTTTCTAACGAACGTTGATGCGAATTTCCCCGGTTGGGAATATCCCTACTGCGGTCAATCTTACTACGAAGTTTTTCATCCGATGTTCAGAGCAAAGATGGACCGCTATCATGAGCAGTGGATCCGGTTTCAATCTTACCGCCGCCCGGAGACCGGTAGATCAGACGCAGACACTCATCCTTAAGAATTCCTTGTTTTAGGTCCGACCCGCAAAATGCGATATTCATATCCACCCCTGCGCGGAAAATGGGGAGCAGGCCACTCGAAGTCGCAGCCAAAAAACATCTGTTTGTGGACAGGCCAGGGGAGTCGGTAGCGAGCACGCAGAATCAGGCACTTACAGGCGATGGATTTGAGGGGTTTTTGGACAGGCTGTAGAAGGCTCTCTTGGCCGTGCCCGCGCTGATACCAAGCTCGCGGGTGATCGTCTGCCAGGATGCGCCCGTCGCGCGGAGGCTGGCAATCTTTGCGGCGTCCACAGCAACACGCGGCCTGCCCAGCTTCTTCCCCTTGGCGCGCGCATTCCGAAGGCCGGCCCGCACACGTTCCACGGTAAGACTGCGCTCTAGCTCTGCTACTGCCCCCAGGACGGTGAACACCATCTTTCCGGCAGGCGTTGAGGTGTCCATCTGTTCGGAGTACGAAACGAAGTCAATTCCCAGGGCCTTGAAAGTTTCCAGCGCGCGTAGCAAGTGCGAGACGGAACGCGCGAATCGGTCGAAGCGCCACACGCATACGACATCGAAGCGCCGCTTGTGCGCGTCCGCCATCAGTCGGTTCAACTCTGGCCGCGAGTCCTTTGCGCCGCTCACTCCAGCGTCAATGTATTCACCCGCGGCCGTCCAGCCGCGCGCCTCCGCGAATTGCCGTAGCTCCCGCGTTTGCAGGCCCACGTCCTGGCCGTGGTTGGTCGTGGAGACCCTGGCGTAAATCGCCACTCTCGCACTCATAGCGCCATCAACTCCACTTCCAGGCGCATGAGGCAATCCCGCACGTTATTGCGCGAGTCCTTCGCCAAGCGCACCAGGTCTGGCGCGTTTCCGTTCCCGCCCTCTGCGTGCCAAACGTGGTCTAGGTAACCGGCAATCTGTTCGGACAGACCGTAGCTGGAGAATTCCAGCACCTTGCAGCGGGAGAGGAATCGCCGTTCGAGCCGCTCGGTATCGTTCGCGGTGAAGATCCAAATCGTGTTGGGAGCGGGGTCGGTTGAATCCAGTTTAGAAAGCAGCGCAAGTTGCGCTGCGTTCGTCATTTGGTCTGCTTCATCGGCCAGCACAACATGGAATCCCCCTGGCGTCAGCGGCGCGTACCAGCAATGCCGCACGGTGTCCTCGATTGTTTGCGCGTTGCACTTCTGGCTAGGAATCTTGTGGAGTTCGGCCTGTAGCTCCTGAGCCAGCGCGAGTGCCATTGTGCTCTTGCCAACGCCAGACGGGCCGACAAAGAGCCACGCGCCACTAGCAGGCCGCTTGCGAAACGCGGAAAGGACTTTCTTGGGGCGGTCCAGGCCCACGAAGTCGGCTATCCGTGTAGGCCGATACTTCTCAGTGAGAGACTGAGGGAACGTGAGATCAGTTTGCATGGGGTTCTCCATCGCTGGCAGGAGCGTCGTTCGCAGACTCCCCTCGAATGTAATCGGCTGCCTTTTGCGCGGCAGACGCAGCGGACACCAGCAATCGAGAATCAGACTTGAGGCGTTCGATCCAAGTCTTGAGATACGCGGCAGAGTTTTGGAGCGTGGCAGGGGCAATGCCCGTGACTCCGCACAGCATGGCCGCACCCATCTCCGCTACTAGCTCTTCCTTGCTGTAGGATTCGCTTCCAAACGTTTTCAGAATCTCGATGCCCTCGCGTCCGATGCGCGAGGAATGGCCCGTCGAATGGGTCAGTTCATGGAACAGAGTGGAGTAATACTCCTCGGCGGAAGTGAATAAGCCGCGCGCTGGCATCCCCACCGTGTCTGTGAATGGCCGATACCATGCCGCGCTGGATTGCTCCATGCGCGGCGCGTTCGGCATCCCCGCAACGATTGCCTCGCATTGCTCGATTGACGCTACAGGCCGGGGAGACTCGCCAAGCCCTAGCTTCTCAGCGATTCCTACCGTCTGGCAGAGATTGAACACGCGATAGTATCGAAGCAAGAATGGCCGCGTTCTCTTCCCGTCAGCGTCGGCCTTCTCTTCTCCGATATGCCAGAACGTGACAAGGGAAGAGTGTTCGCCTTGTTTGATCCTGCCACCGAGTTTGTTGGCCTGATTGAACGTGAGCCAATACCGCGAGGCATACCCTTGCGACGCCAGCAGGAACACATTCAGGCCACGATAGGGTTTCTGCGAGAGCAGGTTGCACGGCATCTCGGTGCGCCAGGGCTTGCGCCACGGCGCCACGCCAGCCTCCATTTGCTTAATGACTCGCTCGGCGACGATCTCGTAGACGGATGCGCGAGGTCTGAGAGTGCTTGATTCAGATACAGGGGAATAGGGTACAGACGAACGGACAGACTGACTTACAATCGGTGTAGCCATCGTTTCCTCCAATACAGGTAACTTTGGTTAGGGCTTGTCGGCTGCTGATTACAGTCGGCAGGCCCGTTCTATTCTCAGTTTCGTTTCAATCCTTCATCAATGAAACGCCGCACCAGTTCCGATGCCTTGATCCCCGTTCGCTTGGACAGTTTCTTGAGCTTGACGATCTGGGACTCGGAGAGGAACATGGAAATGCGCTTCATGCCATGTATATACGTCGAGCATATATTCTTGTCAAGCGCAAAACTCGCTCGCGCAGAAAATAATTCCGCTGACTTGGAGAATAGATTGCATGCGACTCGATAAATCGCGTGCGAATCCGCAGCGCACTTTCACGCGATTTTCAGCGCACTTTCGAACAGCCGCGTGCGTCTGGTGAAGGCGTGTACTCTCGCTTGATCCAACTTTTTTTCTGAGCAATCGAAAATCATTTCGAGGATCATTTTCCTGGGGGGGTACCCCGGGGTGGTCGAAATCCGCAGATCGGCTGCGCGCGTCTCATAAAAAAATTTCAAAAATGGAAAGCGGGTGAAGATTACGTACGGATTGCCCGGGGCAGCGGATTGCCCGACGGCCATTGGTGGTAGATGGGTGTGCAAATCCATATGTCCAGTAAGGCGACTACACAGCTAAACGCGATAACCCGACAAGTGCCCCGCACCTTCCGATTGTCCGTTCCATGTCCACCTCACGGACGATTCAAGCGCCTATCTACGATCCTTCCTGGCTCTTCCTTCATTTTTCGTGAGATGCCAAGCGGCACACCAGGAGCACAGATAGGCACTAAGTTCTTTTGGCGCGCTGGTGGTTGCGATCTGGTGTGAGGCCGTCGCCAGAGCGTCGCTTTCGCTTTCATACTTCCGCTTCCCAGTGACCGGGCATTTTGTTTCGTTGTCCACCACGAGCCTTCCGGAGATTATTCTTTTGGCGCGATCTCGTTATTTGCACCTAAGAGTTTCCTGTTTCTGCGAGCATAACAAGCGATGAGTGAACGATTACCAACGGTCACCCTACGCTTGGCGGCAAACAGCTCTGCACAAATCAACTTGTTTGCAGTCCAGAGAGTAACTTACTGCTTGGCGGCACCGAATGTGAGAATTGAAGAGCACCAGTTCCATTTGGTGTAAAGGTTTCCGTCAGGAGAATGTCGTTGCTCACTATGTCGTGGTATTCGATCTTCAACTGGGTGCCGGCAAAGAGCAGCTCAATGTGGCCGTTATATCCAACAAAAGTATCAGCGTCCTGGTCGTCTATCGGATGCTTTCTCGGGTCATAGTAGAGAATGCGGGAGTCCGGCTGACTCAGCGTAGTAAGTTCAACCGGCATTCCGCCGTGCCCGATGCACCGTGGATAGACCCTCAAAGAATTCGCAATGACTTGCGGATTGTAAACCGTCAGGCGATGTTCATGGCCATAGAGCCATACAAATTCTTGCCCATTCAAGAATCCCAATTGAGCAAGCTGTTCAGCTGGTTTCTTGAACTCGTGTTCAAACGAACTTATCGGCTGATGATGAGTAAGCAACAAAATGGGCTTCTTCGGGCTGCCCGGTGGCAGCAGCGTGTCAATCGTCTGCTTGAGCCAAGCCAGCATTTTGTCATCGAATCTCGCATCGACGTTCAAGAACGGAATGCTATTCAAGCCGGGTATGCTCGTGAAGGCAGGCACTCCACCGGAGTGGTAGCCGGTATCCAGTCCCAGCACCAGCCAGTGCGCCGCTTCAAGACAAAAGTAACTTGCACTTTGCGGGTCCTTTACCGTCGTGCCGGGATTCAAGAGCCCCAGCGTGATTAGGAAAGTCTTGAAATAGCCCTGTCCTCCCGAATACATCTCGTGATTCCCCATTAAGGCAAAACTTCCCAATGAGCCCGTTGGCCACTGCACTCCGGTGTAACTATTTCTCGGCATTCCGAGACAGTTCTCATCAATTTCGGGAATTTCTCCCATGTAGTACACATCACCGAGATGCACCGTGTAATGTGGGGAGCAGGCCAGCATGTTCTTCGCTACCGTCTCTGACTCAAGCGTACCCGTACCCCAGTCTGCGGCGACCGCGATCCGCAACGTGCCGTCCTGTGGCGGAGCGTCAATGCCAAATATCCCAGTCTTGCCACTGGGGTAAGTCTGGTACGGAATAACTTTGTGAATGAAATCGTGAAGGTAGGGGAACACCCATTTCCAGAACTGCAGAAAGGCGAGCAGTTTTGGGAATCGGGCGTCAGGCGGCGTCTCCGAGGCCGCCTGTTGAAAACGCGCCAGCAACGCGCTGCGGCCCAAAAGGGGGATGTTGCTGAGCCTGGCGACATGACGAGACTTATATCCAATCGCGCGGGACCTTGGTGGATTTGAAAAGTTAATTGGCGACTTAAGGTTGGTAGGCAAGACAGGCGCTCTCTTTCACAGGCGGAGAACTTTGCCGTCTATGTACTTGGTATGTTTCGACGAGATTGGACCGGACCAACTGTATAGGATTTAGCTGGGCTAGCCAAGTGATGTTGTGGTTAGCTGCCCAGACTGTTGATAGATGCGAAATCGATGTCCACCGGAAGCAGCGCGCTTATTCTTCTATGCCTGGCGATCCGCCGGTCATGAAGGACCTCATTTTGCTTTCGACGGTTGTTCGGAGCCTGGACCAAAACTGAAATACTTTCTGGCAACGTAGGTCCACACTGCGGCCAACAGAAAGCTGGTGATGCAAAGCAGCATGCGATGAGCAACCATTGGACGCAGCAAGATTGGTCCGTGCTCGGGGTCAAACCATAACTCAATGAGACGATCTACCTTGGATACGAGGTATCCCGTCATGAAGACCGAAATGAGCTTTGCGTACTCTCTAAATCGTTCCTGTTCGCTTTCGTAAGGAGCGAGTAGTAATCCGGCTGCCCATCCAGCCGTCAGCCCGAGAGCGGTGGATAACCACGCCAATGAATCCCGAAGATGGATCAGAACGCCCAACAGAATAACAGCGATCAATAGCGCGGACACGAGACTACCAACCCATTTCAGATTCTTCGATGTAAATTCAGAAAGTTCCATACGGTAACCTCCGGTCAGCAGCGAGAAGGCTGCGACGCTATGGTGCCCAATTTGTGTAGGCGTGCTCATAATTTGGGCATACGGATACAGCGCCATCTTTCAATCGGTAAAAGCAGAAGCTGGACATATATTTTGAAACTCGGAGTCCAGGATTACGTTGGTTCGTGTAATCAATGTGCCCGTAGATGACCACATCTATGGCCCCGTTCGATATCAACCGCAGGTCATCCTTAGTCAGAGCTTTCCCCATCGTCTCGATAGGAAAGTCTTTGGTGCCTTCACCGGGAGCGAGCAAGATTATTCGGATTCCTTTGCTTTCCGGCACATTTCCAAGGGGATGATCTCTCAGTTTTTCTATAACCATTGGCCCCGCTTCGACATATCCGTATGCGCGTACTGTGACTGGAGAGTGCCCGTAATTGAACACTTCAACTGTAGCTGTTATGGGCTTACCAACTTCGACATGGATACTATCGAGCATTTTTACCCACACAAAAGGGCTTTGTTGGTCGAAAAGATATTGGGTTTGTCGCTGCGTCCAATTGGCAGCCCGTTCGGCGGCATCGGCGGATTTCTTGGTAGCCCACCACATGAAACCAGTGACTAAGGTATAGATGAAAAGCACAGCGGCCCCGATTTTTTCTAAACGAAACCGTTTCTTATCGCGTCCTTCTTGGCGTTCCTCTCTGGATTCACGTTCTTTATTTGGGGTTGGAGTTGGTGGAAAAGCATCCACGATCACATGAACGGGAGTAGCTGCATCATGGGCGCTATCTTGTGGATGATGTGAACCGCTGGAATCCTGAGTTGGGGCATGCAATTTTGACAAAGACCATCCGCACATAAGCGCAAACGCGGAAACCAAAACACAGAGAAAGCCCCGAGGTTCGGGTTTCTTTTCATCCATAGCGATGTGAAGCTACAACACAATGACGTACCACGCAAGATAATAGGGGTCTCAGGCTCACCCCTTAGATTAGGGCCGATTAGTGGTGCTCATCGGAATGCCTTGCGTTTCAGCTCTATGAAGACGCTTTAGCCGGGCAAGGTCAACTGAATCATCGGAAGTTATGGAGCAGGCGATGGGAATTGAACCCGCGCGGCTCAACGAATCGGTTCGATTAGCTTGGTAGGTCTGACATTGAGGCCGTGGGCGAGCTTCACGATGTTAATCAGGCTGACGTTTCGCTCCCCGCGCTCGACGCCTCCCACGTAGTTGCGGTGCAAGTCGGCCAGTTCCGCCAATTTCTCCTGGGACAAGCGCCGGGCGAGCCTCAATTTGCGGACTCGTTTACCGAAGAGGATGCGCGGGTCGGGATTCGGCACGCGGCAATCATCGGAACTTGACCACTATGAGTCTACACACGATGAGTGTGATAGAATCCGCGCGCTGTCCAGCGCAAGCGCCGGAATGCAGCTCTACATACTGAGGTACTGAGGTTGTGATTCCCCATCGCAGCAAACGTGGTAGGCAATTCGACGCCTTCAGAACCGAGGCTGTGAACAATTGAGTAGCAGGATCCATCTTCGCCTTCGACCCGAAGAGGATGAACTTCGCCTGAAGTGCTCAGAACTCGATGACTTGGAAAGGGAGCTCGTAGAAAAAGAGCTTCAACTGGCTGGGCTGCGCTCAGAATTGGCAGCCTTCGAACAGCTTTACTTGAAGACGGTCGGAGCGCTCTACGCAGAACTAGATGAGATTCAAGCCCGGATCGCTGAGTTGATCGCCAGCCGAAGTCCTTCCAATGTGGACGCTCAAGCAACTGCCCGAGTAGCTCGCCAAAAGGCGGCCGAGTCCCGCTCTGCGGTCGGCGAGGCAGCTCTCCATGTCGCAAAGCGCATAGGACCCTCCCCGGAACTAAAGGACTTATACCGCGAGGTCGCCAGACGGATTCATCCTGACCTCGCCATTGACGAGGCGGACAGAGCTCGCCGTCAACAATTCATGGCTCAGGCGAACCGTGCCTATGAGGACGGCGATGAGGCCCGATTGAAATCGATCCTGGAGGAGTACGACAGTAGTCCCGACACGGTTGCCGGCGACGGCATCGGGGCCGACCTCGTGCGGGTCATTCGCAAGATTTCACAGGTGAAGCGACGGCTCACTGAAATCGATGAAGAACTGAACCGCTTCATGCAATCGGAGCTGATGGACTTGAAGAATCGCGTTGACGAGGGCACCAAACAGGGGCGTGAAGTTCTGGCGGAGATGGCCAGTACGGTCGGCCGACGAGTCGAAGAAGCGCGACGAGAACTGAGCAGCCTGTCAAAGGAGCGGACCTCTTGACCAACGACCCGGATAAAAAACTCAGTGCGCTAGTGCCGAGCGTCCGTGACGAGCTGACAAAAACTGGGTCTCGACTGGTGCGTAGAGGGCTGCAGGAACTGTCAGGTCTCGGACCGGAGCGCGTGGCGCCACTTCCTGAGGGGGCGCGCGTACTAATTTGCGACGACCAGGAACCCCTTGTGGAAGTGTTCGAAAAAATCCTCTGTGAGGCCGGATATGAGGTTCGGTCTACCCTCAATTCCATTGAGGCAATCGAGATCGCCCGACAATTTCAGCCTCACTTGGCATTGCTGGGTGAGATCATGCCGCGGATGGATGGCTTCAAGCTCGGCGAGAAACTCATGACGTCTGCCCCCCGGACTAAGGTCGTGATGACGAGCGAGGCGGAGCCGTCAGACCTGGAGGTATTTCGCGCAAGAGGATGGCCGTTCGACATCCTTGTTTGGCCGTTCGAGAGGGAAGAGTTGTTGGAAAAAACGCGCGCTTGGGTCCGTGAGGCGGGCGGAAGCCCTCCGTGATGACATCGGTCATCCAAAAACGCCTCATCGTCGGCCCAAGGCGGAGCTGTAACACAGTAACGCGCCGCGCTAGGCAAGGGCCGTAACGCAGTAACGTACAAAATGCCGTGACAGGGCAACCGGATCAGTGTGCCCTAGACTTTGATTTAGGGTTCACCTTGGAAGCATCTACGGTGAGGTTGGTTTCTTTATCTACCTTTTGGAGACCAATGCTCAGAATCGCAACGACGGCAGAAGGTTTCAAATCCGATTCGTTGGCTCCAATATTTGTGGCCTGCATCCCAAAATTAACGGACAGCGACCAAATACCCTCACTTAATCCTTGTTTTTTCACAAGAATTTCGGCGATTTCCCTGTAAGAAAACATAAACTGTGATGGCTCTGGCATGTGCTTATCTCTCCGTATATGTCAGCATAGGATTTGGACTGCTGGCGCTAGTGCTGGCTACACTCTGAAAGTGTCGCAAGGGACGAATCATTCTTTTGGCTTCAGTCTGCTGTGCAATGAAATTGGCATAGACGTGGGCAAAGTAAGTAAATTGCATGAAACGCTGTTCCAGACGTTCTGCCATTTTTTTGTAGAAATCTTCCGCGCCAACTCTCGAAGCGATCGCTGTCGTCAAGAAAGAATTGAGACTAGTTCGATCACGCTCAGCCATTATTGCCGCTCGTTTATGAATAGTTCTTGGTAGTCGAAGCGAAATAGTTCCGCTATATCCCAAATTGTCAAAGGGCTTAGGAATTTCCTGCCCCTGAGAGAGGCGTGCTTGAATCCATGATTTTGCTGCACCTTCTAATTCTTTGTAGGCTTTTTCAACAGTATCGCCATCGGCAAAGCAGCCAGGAAACTCCAGAATTTCGGCAGAGTAACCACCGCTTTCATCGGGGATTAGTACCCTTGAATACGGCTCGCGCAGGTAGTTTTTTGTTGTCATTTTTCCGCTCCTGTTCATCGAGTAGGTCCCAAAGGGCATTAATGTCGGCTTCTAATTCGTCCAATATGCTCGCCGCTGTGCGCGGTTTTATCGTGGGATGCCCCGGTATACTTATGGGATTTCTCGCTACCAGCGTACTGACATAGGTGGGGTGCTTGCCTCTTTTTGCCTTTTCTCGTCCGAGTGATCGCGCCAAAGAAACCAAGTCATCCGGCCTGACATTGTGTATGGTTCCTCTAAAGGCTTCGATTTCAGCGCGAAGCCTAATTAGCTTTTCTTTGCTAATGATACCGCCCATAATACCATCCGTCAAGGATTAGATTTTAGCCTGTTTCCTATAGTCCGCATTGTGCTTAGGACTCCCAAATGATACTTATCTAAGTGGAGCGGAACGGCCGGAGTCGAACCTGCAAAACCCTTGCGGAGTTGACGAATTATAAGTTCGCTGGGCTTGCCTCATGCCAACCGTTCTACACAAAAACCTGATGGGGCCGGTGAGGGTCGAACTCACGGTACTCCGCGTCAAAGGCGGAAGCTTTACCAGCTTAGCTACGGCCCCATCGGTTCCAACTCAACCGCAGAGTTGGAATCTCGTCAGGCACACCACAAACTTGACAATGGGAAACATGTGATTTAAGGTGGGGTTGTACGTTGCTCCACTAGAAATCACGTTCGAAAGCGAGCCCGGTGACAGCCGGGTTTTTCGCTTTTATAGCCCATTATCTGGTCGGAGGTCTTACACGCGTGGCGGGATAACCAAATTCGAAGATTGCCCCGCCGGTTGAAAAACCGTTGTTATGCACCGAAGTGCTTAGCGTAGAATCAACCGACTCAGCAAAACGTTACTCGCTTTTTTTGATAAAGGCAAGGGTTTAGCAGTCAACGGCGAGGAGTGCTAATGAGGGTAGAAAAGGGAAAATTTGATTCGCTTCTTGGAAAACTTCTGAAGGCCAAACCTGAACCACGCAAGAAAATAAAGACTCAGGGGCGCAAGGGTTCTAAGAATCCGATACTTGCGAAGCCGTGAGTTTTTTGTAGGGCAGGACTTCCCCGCGAGTCAGATTCTTGAGTGTGGCTTCGAACATCGCAAGCTGTTCCCCCGCGACGATCGAAATCTCATTGCAGTAACGGCCCAGCGCTTTATCGAAACCTTGTGGAACGTGCGGTAGACGCCACGTTTTGACCACGGAGAAAGTGTACGCAATCGCGCCGATGCGGACATCCCCAAAAGCGGTCACGGCCCGCGTGCAAGAGCCTAACAGCATTGATGATAGCGATGTGAGCGCGCTCAGAAACGAGAACGCGATTGACGCTTCAGCCTATTGATTTAGATAATTCAGCGACTATGCGAGGCAGGCCGAGATCGTCAGGTAGGGGATTGGTTGAGGATTGCTTAGTGGCAGATGTTGCGTGCCTCCCGCGCCCGAGGCCGAAGCTGGCCGACACGCGCTTCCAACATCTGACTGCTGTAATGACGACGAAGCTTCCCGGCATAAAGAACCCCACCCAAACGGTCGTTCTTGAGGTGACGAGACCCCACTTTGGGGGCGTCCGCTACTGGTATCTGTGCCCAGCATGCAAGACCAGACGACGCAAACTGTTCACCTACCATAATTTTCTTGACACTAGCGTTCGACCGTACGTATGTAGGGTCTGTCTCAACCTCTCATATAGCGTTCAATACCGAAAGAGCGCGAGCGTGATCGCGGCCCGAGCGCTGTGTGCCTACCTTAAGACAACGAGGATATTCTCCAGTAGGCGCTGTGTGCGAAATCCTAGAAAGTTTTGCAAGCTAATGCGCCAATTTTCGACCTCGTTCGGGGTCCCAGGGCTTCTCAAGAACGCGGAGGATCTCGAGAGAATTCTGGACTGGGAAGCAGAAGCACTAAAAGAAGACCGTTCGACCCGATCTCATCCCTATTGACCGGCTTGAGCCTATCTATCGTGATGAGCGCGGCGTGTTCCTGCTAATCGGTACATCATTGGACCAGCGGGCGTGGGACGCCCATTTTTTCCATGGGTTGCGGTGATTCTGAGTCTGCGTTCTTGCTGAACTGTCATCGCGCAGAGCGTTGAGCTTGCTAGACTTGGATCGTCCGATGACAGTCGTGACAGTTTTTCCCACGAGAGAAACGGAGACTGATGCAGCCTCACGCGTGGTAAATAAATAAATCTGTCATATCTGTCATCATCATGGCCATGTGCCGTCTTGTCAGCAAGTTAGGCGGTGACAGGTGGCCAGAATCGGCCTGTCACTGTCTGTCATTGCTGTCACGTCTCATTCCTCGGGAAAGAACAGTCCGATCGGCCGGAACCTGCCCTTGCGCCTTAGCGCCGGGACGCTGGGGTCATCTACAACTTCGAACGCGCCAAATCGCTGACTGCGAAGTCTGCGGCCCAATCCTTCGGGAGAGGTGGGCAACGATCGTTCTCGCACCGAGAGTTTCTGAAGCGCAGTCAGCAGCGCCCCCGATGAAGTGACATACAACTCGCCTGGCCTCCCATCGTAGGACTCGATTGGGGAGTCACCCAACATGCCCTCTTCCACAGCGCGGCAGATCGGATGTTCCAGTTCACTTTCCTCAATCTCGCGTCCTTTGATGGACACTTCCCATCCCGCGATGATCTCTTCGGCCCATGCCGGTTGCTTTCCGGCGACTGCTGCGAACGAACGCAGAAGGTCCGCGATGCACTCGAAGTTCTCCTGGAAGTTCGGCAGCGCCAGCGGTGTGCTTCTCCCACCTCTGGTCTTCAAGAAACACTGGAACACTGGCACCAGTGCTGACAACATTTCATGTCGCCTGTGCTTGATCTCCCGCTCTATGTCCGTTCGACCAATAGCTTGACCGCAAATGCGATAGTCCACTGTAACGGCGCGGTTTTGGAGCTCCTGTTTTGCCACGCCCTCGATCGTCGTCAGAGCACACACCGGACGGCTCCGTCTGACGCGGACAACGCCATCTTTGCTTGACCTGCCGTGTTCTGCGCCCGTCGCAAGGAATAGACAGAAGTCGGTCAGCGGTTGCGTGAAGTTGGCTTGCTCCTTGTTGTCGAGAACAAGCAATCCAATGTCGCCTTCATTTTGGAGCGCCGCGACGCTGAAGTCTCCCTTTACGCTACCGAGGCCATGCAGCAGCGTGAATCTCTGTGCGCCCGTCGTTTTGCCTCCGGTCTGGCTCGGCCCTTGGAGTTGCAACAGAAATCGTGATGAGCACAGGTCTCGCAAATAAGGGAAGAGCCCCAACTGCATCGCCACTAGCCAGCGCATCTCCGGTCGAATACTTGCCTGCGTGTTAACCAGTAATCGCTCGAATGCTTCGAGTCCCTCGCTCGGATCACTGTGCTTGTAATTAAGGCCATCCCCCAGAGGATGCTCGACCCAAAGTTCATCAGTTCCGTTACCGAGTGCCTCCGCGCGATCCCCTGCAATGCGGAGAACTTTTCCAGCTTGGTCCGCGAGCGGGATATAGAGGCGCTGACAATCGCCGTCTATGAACGAAAAGCTGCGCGACTTCATGCGTGCCGCTTTCTGCGATGCGACAACGCGGATCCGCTGAATCGCTCCCTGCGCTGCTTGCGAAAGCGTGCCCGATTTGCACGCCGCAATCATGAGTTCTGCGAGCGGTGTGTTTTCGCGATCAAAGTTTAGGAGGATACGTCGTCCTCCAACCACTATGCTCAGGTTGCCGTCTTCGCCGCGAAGGTAGCGCCCTCGATGTTTTCCAATGTACTTATCAAATAGGAGGGCGAGGTTGGCAGCATTGGTTTCTGTTTCGCGGCTCATCGTCTCCGCCCGCTGTTTTCTCCGCTCCGCGGATTACCCGTCTTGCTCCCGAGGATCTCGGCACACTCGCGGATAGCGATATTCACCTTGCCTCATCTAGAAACCGAGCTACTTCATCAGGGTGAAAAAGCAACTTTCGACAGACTCTTAGAGGACGAAGTTTGCCCTTGCGGACCCAGGACCTGACAGTGTGTGGGCTGACCGCTAACGCTGTTGCCACAGCAGTTAGCGTCAGCAGATTAGGTATTTGAGCTTGCATTGTGAGCTGCCTTTTTCTTTCTGTCATGAAGCTCCCTGACTGAGATTTGCCAAGTCTTGCCGATCTTCTGAGCCGAGAGCTTTCCAGCCCATAGAAGGTCGTAAACATATTTGATAGTCACCCCAAGCAATTTGGCCGCTTCTCTCGTCCCGACTGTCTCGTTGCGTCGCAACATGATTTCCTCCTTGCACGCTCTTGAATTGTCAATTGTTGTTGTGCTAGTGTCCATGGTAACTAAGATATGCCAAATGCTAAAAGGCAGTAGACGATGACAATTAAGCGAAAACGAAAGAATGCGTTTCTCGGTCAAGCAGAGGCCGCGGAATTAACTACGTGGCTGAATGGCGATCGCCCCGAATATCGCAAGGAAGCCTTAATGAGGGCAAGGATCGGACATTTGATTGAAGACATGAACAATAGTGCCCAGTTGTTTCTTGCGGGTAGAAGAGATGACAAGCTCGTGGCGCATATTGACAAGGAATTGTCCCGCTACAAGCTCTGGGTCGAGACTAAGCAGGTGGTCCCAACATTGAGCGGTACCAAGACATTCGCAGAGCCCGCATGGTGGTTCGGCTGGCATTCGAATGCCGGGGATCTTATCGCTATGGCAATCATGGCGATCGTCAGGCTGGGGAATCGCGGTCTTCTTGGCAGGGTGCGAATTTGCGAGCGTTGTAAGCGCTGGTTTTATGCAAACTACAATCACCGTCGTTTCTGCCAGGAAGAATGCAGGATTCGAGATTATCAAACGTCCGAAGTATTTAAGGTCAGGCGCCGAGCGCGCTATAGACAGCTTTGAAATCGGGACAGGGTTTCAACCCGACAAGGAGAGAGAATGGCCCTCGTTAAGCGCGGTAAAACGTGGCACGCACATTTCTTCGTTGACGGAGTCCGTTACCGGCAATCCCTTGAGACTGGCGACTGGCGGGAAGCTCAATCGAAGGAAAAGATGCTCATCGCGCAAGCGACTCAGGGCATCCTCAACGCTTCGGACAAAGGCTTCGGCAAGCTCGCTTTTGCTCAAGCTGCCGAAAGTTATTTCAGCGGCCGAAAACTGGAGTTACGTGAATCCAGTCAGAAAAAGGAGCGGCAGCTCTTGGTCAAACCCCGCGAGTTCTTCCGGCAGAAATGTCTCTCCAAGATTACTCCAGAGGATGTCTTGCGGTTCAGGGAATGGCGAAGTGACGCCGGAGCGGGTCCGGCAGTCATCAATATGGAAGTGGGAGTCATCCGGCGCATGTTGAAGCGGGCAAAGCGCTGGCATTTGGTCGGCGCTGATATTCGCCCGCTGAAAGAGCCGCGCTCAATTGGAAGAGCGCTTACCTATGACGAAAAACTAAGGCTGTTGCACACCGCCGGACAGAATGAAGAGTGGCAACGTGCTCAAGCTGCTATGTCTTTGGCGCTCTGTACCACTATGCGCGGGTGTGAGATCAAACTATTGCAATGGCGGGACGTTGACTTCCTCAGCCGGTCAATTTTGGTTCGCGCAAGCAAGACGGAGGCGGGACAGCGATTGATTCCGATGAATGACGAAGCTTACGAAATGGTTGTGCGCCTGCGAGAACGTGCCAAGGGTTTCAACGGGATCGAGCCGCAGCACTACGTTTTCCCTTCGTGCGAGCACGGCCACTTGGATCCTACGCGGAACCAACAGAGTTTTAGAACGGCCTGGCGCAGTCTGACCAGGGTGATTCGGTGTCCTACCTGCAGCAAGTCACAGGGGCCGGGAGAGACTTGCATCAATCGGGAATGTAGGGCCGACATACGCGGCATTAGAAGCCCCCTGGATGGGTTGCGTTTCCACGATCTGAGACACCACGCGATCACGGAGCTCGCAGAATCCCAAGTGTCTGACCAAACGATCATGGCTATTGCTGGGCATGTCAGCCAAAAGATGCTCGCCCGCTATTCGCATGTGAGGACTGAAGCGCGTCGGCAAGCTGTGTTGGCACTCTCGGCGAAACCAATTGGCGATGGACGCAAGGGAAGCAACACCTCTAGTTACGACACAAACAACGACACAAAACAGGATGTGATGAGGATACCGGCGCCGGAAGTTATTGAAAATATGGTAGGCCCGTGGGGACTCGAACCCCAGACCTCTACCGTGTCAAGGTAGCGCTCTAACCAACTGAGCTACGGGCCTAGAATCCATAAAGTTTAGCACGACTGGCGAGACAAATCGGAAGGACCCAACCTTTCAAACTTTGACCGAAGAAAACACTCCGAGGTTCGAGATCTATGCCGGACTAGCCGATCCCCTCTAACCAACTGAGCTACAGGCCTCGAATCCGCAAGGTTTCGCACCGGTCGCACACCAAGACGCGGTGGCAAGGGGCTCCCAGAGGGCTTGGGGCAATTCCACGCAACGTGCGCACTCGTCACGTCCAGATGTGACGCAGGTCAAAGATTGCAAGGGAATTATCCACCCGGATCCGGACCAAGTTAATCGGGGAAGTGCGCCGCAGGTTGTATTCGATCGAATCGGATGATCCAGAGATAGCCCATGCCATTCACATGTATTCCAAAGTACTCGTCGCCCACCAACCTCGAAGCCTCGTGATGATTGTCTGGCCGGCTATGAGTGACCTTCAGGAACAGGTGTGCACTATTGAACATTCTATAAATCTGTTAGCTAGGAAAATCTTGCCCAACTCGATCGAGGCTACGGATTGCTCGACATCGTTGATTGGCTAGGGTGAGGGGGAAACTGTCCATGCGAAGCTCAAGCATTAGCAAATGCCGGCTCCTCTCGACTCTTGCACTGCTAGGTTTGGTGGCCGTGACAGGCGTGCCCGCCGCAGACAAGGCCAAGCCCGCGGACCAGGACAAGAAATACGTACGGCCGACGGATCCGTCGCTCTATGTGGGAGCTGAAACCTGCAAGACCTGCCATGAAGACATGCCCTCGAAGGGCTTCTTTAAGAGCTACGAAGACTCACCGCACTACGTAACGATGCTGGATACCAAGAGAGGGCCGGAATGGCATGGCTGCGAAGCTTGCCATGGTCCGGGCAAAGCGCACGTCGATGGCGGCGGGGACAAGACAAAGATATTCACCTTCAAGAATGCCTCCTCGCAGGAGATTAACGCGCGCTGCCTGGACTGCCATGCCGGTGGCCCGCAGCACATGAACGCCCTGAACTCGGAGCACACGAGGAATGACGTCAGTTGCATCTCCTGCCATTCACCGCATCACGCAAAGGAATCGGAGTTTTTGCTGGTGAAGTCCCAGCCCGAGCTTTGTTACGGATGCCATCTGCAGCAAAAAGCCCAGTTCGACATGCCGTTCCATCACCGGGTGAATGAGGGGCTGGTGCAGTGCAGCGATTGCCATAACGTGCATGGCACGGCGGGTCCGAAGCAGGTGCGGATGTCCTCGACTCAGGATGCGATCTGCTTCAAGTGCCACACGGACAAGCAGGGGCCGTTTGTTTTCGAGCATCAGGCAGTGAAGGTGGACGGATGCCAGTCCTGCCACGTGACGCACGGCGGGCCGAATCCGCACATGATGAAACTGAGTAACGTCAACCTGCTTTGCCTGCAGTGTCACACGACGTCCAGCTTTAGTGGGGCGCCGGGGGCTCCTTCGTTCCATAACCAGGCAAGCTTCTTCCAGTCTTGCGTGTTGTGTCACTCACAGATTCACGGCTCCAACTTCGATGCGACGTTCTTCAAATAGGAGCCGCTATGAGCACCGAAATGGCAATGGAGAGGGCCGAGCAAACTGGGAATGAGGCTTCCGAGGGAAAAGGTGGAAGAACCATGAGAGCCCGTCTGGGAATTAACGCAATTCCTTTTGTCCTGATGGTTTCGGTAGTGGTTTTTTCGCCGACGGCTCGCGCTCAGGATAGCTCCGAAGAATCGAAGGGGGTTGATTCGGGCGGCTACAACATCCACCAGACCATTGAGTTCGGCTACCGGTCGAGCAACATCAACGGCAACATGAACACCTACAACACGTTCGAGAACCTCGGTTCGGGGGTGCGGCTGTTCGATTTTGACCTCAGGATGCGTTCGCTCGACCACAAAGGACTTTTTTTCGACACGCTGACGTTTAGCAACTTCGGGTATGGCGGCGATCCCAACAACGTGTCGCGCATGCACGTGGAAAAGAATAAGTGGTATGACTTCCGGCTGCTCTTCCGCCGCGACAAGAACTTTTGGGACTACAACCTGTTCGCAAACCCGTTGAATCCGGCGGCGTTGAACCCGGCGGGATCCTTGACGACGGGCTGCTACGTGGGGCCACCTACGGCAGCATTCCCGCAGGGCGCTCCGGCCTATTGCTCGAAACCCGCGGTAGCGCAAAACAATTCGCTCGACAGCTTGTATCTCACGCGCCGCATGCAGGACTATGATCTCACGGTGCTCCCGACATCGAAGGTGCGCTTCCGCCTGGGATATTCCAGGAACCGCGATGAGGGGCCTGGATCCTTCGTCACGGACGGAGGGACGATCTCGGCCTTTCAAGAAATGTACAGCTATACAACCAACGCCTATCGCGCGGGGGTCGATTTCCGGATCCTGCCTAGAACGACGCTCTCGTTTGACGAGTTCCTGAGTTACTACAAGCAGGACAACGTCGTGCTCGATAACCCCGCCGTCAACCCGGGGAATTTCGGATTTATCCTTGGCACTGTCCCGGGGCAGGGTACGCCGGCGGGCACACCAGTAGACCTGGGAAACATCTGGAGCACGCAAACAGCCGCCGAGGCGCTTCCCTGCGCCACTCCGATCGTGGCGGGTACCACCAATACGGCCACTCCCACCTGCAATGGATACCTTTCGTATAGCCAGGTTGGCAATCCGCGGAACTTTATGCCTACCGAGCGGTTCCGCTTCCAATCGAATTATTTCCAGAATTTCGAGATGTCCGGCTCGATAGGCTACAGCAGCAGCAACAACAAGATCCCGGACTTCCTTGAGACAGTGAACGGATTTACGGCTCGCTCCGCCGAGCGCGGAAGTACGACTGGCGGCCCAGCGGATGCGAAGCGCGTCTCCGTGAATGCGGATTGGACGGGCGTATATGCCATAACGAACAAGCTCCGGATCCTCGATACCTTCCGTTATGACAACTGGCGGATTCCCGGCTTGTGGGACACGGCTGAAACCGCTGTGTATGGAACTCCTTCGCCAGCACCTGGTGTTGTCGGTTTGTTGTTGTCACCCGGGGTGTTTACACCGGCAACGTGCACAGCGGCCGGCCACTATAACCAGGCAACTTGCCCGCAACACACAACAAGCTCCGCCGCCGATATAACCAATGAGATCGCATCGCAATTCCTTGCGCAGAGCATTAAGTCGAATACGATTCAACTGCAATACGATTTCACTCGGCGATACAGCGCGCACGTCGGCTATCTTTACAATAACCGGACGATCGCCAGTATGGTCGCGACCTTTGATACCGGGGAATACTACTTTCCAGGCGGGACCGCTGGAACGGCGGCGAATGATTTTCTCGCGGCGCGCGGCGATTGTGCGCCATTGACGCCGGCGACACTTCCTGCCGCGTGCACGCTGCTGACAACGGGTCCGTTTGCCGGCGCAGTTGTTGAAGGTTCGGCCGCAAACCCAATCGCAGAAGCGACGAACGACACGTCCCGCAATATCATCGCGATCAACGAACAAGCGCTGTTGCTGGGTTTCATTGCGCGCCCCATCGATGCGCTGCGCGTCACCAGCGATTTTGAGTTCGGCTACAACGACCAATCCTTTACGCGGATCGATCCCCGGCAAGTACAGTCCTACAAGATTCATGCGAATTACAAACCGCGGCCGTGGGCGACTGTGGATGGAGCGGTTGAGATTCATGAGAATCGCGACAACGTCGCGACAGTGGACAATCTGGAACACGACCGCTCTTATAGCTTCGCCACGATCTTGACCGCGAGTCCGCGCTTGTCCGTGGATTTCGGATACAACTACTGGGACGTATATAGCCAATCGTTGATTTGCTTTGCGTATTCCCAAACTTCGGCGAACCCGACGCCCCCTCCCGCTACGGTGACAGCCTCTGCGTTTCCCCCCGGCGTGCCGATGCTGCCGACCGGGCCGGCGTGCCCGATTGCGGGCGCCTCCTCGCCCCTTGGAGCGCTTTCGACGTACGCCAGCACAGATCATTTCGCGCACGCCGCCGTGATCTGGAAACCCGTGAAGCGGGTGACGGCGATCATGGGTTACGGCGGCAGCTTTGTCCGCGGCAACACGATTTTCCTGAACCCTCTTACGCCGTCCGGAACGCTCGATTTCAACTACCAGCGGCCCTACGTAACGATTGCGATCGATCTAGCCCGAGGGCTCACCTACAAAATGTCTTGGAATTATTACGGGTTCAACCAAGAAGGAAACACGAACCCCTTCGGACTCGCGACGATTCAGTCGCAGGACTTTAACGGGAGCAATGCCACATTCTCGTTCCGGTATTCGTTTTAGGTGCAAAACTGCACATACGGCAGATGGCTGACAGTCCTATTCTCGAGAGATTGAGTTGGCAGGTTTCTCTGGAATTAGTACGGATACCGCGAAGATGCAGGCATATTTTTGCTCCGCGGAATCTCCGGGCCAATCTGGTAACGCTTTCAGTACGGTATGCGTTTTGATTCAGCGGCCAAGCAGAGAAAAATGCTGCCACGAGCCGATCTTGCACTGAAGGAGAACACGATGCAAAACAGAGTCATCTGGAGTTGCAGGGCAGCGGTTGTCGCAATTCTTGCCGCAGCCATTTTTCTGGGTCCCACGGCGAAAGCGGACGACTCCGGGGGGAGCACCTACAAGGCAAAGTGCGCCGCGTGCCACGGCCCGGATGGCAAGGGCGAAACGGCCTCAGGCAAAGCCATGAAGGTAATGGATCTTGCTTCGGACGAGGTGCAGAAGTTGAGCGATGCGGACTTGTCCGCCGCCATTACCAACGGCAAGGGCAAGATGCCGGCCTATAAGACGCTGACGCCAGAGCAGGTGAAAGGCCTGGTCGCCTACATCCGTTCGTTTGCCAAGAAGTAGTACGAAGTTTTGTTTGAAGCCGGCGGCTAAAGTGCCGGAACGGCGGACTTTTTTGAGAATTCTGGGGAGTGTGCTTCGTTGACTGCGCCTGCTGCGATCCTATATCTGCTCATTCTGCTCAGCGTCAGCTTGATTGCGGTGGTCTTCGTGCGGCCTAGCGTGACCGTGACGCGCGGGGGAAAGATCATGGCGTTTCTGGTTCTCTTCTTTCTCCCGGTTTTGTGCGCCTGGATGGGGATTTCCAGCGAGCTCGATCGCTCCAAGAGCACAGCGTTTTGCCTGTCGTGCCACACCATGGAACCGTTTGGAAAAACGCTGCACATCGACGATCCGTCCTACCTGGCGGCGGCGCACTTCCAGAATCATCGTGTGCCGGCGGACGAGGCCTGCTACACCTGCCACACCAATTACACGATGTTTGGAACGGCAAAAGACAAGATGCGCGGATTGCGCCACGTTTACGTCTATTACTTTACGACGCCCCCGCCGCCGGAAAAGATCAAGCTCTACGACCCCTTCAACAACCGGGAATGCTTGCATTGCCATGAGGGAGCGCGATCCTTTGAACAGGGAGCGGTGCACAACTCCGACCCGGAATTGTTGCCAGCGATCAGGGCCAACAAAAAATCGTGCGTCTCGAGCGGTTGCCACGATGTAGTGCACAACGTAGGGACGCTTGCGAACGTCAAGTTCTGGAATGGTGGCTCGTGAACCTCAGCGCCCACCCAGTCGAACGAAGCTTGCAAATTTCCGGCGTGCTGATCATTCTGGGATTGCTGGTGGAAGCGCTGTGCCTCGCGTGGAGAGGGCCGCTGGCATTCATGGTGTTTCTCTGTGTGGGCGGCCTTTTGCTATTCGCAGGAATGGCCCTCTATCTCATTTCTTTGGTTTCCGTTCCATCTCCGAAAAATTAGTTCTGGTCATTCCGTTCTTCACGAGGAGCGGCAGGAACGTTTCGCATTTCAGACAATCCCTCGGCAGTATGCTTCCGGAAAGGAAGAGTTGCGGTGTGGTAGTGTGTTCGATGGAAAAAGTGGGAACGCATGGCGATTAAGACAATTATAGAGCCGTTCCGGATCAAGAGCATTGAGCCGATACGCCGCACGACGCGTCAGGAACGCCAGAAATTGATGGAGGCCGCGGGGTACAACTTGTTTCTGGTGGCGTCCGAGGCGATTTTGATCGATTTGCTGACGGATTCGGGAACGGCGGCGATGTCCACGGAACAGTGGGCGGCGATGATGCGCGGGGATGAATCGTACGCGGGCTCGCCGAGCTTCACGCGATTTCGCGATTCGGTGCAAGCCATTTTCGGTTTCCGGCACGTGGTGCCAACGCACCAGGGGCGCGCGGCGGAACGCATTCTTTTCAGTGTGATGTGCAAAAAAGGAGACATCGTGCCGAACAACACGCATTTCGACACGACGCGCGCGAACTGCGAATATGCCGGCGCGGAGGCGCTGGATCTCCCCATTCCCGAGGCGAAAGAGCCGGCATACATGCATCCGTTCAAGGGAAACATGGACACCGCGGCGCTGGAAAAAGTGATCAAGCGGGAAGGAGCGAAGAAAATTCCGCTGGTGATGCTGACGGTTACGAACAATTCCGGAGGCGGGCAGCCGGTTTCGATGGCGAACGTACGCGCGGTGAAAGAGATCTGCAAAAAGCACGGGATTCCGCTATACATCGATGCATGCCGCTTTGCGGAGAACGCGTACTTCATCAAAATACGGGAGCCCGGCTACGCGGATAAATCCGCGCGGGAAATTGCGCGCGAACTGTTTTCACTTGCCGACGGCTGCACGATGTCCGCAAAAAAAGATGGGATGGCAAACATCGGCGGATTTCTCTGCACCAACGACGACATTCTGGCGCAGCAGCAGAAAGACCTGCTGATTTTGACCGAAGGCTTTCCAACGTACGGAGGATTGGCGGGCCGCGACCTGGAAGCGATCGCCGTGGGGCTGAATGAAGCGCTCGAAGAGGAGTATCTCGAATATCGGATCGCTTCCACGGCGTTTCTCGGCAATCACATCGCGAATGAAGGCGTGCCGATCGTGCAGCCGCCGGGCGGCCATGCCATTTATCTGGATGCGCGGGCGTTCTTGCCACATATTTCGGTGGCGCAATTTCCCGGCGTGGCGCTGGCGAATGAACTTTACCTGGAAGGCGGGATTCGCTCGGTGGAGATCGGCTCGCTGATGTTTGGCGAGCACGCGAAAATGGACCTGGTGCGGCTGGCGATTCCGCGGCGGGTGTACACACAGAGCCATATCGAGTATGTGGTCGAAGTGATTCTCGAGGTGTGGCGCAAGCGCCAGCAGATCCGCGGCTACGAAATCACGCACCAAGCCAAATTCTTGCGGCACTTCAGTGCGAAACTGAAACCCATTGGAGACTAACCGCCTCGCGTTCATGCCGGAGACCGAACCCTCATGCAGATAAGCATTGATCCTGAGCTGAAGAAAAAGTGTGCCAAGACCGCGCTAGGTTGCGTGCAGGCGCGCGTGGAAGTGGTCCCATCACCTGCCGGGCTAGTCGAAGAAATGAACGCACGCGACGCGGAAATCCAGAAATTGCCGTTCCCGCGGGGCGTGCTGGCGTCACCACAAGTAGAAGCGACGCGCGCGGCCTATCGAGCGCTCGGAAAAGATCCCGCGCGATACCGCAACTCAGCAGAAGCTCTGCTGCGGCGCGTCGTGGGTGGCAAAGGATTGCCGCAAATCAACGCAGTCGTAGATGCAATTAACTTGGTGTCCGTGGAGAGCCGCTTGCCGGTTGGGCTATATGACCTGGGGCATGTGGTGGGCGACGTCGTTTTTCGCGCGGGGCGCGCCGGAGAAACGTACAAGGGCATCGGGAAATATGATTTGAATCTGGAAGGCCTGCCACTATTCGCGGATACCGTTGGGCCTCACGGCAGCGCGACGAGCGATTCAGAGCGCACGATGGTGACGACGGCGACGAAAGAGATTCTCGCGATTATCGTTTCT